>Ga0302132_10001793_pt1 | contig 12400 bp, 3 predicted proteins | sample CB9_321_MG_FD_203113 | JGI IMG/M metagenome (GOLD analysis project Ga0302132, IMG submission 203113) | Marine microbial communities from Western Arctic Ocean, Canada - CB9_32.1 | ecosystem: Environmental > Aquatic > Marine > Oceanic | place: Canada: Western Arctic Ocean | collected 2017-09-19
AAGAAGAGGATCACCCCGCACGCCGAGGCCATGAAGCAGATGATCCTAGAGATGGACAAAGGGGTGGAGCAGGTCCGGGCCAAGCTGGTGGAGTTGGGCCTCGAGAAGAACACGCTCTTTCTCTTTTTCTCCGACAACGGGGATTCCCCGCGAACCGCCACCGGGCACCCAAATCATCGCGGATCAAAAGGCTCTGTCTACGAGGGTGGCACCCGCGTACCTGCGATTGTGTGGTGGCCCGGCAAGATCAAGCCAGGCACCTCAACCGATGCCTTATCCATCACCCTCGACGTCATGCCGACCATCCTGTCGGTGGCCGGCATAGAAAAATCCAAGAATCATTTGCTCGACGGGATCGATTTGTCGCCCGTCATATTCGAGCAAAAGGCTTTGCCGCCTCGACGACTCTTCTGGGGCTCGCTTTCCAACGGTGGTAGCCGCAGCGAGGCCCTCCGCGACGGTCCGTGGAAACTGGTCGTGCAACACCCCAAGGCCAAGCCAGGCACCTTCGCCAACGAACAAGTCGAATTATTCCGGCTGGATAAAGATATCGGTGAAAACACCAATTTGATCGCCGAAGAACCAAAGCGGGCCGCCGCCATGCTCAAGCAAATCAAGGCATGGTATGCCGACACCCAAAAAACCGCCACGCCGCAACCGGGCGGATGGATCCTCAAACCGCGTGTTGACTCCATCTTTTTTAACGGCAAAGACCTCAAGGGCTGGTCGACTTCGCAACACAAGTACTGGTCGGTGAAGGACAATGCCATCGTGGGGCATTCGGCGGTAAATGTACCAAAGAACGAATTTATTTGGGCCGACGGCGAAGTGATGGACTTTTACCTGGCAGTCGACGTGAAACTCACGCCGGATGCCCGCAATGCGGGCATTCAGTTTCGCTCGAAGAAGGTGGATGCCGCCGGCCAGGCGCTTGGCTATCAGGCGGACGTAGGCGAAGGCGTGTGGGGCAAACTCTACCACGAACACGGACGCGGCAAACTGGACTGGAACGACCGGGCCGCCAAGGCCGTTAAACGAGATGACTGGAACCGCTACGAAATACTGGCGGTCGGGCACAAGATTTGGACGGCCATCAACGGCACCCTGTGCGTCGCGCTAGAAGATCCCAAAGGCGAGTTGTCCGGAAAAATAGCTTTCCAGGTTCATGCCGGCCCGTCGCAAACCGTGCATTACCGCCCGGTAAAACTCGTCCACGACCCCAAGCTCGAACTGGCCGGCCTAAACAAACAGCAACTACTCGAGGCGTTACCAAAAAAGGTGGTCAAAGAAGGCAAACCGCAGCCCAAACCGGGCTGGACTCAACAAATGACCGCGTGGCGCGCGAAGCTTGATGCCAACGATCCCGGCATGATTGGCAAATGGTTCGCGACCATGTTTGACGATACCAAGTGGAAGACGATGAAGCTTCCGACTTTCTACGAGACCGAGGGACTGCCTGGTCACGACGGCACTGTGTGGTTTCGGCGGACTGTTGAGATTCCCGACGCGCACGCCGGAAAACCGCGCACGCTCGAACTGGGGGCGATTGATGACATGGACATGACCTGGTTCAATGGCATACAGGTCGGCGGCATCGAGCAGCCCGGCTACTGGACTGCGCCCCGTAAATACACTGTGCCTGGAAAACTCGTGAAAACGGGTCGCAACGTCATCACGGTGCGAGTCATCGACCATGGCTGGAGCGGTGGAATGAACGGACCGGCGGCCAACATGAAACTAACGAAACAGGGGGAGAAACCCATCGCCTTGACTGGCGAGTGGCGGTATAGCCCGGGCATCACGCTGAAAGCGCTCGGGCTCGGGGCACTAGCCAATTCCACGCCATCCAGTCCAAAAACCCCTCTACCACCCGCTCCTGCATTGGTCCGGCCCTTGGCCAAGCCGGCCAAGCCGTTTCCGGGGTTCCGCAACGGATTCCAAATCGACAGCGACGCCAACATTGTGATCGTCGGCTCTACCAACGCCGCCGAGAGCCAGCGGCACGGCTATCTCGAGACCCTGCTGACTGCTGGCAATCCTACTCAGCGCCTAGCTATTCGTAACATGGCTTGGCCGGCAGACACGGTTTACCGACAGCAACGGCCGCGTAATTTTTTTGGAATCGTCAAACCAAGCTACGGCGAGGCGGATCGCCGCAAACCACTCCCCGCGAACATCGTGTTTCTCTGGCTTGGCCAAGCGGAGTCACTCGACGGCCCCGCCAAGCTGGACGACTTCGCAAGAGCATACGAGCAAACCATCGAGCAACTTTCCAGCCGAACCAGCCGCTTGGTCTTGGTCACGCCGGTGCCGTTTGATGATCCGCTTGGCCTTGGCTTGGAGGTAAAAGAACGCAATACCGACCTCAGGCAATACGCCGCTGCCATCCGCCGGCTTGCCCAAGCGCGCAAATTGCCGATTGTCGATCTCACCGCAGCCCTGCTTGGCCAAGCGGCCACGCGCGACGGTGTCACGCTTTCGCAGAGCGGCCAATGGCTCGCCGCAAAAGCCATCGCCACGCAACTTGGCCTGAATTCCAGTATCAGCATTGCGCCGACCGGCGAACTGTTTCCGGTTCCAGCCGAGGAATTGCGGCAGGCTGTCCTTCAAAAAAACAGGTTGTGGCAGCAGTTCTGGCTGCCGACCAATTGGGCCTTCCTCTACGGCAACCGTCAACAAACCGCCAGCAGCCGGGACCACCGTGACGCCGGCTTCCGCTGGTTCCCCGAGGAAGTGCAGTCCATTGTTCCGCAACTGGAACAGATGGACAGCCTGATCCAGGGAAAAGCCCGGCAGGTCATCCGGAAATAAACGGGGCCGACCAAGTGGGTCAACTGGCACGGCAGAGAAGGAGGTCAGGTACGGGTTTCGGTCAACCCCCCGATTCACACGACCATCATGGTTTCCACAAGATCAGTATATGCAACGCCGCAGGTACAAAAACCGAATTATGCCCAAGGTCGTTCGGAGCCAGAGCACTCAAGGAACGCACCCAGGCATCAGCTATCTAGCTTACTAATAAAAAGAGGCCGGGCACTTGGCCCGGCCCCTGGTGTGTGTTCTCTTTTTGGTTAACTCAACCAAATTAATTCCTGCTCCGTGCAAACGTCGCTGGCGCATCCGCAGCTACGGTTAGCGGACTGGTCGCTCCCGCCACATCTTCCCACGGACCGTTCACTGTAGCCGCCGCCTGCAACGTGCCGGTATACGTTACCGTCACTGTTCCATCTCCATTGCGTACCAAGCTGATTGCCGGCGCATCGGGCTCTACGATTTCTCCCGGCTCAACGAAGTCAGGAATCGTCACGGATGCCTTTGTAACATCTGATCCAGCAACACCCTTTGCGTAGATCGACTCAATCTCATCAGCACCTCTTGCAACGTGCCATAAGGCTAAATCATCAATAGATCCAGAGAAGGCCTGTGGATTTGCCTCATCCATTGCAAAATAAGGATCCTCCCCTTCCTCCTGAACCAATGTGAGGTTCGCTCCAATAGCCAACCAGTCCTCGGTTGATCCGTTAATCCTGTCCAAATAATCGGTCACCCCAATTAATTTGCCGTTCTTGTAGAATCTCAGCTGTCCTCCATCTACTGTCAGCGCAACATGAACCCACTCATCAAACTCCAGAGGTTCAGTGTCCACTACGTTTATTACGTTGGGACCAGCCGAGATTTGACAAGCCAAAACCGGTTCGCCGTCGATATTATTAGATATTGTAATTTGAAACTGATTTTCAGTTACTATATTTATAGCTGATCCGTTTCTTATAACAACTGCCGATTCACCATCTATCCCCGGAGTGTTTAACCAAAGGGAAACCGTACCATTGTCTTTTATCTTCGGATAACTATCCAATACACCGAAAGCGTATGTCTCACTGTCAGGGCCGTTAATCAGTATGGCGTTCCCGATGAGTCCATCTGCGCCAATAGGCTCCTCGTTGGGCTCACCGTAATCATCATAGATGGTCGCCGTATCCGTACCCGAACCCGAGTTTGAAGCCGTTGTTCCGCTGGTTTCGTCTAACTTAAGGTGAACAACCAAGTCATCCGACATCGTCGCCCCGCTGGAAACCATGGACAGTTTGGCTCTTGAGGAAATAACGCTGCCTGCGTCATTGAAAATCGCCAAGCTATAGAAGCCTTCTTCGGCTTCAGATAATCCATTGACAACCAGCGTGTCTGTTGTTGCACCGGCAATTTTGCCGCCATCAGGAATGGCTGCACCGTTCTTGAGCCATTGATAGGTCAGCCCCTCGCCCGTTGCTACAACTGTCATCGAAGCCTCACTTCCTTCCTGCGCCACGCTTGGAGTAGGATTTGCGGTAATCGACGGCGCATCAATTTCTAATGCTGGATTATCTAAGATCAATTGAATGGCATTGATTGCAACACCACGGTCAAAACCAACCGTTGATGTGCCCCACTCAAACCGTACATAGCCCTCAACTGGTTTTACATTATCAAACCTAACATAGTTCGAAAGGGTTCTATTGTTGGGATCAGTACTTGTGCCACGGAAATACCTTTGAATCGGGTTGTATTGATCCGCATTCATCGCCTCAGTGTAAATCACTCGATCTGAATCCTCATCTTCCCCAACAAGCTTGTAGTATTCGTTTTGAAACTGAAGAGGAATTCCAACCGTATAGGCGATCAGGGTGTGATTGCCATCGGGAACCTCCTGGAATTCGATGTGCGCATCGCCGCCCCGTGCTACCAGAGTTCCATTAAGTAATCTCTGGGTCGGATTTGCATCACCCGTTCCAGCTCCCCAGTTACCCGCAGAAGCAAAATCGAGTGTGATCTCATAGTCTTCAACACCCAGTGCTTCTTCACCGAGACTATTCAGCAATACCTCGTCACTAGTGCCGCTTGCATTCGCAACATTATTCCAATAAGCCTGAAGCTGCACTCCCGCAATATCTGTCGGAACAGAGGCAGTTGGGGCACCATTGGCACCTGATCCATTAAAATTAAGGCCAATACTAACGGGGTGCGCGCTCGGATCGTGGATGGTCGCCACTACCTCACTACTCATTTCACATCCCACTATCTGAACGGAATACTTGTCAGATGCATTTCCTGCGTTAACCGCTTCAGTTGTGTAACTGGTCGAAACCGCCCCAGCAATTGCCTCTCCATTCTTGTGCCACTGCAGCGGCCATGGACCGTTAACTTCAACCAAGAACGTGGCCGGTTCACCGTCCAGTACAAAAGCGTTAACCGGTTGCCGCTTGAATGCGGCCAGATCGCAATCAACAGTTGTTGTAGCTGCTAAAAACTCCACCTCAGCGATTTGCATACAGCAAGTACTGAGACCTTGCGTATCAACCGCTGTCCACCTGTAGCTGGTGTAAGCCTTGTCATTTTTAAAATAAAACTCCTGCGTCTGGAAACGAGCTGCAATCGCTGGAATATCATCAATCTGGGTTATTTCTGTCCAACTCGCCCCATCATCCCATCCGCTCACTGCATCATTTGTTCCCTCAATTAAAAGAACCTTCACATCTCTGTCGGGACCATCGTTTGCAGTTTGCATGGAGACACCTGTAATCGTCGTTGCACCAATCCCGGGAGTGACCACGAATCCAGAAGGCTGACCGTTCGCGCCGTCAAAGTTGAGATACTTTGTGGGCTGACCATCAATCGCATTGGCAACACCCTCAGAACCAGGACTGTTGGCAGAGCTGGCATAAACCGCATCACCGGGTGATGTCACATCCTTTGGAGCACCACCACCCAGCAGTTCAACTTCCGCGATCTGCATGCAGCAAGTATTTACGCCCTGCGTTTCGACTGCTATCCACCTGTAGTGTTTGAAAGCCCAAACATTTTCAAACATCAGCACTTGAGACTGAAAACGATCCGTATATTCTGGAACGTTCATCTCAGTGATCAACTGCCAATTTCCAGAATCGTAGTCTGCAATTTCGTCATCATTGGACCCCTCGATCCTGACAACTTTGACGTCGCGTTCCGGTCCGTCGTTGGCTGATTGCATGTGGACACCAGTGATGACGGTCTTACCAATCGAAGGAGTGACCACGAATCCAGAAGGCTGACCGTTCGCGCCGTCAAAGTTGAGATACTTTGTGGGCTGCCCATCAATCGCATTGGCAACACCCTCAGAACCAGGACTGTTGGAAGAAGAAGCAATCAAGGCATCTCCGGGACTTGTAACATCTGCGGGAGGAACAGCCCCCAACAACTCGACTTCAGCAATCTGCATACAACAAGTGTTGTTTCCTTGCGTAAGTGCCACAACCCAGCGGTAGTGCTTGAATGCCCTGTCGTTATCAAAGAACAATTCCTTAGTTTGAAAACGACCCGTCCAAGCTGGAATATCATCAATCTGCGTAATTAATTGCCAATTACCGGAATCATATTCTGTAATCTCATCATCGTTGGATCCCTCAAGGGTAATTGATTTAGGGTCACGTTCCGGTCCGTCGTTGGCTGACTGCAAGGCTATACCCGTCACATAGGTTATGCCCAGAGATGGCGTAACCACGAATCCTGAGGGCCCCTCATTCGCACCGTCAAAGTTCAAGTATTTGGTTGGCTGACCATCAATCGCATTAGCAACACCCTCAGAACCAGGACTGTTGGCCGACGACGCTATGATAGCATCACCAGGTTGGGTAATATCAGAAGGCCCTGAATAAACACTCCCCAAAAAATCAACCTCGGCGATTTGCATACAGCAAGTGTTGAGACCCTGCGTTTCAACCACCGTCCATCGGTAGTGCAAGTAACCCTTCTTATTCTCAAAACTGAACGTCTGGGTTGCGAAACGATCTGCAATTGCAGGAATGTCATCGATTTGAGCGATCAACTCCCAGTTCCCTGCATCCCAAGCCGTCGCCTCGGAGTCATTGGATCCCTCCAGGGTCACCACCTTGGCATCACGCTCTGGCCCGTCATTGGCCGTTTGCATTGAAAGGCCAGTGACAATGGTTTTACCCAAAGACGGGGAAACGATAAACCCGGAGGCTCCTCCATTCGCACCGTCAAAGTTGAGATACTTTGTGGGCTTTCCATCAATAGCATTCGCTACACCCTCGGATCCGGGGCTGTTTGAAGACGAGGCAATGAGCGGGTCCCCTGGTTGAGCTACACTTTGGGCGTAAGTGACAGAGCTGGCAGCTAAAAAGCTACTCACCAATACGGTTTGAATTAGACGTTTCATGTTGAGTTTGGGTTAAAAAGTAATTATTCGGGTATCAGCTGAAAAAAAATTGCCTTAAAGCTTTGGAACTGTCAAGTATTTCAAAAGGAAAAAATGAATTATTTTGCCTAGCCGGTGGTTTTCACCCCTTCTTCGCCCTTCTTTAAATTGTAGGTCAAAAGTTTTCCGTCAGGGTTTTGGAGGGAATGTTTGATGTGTTTGGTTTCAACAAAAAAGCAAGTTTAACAGAAGGGGCAACGAGTCAAATTTAGGGCATGGGTTTGTGGTTTTCATACCACCAGAGGTTCCGGTCGATGAAGTACTGGTTTTTGTATTCATAGTGAAGATCGGCAAAAGTTATGTTGTTGCCGCCCTTGCTTTGCTTGTTGGGCCTGTTGTTTTTTCCGGAGTTGTGGCGGGCATATCTCTCGTTTGGCGGATTAGTCGTTTGCCCGGCCGGGTGTGGGCCGCTGGCATTGTAGACCCGCTCGTGATCCCAGAACGGTACGACCATGTAATTGGCACAGGCAAATAAAAGGATCTTGTCCGGCACAGGTACTTGGCTGATTTTCTGGTACTTGATATTGGCCGGGCCAACCAGTTGCTCACTGGCACCGTATGAAAAAACAATGTCCCGGCTTTTGTTGCCGATCTTGATGCGGCGTTTCCGGAAGTCGAACGAATTGTGGGATCCTTCGACATCGGCGGGATCGCTGAACAAATCCATGGTACTGAGGTAGCCCACCTCGTGCATAATAACCAACCAGTTGGCGTGCTGCTGTGTAGAACCGGCCAATGAGAGGGGGAACTTGTCTTCAAAATCCTCCGCGTACATTGCCATAGTCAGGCTAAGTTGTTTTTGGTTGCTCATGCAGACCGTTTGCCGGGCTTTGCTCTTGGCCCTGCCCAGGGCGGGAAGCAGCAGGCTGGCCAGGATGGCGATGATGGCGATGACAACCAACAGTTCGATGAGGGTGAATCCAGTTTGCTTCGTTTTCATAACTCTACTGTACGGTGTGTTGACTGAACGGATGTGATTAGTGGCTGGAAGATTATGCGAGTCAAGGACTTAAAGAAAAAAGGGGGATCTCGTTTAATAGGTGATCCTCACCTCATGTGTGCCCTTCTTTATTTCATGGGTCAGAATTTTGCCGTCGGGTTTCTGTATCCAAACGGATTCAACCGGCCGAGTTGCGTGTAACACTTGAATGGAACTACCTTGGGAACGGTAGCCGCTGCTGCCAGTAATTTGGCGAGCCGGCCCCATCCCGTCATGATATTTCAACCTTAAAACAGATCCTATTCCATGGGCATTCCCCGCCGCCCCCTGAACAACCACACGCAATCCAATTTTTTTCGATTTGTTAAGGAACAGACCGGTCTTTCCGCTGTTCCGTGTCACAACAAGATCACTCATTCCATCGCGGTCGAAATCTCCTGAAACTGCGGCTCTTTGGTCACCGAAAAGATTGATTCCACTGCGCCCAGATTCCAGGACCGTAAAGTTTTCCGCCCCGTGACCCTTCAGGAGAACGCCCCTGGATGCATCCAACCGCTCACCCTGCGCTCGTGTCGGGAAAAAGTTCTGCGCGAGGAACAAATCCTCAAAACCATCCCCGTCAAAATCGTCAACAACAATGCCATGAGTGGGCGCCCACTGGGCTGCATCCGGCAATTTTACCATTCTAAAGCGAAGCCCCTCATTGATGAACACGCAGGAATGCAATGTTTGCACAGAGAGCACCCTCGCCTTTGTTTGGGTATCTCCAATTACTTGGGCGACACTTGCCTGGCTGAACTGCCTGAAACTCTTGAATCGCGAATATAGGAACGGCATGGGGCCGGCCAAATCCTTGAATGTCCGAGCTGGAACAAGCACTCCGGCATTATAATCACTTTCGATGAGCTCGTTGGTTCCGTCCTGATTAATATCACCGAAAACAAGACTCAAGGGCTTCTCAGGGGTCGACTTGTAGGGACTGTTCAAACCCCAGTTCCCGGCTACCAAGTCCATTCTGCCATCTCCATTGATATCTCCAACTTGAACGGAATTCCATAAACCGGTGAAGCCCTCCAGCCCCATCTCTTCGGTCACATTCTTCAGGATGCCTTTCTCATTTTTAAAGATACGAACAGGCTGCCAGTGTCCTGCTGTGATCAATTCGGGGTATCCATCCGCATCCAAATCAGACCAAACAGCACCATTCACGACCCCCAACCCCAAAAGGGTTTTTGCATTGGAAATATCAGGTGCAAACTGGGGCCCATTCTGCAGATAAATAGCAGACTTTGATGATTCAGGATATTTCCCCGGGTAAACCCCGCCCCCAAGAAACAAATCAAGGTCACCATCACCATCAATATCCGCCTGGGCAACCGTACCCACCGATTTAATGGGGATATTCATAACGTTATCGGAAAGAATTTTTTCTTCCACCAACTGATGTCGAGTCAACATGACACCTCCGGTGCCTTCATAGCCGCAGTTGATGGTGAAAAACTCATTTTCTTTGCCTGTGCCAAGGGAAAAAATGGAAGCCACGTCATCTTGAGCAACCTGGCTACCCTGTAATTGTCTAAAACCGCCATTTTGATCGTTAAGAAACACATGAAGCCGGCCTCCCGCGCTGCAACCAACGATCAAGTCATCCCAATGATCTGCATTAATATCGTACACACAGGCTGCCGGGCCTGCTTGGCTCAGTTTGAATGGCAAAAGCGGCTGCTTGGCAAAATCATCGAACATATTCTCCACATGTATATGATATATGCTCTCACTCAAGTCCTCGAACATGGGAGAGGACGGCAATAGTTTTTTATCTTTTTTGTCTTCAGATGAACCCTTTTCGTAAACATGGTAGAGATAATTCTGTTTAACTTGATCAACTACACTGGTCTTCCCGCTTCTCCACACCACGATGAGGCTCATTTTGTTTGGCCGGCTTCCGGCGCCAAAGACAACTTTTGTTTCTGAACCAGAAAGGAACCGACCTCCGGAAACTATTTCCTTGGTTTGCTCCACCACAGCACCACCGGTCAGCGAAACTTTGCTTCCTATGGCCTGGGTATTGGGAGGTTCCCCATGCAGGACCACGGCAACGCGCGGCGCCATAAATCTGTTTTCATATAGCCCCGGTTCCCGGTTCATGTTGCTGACGACCAAGTCCGTGTCGCCGTCCAAGTCAAAATCCCCCAGAGCCATTCCGTGATGAACTCCCCTGTCTCCGGTGCCCCATTGCGATGTCATTTCCTCGAACGTGCCGTTGCCCCTGTTCCGAAATGTGACAACAGGCAAATCCAAACCGGGATAAAGCCGATTGTTTTCCATCATCTCTCTTGAAAACGCCAGTTTCCTTTGCTTCGGAGGGAGTGACCTGTCCCTGGGTTTCTGCCGAGTCTGAATCAATGCGTTGACGTCCATGTCCTGCGTGTCTTTGTAGTGCCCGGCGGTGATGATCAAATCCTCGTAGCCATCCAAGTCCACATCCAAAAAAACAGGCGACCATGACCAGTCTGAAGCAGCCAAGCCGGCCAAGTTTGCCAGTTCCGCAAAAGACCCGTCTCCGCGATTATTCAACAGGGTGTTCCTCATGACTTGGTCTGCGTATTTGCCTTGGTTCACCAGGCGATCCGACAAGTCCTGAGCGGGAGCCTGTCGCTTGCGCATCGCCAAATCCCGGCTCAACATATCCACCACAAACAAGTCCACGTCCCCGTCCCGATCATAATCGGAAAAATCCACACCCATCGAGCTTGCAGATGTCTTGCCGAGGCTTTCGGGGCTCAACAACCTGAAGACGTCCCCCTGGTTGATCCAAAATCTGTCCGGAGTCCAAAAGTCATTGCACACATACAAATCCGGAAGTCCATCGTCATTGATGTCATGAAATGCCGCAGACAATCCCCAATCCAGAGGCGACTCCTTCAATGGCTCACCGCGCGGATCGAGGAACCTCCCGTCCGTCCAGCTTGATTTTTTGAAAACACCTTTCCCGTCATTCAAAAACAGGATGTCCGCCTCTCCGTATTCCTTGACGATCCCGCCGGACACGACGAGACGATTCCTGTATTTCGCCGGGATGACCAACTTCCCGCCAATACGCCGCAGCGTGATCGAGCCTTCGTCCCGAATGTCTGAAGAACGGTTATTGGCGACGTACAAATCCAGCGTCCCGTTGCCATCCACATCCGCCAAAGCCATGGTCATGGGTGCATACACTCCAGCCAGTCCTGAAGACTGGGACATTTCCTGAAACACACCGCGCTGATTGATGAACAGCCTGCTCCCCGCATCCACTGTGGCGACCAGCAAATCCAGCCAGTCGTCTCCGTTTAAATCCGCGAACACCGCTCCCCGGTGACGATGCCCCAGTTTTCCGAGGCCAGCCGACGAGGTCGTATCTGCAAATTCCCAGTTCCCGTTGTTTCGGTATAAAGCAGGGTCGCCATCGATGGCGCACAGGAAAATATCCGGCCACCCGTCCCGGTCAAAATCCCCCACGGCCACCCCTGCCCCGTTGTAAAGCACCCTGTTTTGTGATGCTTCCCATTCATCGACTTGGCTCACGAACTTCACCCCCGTTTTGTCCGACGGCATCCGGTGAAACGTGCCGGAGGTTTGACGGCGTTGAATGCTCAAAGGAGTGTAAGAAGCTCCCGAAGCTTTGAAAACCAGACAGAAAACGCACAGAACCAGTCCAACAAAACCGCCCAGCCGATAAGGATTGCAGCACGAAAAAATCATCGACTATTGCTTACCCCCACTTCAGGAAAGTGACTCTTCAATTCTTTTTCCCTTGGGGGAAATTGGCGTAAACTTGGATTGGCAGATTTAACTCGCTGAATTGCCCGTGAGTCGTCCTCACCGTCAGCACCGCATCCAAGCCGGGGTCAACGCGAAAACCTTCCGGGAAAAAAACGGCGTACCGAACATACCTTCCGGGTTTTCGTTCCGTCACTTCAACCGTCGGCCCGGCAATGTTCAGGCTGTGCCCTAAAATCTCGACCGGCTCTTTGGAGCGAATCGATAGCCTGAAATACTTCCTGACCGGTTTCGTCAACACCCCGGCTTTAAGATAAATCCTCGAGGGACTGAACTCCAGGGGAGGTCTAACCTTGGCGGTGGCGCTGATCTGGATTGTTGGCAACCCTTCATAATCTGTGTCGATCGTGATCAACCCCTTGTTGTTCCCGAACTCCAGCGGCGGCACGATAGAAACAACCAGC
>Ga0302132_10001797_pt1 | contig 12372 bp, 8 predicted proteins | sample CB9_321_MG_FD_203113 | JGI IMG/M metagenome (GOLD analysis project Ga0302132, IMG submission 203113) | Marine microbial communities from Western Arctic Ocean, Canada - CB9_32.1 | ecosystem: Environmental > Aquatic > Marine > Oceanic | place: Canada: Western Arctic Ocean | collected 2017-09-19
TACATCCGCATTGCGACGGGCAAGGGTTCGGCTGAGGTGGGATTAAGAAACGGATTGTTCACGCCGACCATTGTTGATCTTGATGGGAATGGCACGATTGACCGGGCCTATGCGGGCGATTTACAGGGCAATCTGTGGGCGTTTGATCTGTCGGGTACATCCTCTCGCGCCTGGAAGGTAGCGATGGACAAGAGGCCGTTGTTGAAGGCTGAAACTTTCAGAATGGCGCATCAGCCGATCACGGCGGCGCCGCTGGTGGTACGGCCGGATTACCGAGCGATGGGTCGATCCCCGAGAGATGCGCCGGGGTTGATGGTGATGTTTGGTACGGGACGCTTTCTTAAGGATCGAGACAAGGTGTATACGGACCGGCAACGTTTTTTCGCAGTTTATGATCGGGGGGTTCCGATAAAGACGGCGAGGAGCCAGTTGGTTCAGCAGCCGCTCCGACAGAAAACCATCGAGACCGCAACGGGTGAATCGCGAAAGATTCGATTAACGAAAGGGAATCTGAAGGTACCTTATAGCCATCCGGAGTACCCGAAGTATGGCTGGTACATAAACCTGCCTGAGAAAGGTGAGCGGGTGGTGTCGGAGGCGAAGTTTCAACGGGGCGTGGTGTACTTCAACTCGATAGTGCCGGACCTGAGTGTGTGTTCGTCAGGTGGTGAAGGCTGGGAGATGGCGGTCAAGCTGGTCAATGGCGGCAATCCCAAGGCCGGTAATCACGATGTCAACGAAGATGAGAAGGTGGATGGGGACGATGCGGCAGACAAAGATGGAGATGAGGCGCCGGCGGGCAAGCGGCTTGAGGGCCGCGGTATGCCCACGGGCCCGAAACTCTTTGGAGACCGACGTTTTACGGCGACGAGCAAGATGGAAGATGGTTCTGATTTAAAGACCACGGCGCTCGAACGCATCGATCGGGAGAGGCAGGGTCGCCTGTCCTGGGAGGAATTAAAGCCACGCCAACAGTAATCAGGTAGACCACGATCGCTTAGGCGCTTCGGAGTGACGTTGGGTCCTAGTGTGGGCTGGTTTGATCTTCGGGCAGCCCGCCATAAGCGTCCCAGTCAGAGGCGACCTGATGGCCGGCGTCGACGGGAAGGATCGCGCCGGTGATTCCCGAAGCGGCCGGAGAGGCCAGGAAGGCGATGGCATCGGCGACCTCGCCTGGCTCGACCAGGCGCCCGAGCGCCGACTGTGTTTTCAAGGTATTTTCATGCAGCGTTCCGTTGTCAACGCCGCGGGCGAGGGCTGGTGTCGCAGTGAATCCGGGGCAGACACAATTCACTCGGACACCGCTAGGGCCCCATTCAGCCGCGAGGGTTTTTGCCAGGTGAATAATCGCTGCTTTTGCCGGTCCGTAGGAATGCAGGGGTGACGAGCGCAGGCCAGAGATAGAAGAGACGAGAACGATCGCCCCCCCAGTCTTTGAACGCGCCATCCGCTCACCGAAGCTACGGCAACAGGCATAGCTGCCACGTAGATGAATTCTTTGGATTAGATCCCATTCCTTCCAACTGAGTTTGCCCGGCGGCAGGGGCCGTTGTAGGGGGCCGGCGCAGGTAACCAGTACGCTAACCGGGTTGCTATCGGCAGCAAGATGGATTGCCAGGGCTTCGATCAGCCTTTCTTCTTGAACATCCAGCGTAACGCTTTCTGCACCGATCTCTTGAGCGACGCTGGAGGGGTCGATAACGTCCAGTATGGTGACTTTGAAGTGGTCCTCTCTGAAACGCCGTGCGGTCGCAAGGCCGATACCGCTCCCCCCACCGGTGATTAGGACGTGATCGTTTTGCATGGTGTGTTTAATGTGTCGGTTGATTGACTGTGTGTGGGTTGCTGAAGACCTGGTTGTAACACAGGAGAAAGCCGGTATACGAACGCGATGCAGCGACTATGCCTAAAACATGATGGTCTCTCGTTGGTTGGATTACCATTTCGGCTGTTAGCATCAAGCGCCAAGCATTCCCCCCCGGAACGGTCTGGTAAAATATCAGATCTCTGATTTCGATATCGGTTACGAGGCTAAGGGTAGGGTCCAGACTCGACATTGGGCCCGTCGCACTGCACACACAGTTGCACTGTAGTCGTCAGTCATGATGCTTAGATGCCATTGCGCCTGCTATTGAAGAACGATAGGAATTTATTCTTGGCTAGTGCTTCTCGAAGGTTACTCGTGCGATCGTTCCGGTGGATTATTTGTATCGTTCTATTGGGAGCGAATGTTGTATCCGGGAGCGATGACTCAATCGTTTTACAATCAACCACGTCGACACGAAATTCCGGTTTGTATGAGCATCTTCTACCACTCTTTAAGGCGTCGACGGGAATCACGGTCCAGGTGGTTTCTGTTGGCACTGGTCAGGCGATTCGAAACGCCATGAGAGGGGATGGCGATGTGTTGCTTGTACACGCGAAGGAGGCCGAACTGCGCTTCGTCGCTGAAAAGTACGGTGTCAAGCGTTTCGACTTGATGTACAACGACTTTGTGTTGGTGGGGCTGCCGGACGACCCTGCGGGCATTAGGAACGCGTCTTCTGTTACTGAAGCGCTGGCACGGATCGCGCAAAGTGGTTCGGTGTTTGTATCAAGGGGCGACGACTCGGGTACCCATAAGAAGGAAGTAGCATTGTGGCGCTCGGCGGGTATCCCTGTTGGGGAATCCAGCGGGGTGTGGTATCGAGAAACCGGATCGGGAATGGGTAGCACGTTGAATATCGCGACCGGAATGGCCGGCTATTGTTTAGTGGACCGCGGTAGCTGGATCAGTTTTAACAATAAGCGGGGTTTTGAGATTCTCTTTGAAGGAGGTGCCGTGTTGGCCAATCAGTATGGTGTGATCCTGGTCAGTCCTCTCAAACACCCCCACGTTAAGGTGAAGGAGGGCCAGGCCTTCATTGACTGGTTGGTGGGGCCTGTCGGACAAAAGGCAATTGCGGCTTATCGGGTCCGAGGACAGCAACTGTTTTTTCCTAATGCGAAGTGAGGGGCTTGGGGGTCGTATCGAGTTCCTTCGAGGACACCATTTTTGGCGTGACATATACGATCCTATACTATTCTTTGAGCCTTCTAGGCTGAGCGCGTATTTATGAAGAAGATCATCATTTTTGTAGTGGTTTGGGCGCTTCTAATTGTTGGCGGGAAATTTGCAGCCTTTCGTGTATTGGATCAAAAGTCCAACGAAGCCTTTGCCTCACTTCATCAGCTCTCGATCATGTTGGGTATGCCCGTGAAGATTAAGTACCGGAAGGTATTTATTGATCTCGATGGAAGCATAGGATTTGAAGGTGTGCGGGTAAGTAACCGGCAAACAGGTTATACAAAGATAGACCGAATTTCATACTCGAATGGGGGTCTGCTTAATTTAACCCGATTGTTGTGGCACGTTAGTCGTATCAGTCAGGCTGAAAGCGCGACGGAACGCGAGACGCGTTCGAAAAAACTTTTCTCATCATCAGCGCTTTGGCAGCAACAAATTATACGAAGCGAAGGTGTCGTTGGGTTTGCTAGTGGAATTGAAATTTGTGGTGCCAATTTCACGGGGACCGTGTTAAGGGCCCCTGTAAATGCCGAGTTTCGATGGGACGCGACTAAAGACACCTCCGACGGGGTCGTTACATTTACTGCGGAACTTCCCGGTCTCGCTGACTATGAATTCACGGTCTCCGCAGACATGATGGATCTTCCCGGTTTGAGTTCAATTGACGGAGTGTCTCGCCCCTCAACGCGCGATAGATTAATGCCGTTCGGATTAACCCAGGTGGTCGAAGATCTCTCGATCATAACAGCCATCATGAACCACTGTGCTGAGCAGCGCGGGGGTTCGCTAGAAGATGTCAGGCAGATTGCTATCCAAGGGCTTAATGAATATATGGAAAAACAAACTGATCTTAATGATGAGTCCAATCTACAGATACTGGCTGGTCTCCAACAATCGTGGATGGAGCCTGGGGTCCTGAAAATTACCGGTGTATTTGATGCGGAAACGGGTGGATACGAACGATTTGATCCAGTGACCTTTAATGGGGCTATCGTGAACACGAGTCGTGTGATCAATCAAGTCAGGTCGACAACGTCAGCAGCTCCAACAAGTCAAAAAGAAAATGTTAAGACTGCCGATGGAAAAAAGAAAAGATCCACTGGCATTCAGTCGCGTTGGGTTGCCAGACCTGTTTCTGAATTGCGGACGTATGTTGATAGCAAGGTCCGCATTACTTCCGTGACTGGGGAAGTTCACAACGGTCGGCTCGCGAAGGTCGACAAGACGCGATATTCGGTGACAAAACGAACGGGATCCGGCGAGTATGGCAGCTATGCACCGATAAAACAGATAGAAAAATTGGAAGTGTGGGATCAAAATAACCGATCAGAAAAGTGACCAAGACTTTCCCGTTGGGAGCGTCCTTGGGGGTGAGAAAGCCTTTTGGTAGCCTGCTGGACTACCTATGGTTTTTCTCAGGCTAATGGCATGCTATATCAGGGGTACTCTATGAGTAATCGCCCAAATAGGCGCGAGTGTTTCAGGATAACCATATGAAGAAATGGATCTTATTGTCCTTACTTTGCGGGATGCTTTCCGTCGGTGGGGTGTTTGGGGTTACCCAGCCGGGTTGGGCACAGGCAGAGCAAAGCCTGACGCTCCCTGACGGTCTGTTCGAGGGTAGTTTGAGCTTCGAACTACGTTATGAATCAGGTTCACTGGATCCGGAGTCCCTAACGGGAAGTGCATTGGGTGTCCAATTCTACGAAGCAGGCGAGCCTTTCGGTCGTGCAGAGAAAGTCTCCATTATCAGTACGGGAACGTTGGCTGGGGCTGACCTCGTGTTTGAGGAATTGATCATCGATGGCCTTGTTTTGGGTGATAAGGACAGCGGTCGATTGGCTGTCGATAGACTCAAAATGGTCAGTAGCGGGACCTGGGATGGCGGCGATTTAGTGATCGAGAAGTTAGAGGTGGATGGGCTCGATGCCGAATCTGGCTCGTCAGAAATTAGTGTTCGAACAGCGCTGATGAAAACTTTGTCGGTCGTGGAGCTAATGGCGGCAGGAGAAAAAGTATCGAACGCTGCTATGGCATTTCAAGACCTTGATCCCGAAGCGATTCAACGCGGCGACATGGGGCCGATGAATGAAGAAAATATAATGGCGTTGGTTACGGCGATAAAGGAGATCGCCCAGCTCTCGGATGGGTTTGGCCTGACGTTAAACGATATTCAATGGAGCGATGATGCCCAGAGTGGATCGTTGGGTAAGGTGGTGTTCAGTGTTCGAGATGGGTTTTGGTTGCCTGAGTTCTCAATAGAGCGCATCAGCATTCCTAGCGCGGATGGCGAGATGGCAGTTCAGCTGGAGACTGTGCGCTTTGAGTTAGCGGGTTCATTTAATTCTAGACTGTCGGCGTTGTTCGAGATTGTTGGTTTGGCGCTGCGTCCAGGCGAAACTGCGCTGCAGACAACACGAGAGTTTTTCCGCATGTTGGATAGGGAAGAAGTGATTGTCGATTTTGGCACGCAGCTCATATCGACAGTTGAGCAAGAAGGAATTTTGAGTGAGTTTAATGTCGCGTTTGGTGTGCCTGAGTTGATGGGACTCAAGCTTGAATCTGCGACTCGAAGTCCAACTAACCCGGTGGCCTTTTTGGGCTCGTCTAAATTTACTGATTTGACACAAGAAGAAAGAGCAGCGGCACTGCAAGAGATAATGACCCAAGGGCAATTAGAACATGCTCAGCTCACTTTAACGAACTGGAATGCTGTGGATATGGCGTTTAAGGCTCTTGCACAGCAAGGTGGCCAGTCGGAGGAGCAACTCCGAATGACCGGCGAAATGATGATTAATATGTTCGTTGGGCGTGGTACGCCGGCCTTGGCAGAGGCAAGCGACGCGCTTGTGGCCTTCTTAAAAACACCCGGGACATTGCAAGCATCCTTTCGACCACCGAAACCGCTGCCTGATCCCGACTCGCCCGAATTCAATGCGTTGGTAGCAAACCCGGGGGCGCTCGTTGATGCGCTAGGGCTTAGCGTCAAGTTCTTTGATGAGCCGATGTCCATTGAGAGTCACCGCCTAACACAGGCGGCGGGCGTCGCAGGGTCAAAGAATACAGGTAGTTCTGCCAATGGTATGCCTAAGGCTTTGCCATCAATACCAGACAGCAATGTGCTCGACTGGCTGAGCGCTAGACGCGCTTATGCAGAGGAAGATTACGAGTCGGTGCTTCGCTTATTGGTGCCATACGCCGAAGCGGGTACGGAGAGCGCACAACGCGTGGTTGCACATTCGTATAGAAAAACCAACCAGTTTGAGCAGGCGGCACCGTGGTACCAGGGTTTGGCGGAGAAAGGCGACGCCGCATCACAGTTTTATCTTGGGATGCTTTATCAAAAAGGCTTGGGTGTGGAGCAGGACGCCGAGGTCGCGCTTGAGTGGCTCGAAAAGGCGGCCGCGCAAGGGGATGCGCGTGCAATTCATGCGTTGGCTTTGTCGACTCAGACTATTGCGGCAGCGAAGGAAATCAATCCAGGGCTCAGTGCGCGAGCGCAAGAAGTGCTCACCGATGTGGTGCGACACTACTATGATGCAGATGACCCAGCGGGCATTCATTTCGCAGGCAAGAGCGATGTGCTGATCCCCACCGCGTTATGGGACCGCATTATTGCGCGTTGGCGCGCAGAGGGTGTGATGCCAAGCCATGTCATCCTGCAGGCGGTGGCTGGAGAGATTGTTAAGGGAGAGACCTCTACCGAAAGCGCCACGGTGGCTATAGAAAGTCCCTCAAGTGAAAGTCAGTCAACCACGACGGGGACGATTCCCTTTACGGATGCCAATGGGGATGATGGAATCTATACGGGCCAGTTGATTAAAGGAATCCCGTATGGGCAAGGCACCTGGACTGATGCCGATGGAAATGAGTATGTTGGTGGCTGGAAAGCAGGATTGGCACATGGCCAAGGCACCTTCACAGAGGTCAACGGATGCAAGTATGTCGGCGAATGGAGGGACGACGAGTTCAACGGTCAGGGTGCTTTGACGTGTTCCGGTTCCGACGGATTTCAATCTGTCGGTGAATTCAAGGACGGTGTGCTGTGGAATGGCAAAAGCAAATCTTATGCGGACGATGTGGTCGACACGGTCTCAAACGGTAAATAGGTGGAATAGATGCAAACCCATTGGTGATTAATGTTCTATGTCACCCGGCAGGCGATATCTGTGATGATGGCAGTCAATCGATGATCGATGGAAGCAAAAGTTAGAAAGTCGAGATAACATTATATTCCTTCGATGTTCAGTAGTTTGGTGCCTTATCTTTTGTTTCAGGGCTGGATGAAATGAAATATTCGCCGTATACGATGGAATCACTCACTCAGTCTTGCCCGATTGCTGATCCGTGAGTAGGCTGTTTTGAATCCGTTGTAGAACAATTAGAGATGGTGAGGCTTGTGACGCGATTATTTTCTCCCTATCAGATACGTAAACTGCATCTGAAAAATCGTATTGTGGTTTCCCCCATGACTCAGTTTTCCTGCGTCGACGGTGTTCCTGGCGATTGGCATCTCGTGCATCTGGGTCGATTTGCATTGGGTGGTGCAGGGCTGGTTTTCGTGGAACAGGCTGCGGTTCAAGAAGTCGGTCGAGTGACTTATGGTTGTTTGGGGCTATGGAATCCGCAACAGATTGCCCCATTAGCGCGCCTGGCAGGGTTCATTAAGGAAAACGGAGCCGCCGCTGCACTTCAGTTAGGTCACGCTGGGCGCAAAGCCAGTCGGGATTACCCATGGTTTGGCTACGGACCGCTTGCGACGTCCGATCGCCCAGGGCGAGAGCGTGAGTGGCAAGCGGTCGGGCCTACCGATGCCCCGGTTGGAGAGGGTTGGCCTGTGCCTACCAGGTTAACGGCAGCCGATATAGAGCTTGTCGTCGAAGCCTATGCAAAAGCCGCGAAACGAGCAGATGATGCGGGCTTTGATGCTCTTGGCATTCATGCTGCCCATGGTTATCTGATTCATTCCTTTTTGTCCCCGCTCGCGAATACTAGAGAGGATGCATATGGGGGTGATATGGATGGGCGAATGCGATTAGCGCTCGAAGTCGCGTCTGCGGTGCGTTCACAGTGGCCCGGCCATAAGCCTTTGTTTTATCGATTGTCTACCGTTGACGGTGAACCGGGGGGGTGGGATGTTAGCGACAGTATTATTCTGTCGAAAGCGCTGCACGAAAGAGGGGTGGATGTGATCGATTGTTCTTCTGGCGGTATTTCGGTTCCTGCAACGGCCAACATGACGCCACGCTCTATGATGGTCAGTCAGATTGCGTACGCGGAGCAGGTGCGACCGGAGATCAAACCGATCGGGTTATCGACCATGGCGGTTGGGCAAATCACGGACCCGCACCAGGCAGAGACGATTTTACGCAGAGGGAAAGCTGATCTGATCGCGGTGGGGAGAGAGATGTTGTTTAACCCCAACTGGGCGCTACACACTGCATTGGCGATGAATGTGGATCCGACCTATGCGTTATGGCCCAGACAATACGCTTCGTGGCTTGAAAGAAGAGAACTGCTTGATCTCGAAGAGCGTAGTTAAATGAGGTTTATTAGAGACTCTCTTTAAGGGCATCACATAACCGCACGACATCGGCGCTGCCGTTGTAAAGATGACCTGAGACGCGCACACGGCCGTACTCACCCCAGACATACACCTGATGCTCGGCTAATCGGTTGACCAATGCAGGTGCATCCTCCAGTAGAAAACAGGTATTACCGGATCGGCGAGCGCGTGCGGCGGGTGTGATCACGTTAATGTCGAGGGCCGCGAGACCTTGGCTGACTTCATCCGAGAGGTCACGCGCATGGTTCTCGATGCGTTCTATTCCGGTCTCCAGAATCAGGTCTAGCGCCTTTTCGAGAAAGAGAATCACCACCATCGCGGGATTTCCCGCTTCGAGTTTCTGGGGCATCGGGTGTTCTTTAACCTCAGCCACACGTTCTGCGCCCTGGCTTGGCCACACCGCAAGATTTCTCCAGCCAAAACTGGTGGCCCGTGTGCATTCTTCGGCTTTTTCACTGAGATAACACGGGGCAGTGCCGTGGGTAGCTAGTAACCATTTGTAACTTGAACTGACACACAAATCAGCGGCCGTCGCATCGACCTGGATGACGCCAGAGGCGTGGGTGGTGTCGATCGCCAGTAACGCTTTGTGATTCTTTAGGCCATCTGCCAATTGTGCGATGTCCAGGTTCTGCCCCGTATAGAAACTTACTTGGCTGACGGCAACTAAACGGGTTCGGTCATCGACGGCCGCGAGCAGATCCGCCTCCTCAACGATCCAATTCTGGTGAGGGACAAACCGAATCTCGACGCCTAATTCCGGCAGGTTTTTCCAGGCATAGGCGACGGAGGGAAATTCCAGGTTAGTGGTGACGATGTTGTCACCGGGCTGCCAATCGATTCCACGGGCCAGATAGTTCATCCCTTCTGCTGCGGAAGGGAGAAACCCGATGCGATTCGCCGGTGCGTTCCACAGTTGTCCGATTTTCCGGCGACAGCTGTCACCATGTTCGTAGATCGCGTTGCGACCGGAATAGGAAGCGCTCTTGAATGATGCAAAAAGATCGTAGGCTGTGCGCTGACGTTTCAGCCAAGGAGATTCCCCGCCAGAACACAAATGCGTAATGCCTTCAAGTCCAACGAATTCGTTTGGATCGACTAACGGGAGTAATGCCATGGTTTGTCCTTCTAGATCGTTTGGCCGGCTAGCCTTGCAAACTCCGCGCTGGGAAGGCCGACAGAGTTTGCGGCGGTCAGCAGCTGTTGCCAGGTCTCGTCATCAATGGGCACGCCATCACGTGTGCGCTGCACCATCATTTGGCGCTCTGGTTCTCCGGGTATCAGTACCGGTCGATCAGGATGTTCCGGGGGTGATGCGCGGCTTTGAGCGATGGCTTCATCGTATTCATGTTGCCAGCCATTTTCCCCCGCGAGTTTTTTAGGATCGATAATGATCGAGAGCATATTATTGAGAATGGTGTGATTTTCATGATCAGTCTCAGGACGGCAGGTTTTGCTGCCCGTGAAGGCGCCAGCCAGTAGTTCATTGACCAAGTTCATGCAGTACCCTTTGTGCTCTCCCATGGGCCTGATGGCCCCCCGCGGTTCTACGAACATGGCCTCGGGATCGTTGGTCGGCTCACGGGCGCCATTAAAAAGAATGCCATCTGGCAGCGTTTCACCTTTGTTGTTTGCTACGCGCACCTTGCCCATGGCAACCACGCTGGTTGCAAAGTCGACTACCACCGGTGGATTGTTGTCTGTGGCCGGCAGGGTGCAGCAATAGGGGTTGGTTGATGTTCGCGCATCACTGCCACGGAACGGTGCAACCAGCGGATAGTGGCCATGCATGTTGACGTGATGCATTGATACCATGCCTGAGGCCGCGCAGCGTTCACCCCAGGCGCCGATACGGCATAAGTGAAACGAACTCCGAATAGCCAGCACACAGACACCGTGTTTGCGCGCACGATCGATGCCGATATCCATGGCTTCACCGCCAATGACCTGTCCGTAGCCTGCGTTGCCGTCGATAACTACCATTGCACCGTCTTCGCTGATGACGCTGGCATGTTGATTGGTTTTCAGTTCACCGGTTAAAACACAACCCATATACGTTGGAAGCATGCCGACGCCATGGCTGTCGTGGCCCGTGAGATTGGCATAAACGAGATTATCGGCGACGAGTTCGGGTTCATCTTCTAAGCTGCCGGCAGCACTTATCATTGCTCGAACGGCAGCACGTAGGTTGTCATGTTGAACAGACTTCATTGAATTTCTCTTTTTCTTGTTGGTTGCAGATGACAACCCGTGGATAGGCGATGCTTCAGGACAGCGGGTTGATAAAGTGAACGTCAAACTTACACCGAGAGGCACTGCTTTGTACATCAGGCTCTACGGTGCATGGTGCCGGCTGACCCATGGGTACCACCGGTCGGGTATCATCGCATCGAAAGACGCGCATAAGGTTTAGATAATGGGTTTGAAGCTATCGGAGAAAATGGGCCGGCTTGGCACCGAGACGGCCTTTGAAGTGCTCGCCCGGGCGGAGGCCTTGGGGCGTGAGGGCAGGGATATTATTAACCTTGGAATCGGTCAGCCGGACTTTAAGACCCCTCCCCATGTGGTCGAAGCGGGCATAAAAGCGTTAAGAGACGGGCATCACGGCTATACCCCATCGCCTGGTATACCCGCACTGCGCGAGGCCGTGGCTGCGGATATTGCAAGAAATCGCGGGGTCGACGTTGATCCGGACCGGGTAGTGGTTGTACCCGGTGGCAAGGTGACGATGTTCTTCGCTATCCTGATGTTTGGCGAAGCGGGTACTGAAATCCTTTATCCGAATCCGGGATTTCCGATTTATGAATCAGTGATCGAATTTTCGGGCGCCCGGGCGGTGCCAGTGCCATTGCTCGAGGAGAAGGATTTCTCCTTTGATGCAGATACCGTGTTGAGCCTTTTGAACGAACGAAGTCGATTGCTCATCATCAATTCCCCGGCCAACCCCACTGGTGGTGCGGTGCCCAAAGCACAGATCGATCGACTAGTGGCCGGTTTGGCTGATTTCCCCCATGTTGCTGTTTTAAGTGATGAGATCTATTCACAGATGATGTACGACGGACAGGTTCACACGTCACTGCTTTCTTACCCGGAGTTAGAGGATCGACTGATCTTGTTAGACGGCTGGAGCAAGACCTACGCCATGACCGGCTGGCGTATGGGCTATTCGGTTTGGCCGAGGGCTTTGGTTGACGGCGCTGTGCGCCTGGCGGTGAATTGTCATTCATGTGTGAATGCGTCGGCACAATATGCGGGCATTGCGGCGCTTGAGGGTCCACAGGACGCAGTCAGGGACATGGTGAGTGCTTTTGATTCACGGCGACGGGTCATCGTGGACGGACTCAATGGGTTGCCAGGAGTGCGTTGCCGTAACCCCGTGGGTGCGTTCTATGCTTTTCCAAACATAACCGGCACGGGGATGGATGCGCGGACGCTCCAGAACCGACTGTTAGAGGAAGCGGGGGTCGCGACCGTAGCCGGCACTAGTTTTGGTGCGATGGGTGAGGGTTTTATCCGCTTTTCATATGCCAACAGCGTAGAGAACGTGGAACGGGCACTTGATCGATTTGCCACGCTGCTGAGCGGTTGAGCGTAGCATCCAGCTTCGCCAGTGCCCCCGGTTCTAACAGTGGCTGCGTGGCGGCTACGTTGGTCTCTTATTGATGCTTAACAGATCCGGTCGCGGTGGCTGATTATTATCAAACCCTTGCCGAGGACACCAGTCGTGCTGGTGAATGGCGGCGTTGGGCGGTTATCGGCA
>Ga0302132_10001811_pt1 | contig 12322 bp, 9 predicted proteins | sample CB9_321_MG_FD_203113 | JGI IMG/M metagenome (GOLD analysis project Ga0302132, IMG submission 203113) | Marine microbial communities from Western Arctic Ocean, Canada - CB9_32.1 | ecosystem: Environmental > Aquatic > Marine > Oceanic | place: Canada: Western Arctic Ocean | collected 2017-09-19
AGGAGTAACTATAGATGATCTCCAGACTGTATATGGGCAATTTACTGCGGGAGAAGAGCAATATGCTATAGCGCAAATAGATCGAAAGGGTCAAAGTGCTGAGGAAGCTCGTCTTGAATTTGAAGAGATAAAAGCAGAATACAAAGCAAAGGGATTGTTAGATACACCTACTGATACAGATACTATACAGCAAAAGTATGACATCAGTGGACAGCAAACTAGGTTTGAAGAAGCAGAAAGAGAGTTAATTAAGAGGGTAAGTCAAATAACATATCTACCTGCATTACGTGATGTTGGAGAGGGTGTCGTTACCCTTAGATGGAATGTAAGTATCCCTAACTTAACAACACTTGCTAATGAATTAGTATTAGAAGGAGATGCTGATGTTCCTAAATTAGAGACAGTTGAAAAAATAACTCTATCTTCTTATGGTGCACACGCTCCTGCTCTAATGAATGTTAATGATGATTTTTTATGGGAGGTAAAACCGGAAACGTCTGCTAGATCGGGGGAATCTTTACCACATATTAAAATGCAGGAAAAGGGTGAACTACCTGCACTCGATTTTAATAAGCTAGAAGAAGTTGGTGGAAGGGTAGTACTAGATGGTACTTTTAATGAAACAGAATCTCCAAAAGACTTACAACTTGAAAGTCTACATTCAATTGGAGAAGGACTGAATCTACATCATGAGTCTAATCCAACTTTCCCTAACCTGTATTTAATTAAGGGGGGAGTACATCGTGACCCACCTATGAATTTACAAGAATCATCATATACGAGTGATGAGGATAAAAAAAATAAAAAGTTCATCAAATATAAGGATTATGCAAAGAATGCAAAGGAAAAAGCTTTTCATGCTCCTAATTTAACTTTAGTGGGACATTCTATATCAATATACGAACATGACTATCTTCCGAATTTACAACGAGTAGGTAAGAACATAAACCTCTATATAGATGGAGACCTAGAACAAGTACAAAAGACTCTGGCACGTATGGATAAAGAAAATTTTCTGCCAAGCCTAACTCATGTGGGAGGTCACATAATGATCTTTGCACCTGCCGTAGATAAGGGTAAACACACAGCGACTCGTTACTTACATCCCGGTGGCAAAATTTCAACGCAACAATGGACTACTTTAATTAAAACCGAAAAAGTAGATTCAGATTTTACTGGATATGCAGATGAAAACAATTTCACTCATAGAAAAATTGTATCGAATGAATATTCACCACATGGATTAAGACGATTAGAAAAAGAAGAAGCACACGCCGCAGGTACTGACCCCAATACTGGATATTGGTATCCTAATAAGGAGTATGGTGATACAAAACCACAAGGCGTTGCTCTGATGTATGGGGGAGATCATGCTATTGTTAGTGACTCCTTTCCTAATATTGCTCCTCAGTTAAAGTACACATACGATGATGAAACCAATCCTTATTCAAGGCATGGTGGAGGAAGTAATAAAAATATACCAGAAATAAATTATTCCCAAGCCAGATGGTTTTCGGCAGTTTGGGAAGGCACAGAGCTTGATCCTAGACAGTATGGTATCCCTAAAGTTGATAGTAGGTTCTCTAAATTAAAGAAGACACCTAATGAAGAGGAGCTAGAAGCAGAGTGGAGAAGTGTACAGAGGGCTAAGAAAACTAGCGATACCAGACTGCCCCCTAAGAAGGATAAGGTTACGCTTAGTAAAAAAGCTCGTGCGATCCTAGATGCAAAACCTACTGCAAAAGACCTCACACATGCAGCGATCCTAGACCCCAAGGGTAATGTACGCTCATCCAAAGTACTGATGTCACGTGCGGCAAGACATGCAGTAGATACACGTAGCAAAAGCTGGAATCCCTTGAAAAAATGGACAGGTTTTGCACAGCCATTTGCAGATAGTCTGACTAAGCGTTTGGTTTCTCAGGGAACGCTCCCCGACTCGGATAAATACAAGGCTCTTAGACGTAGAGTAAAAGGTATAATTCTTGCCGGAGAAACCGCAGGTAAAAAAGTTTACGATGCCCTTAAAAAGTCAAAGCAGAAGGAGTTAATATTCAAGTACCTCACTACTAAAGATTTTAATCCAAACCAGATAAAAGATTTGGGAGAAAGGCAGACTGCCATCTCAGCAAAAAAACAGATCAATGAGATAGGTGAGATGCTGGTAGAACGTAACTTAATGAAGAAAAAAACAAAGGAACAGTACGAAGGTGAGTACCTACCTAAAGTCTACCTGAAGTACCTGCTTGGTGAGGATAACTTCAGGAAGGCCACCACCAAAGGTGGGATGGGTCTGGACATGTCGTATCTGATTGGGCGTAAGGACATACCCGAAGGTATACGAAAGTTAATCCTAGGTGAAATAGAAGACCCCGGATACCTTGCAAGTAAAGCTGTGGCTGTACCACAGAAAGACATAGCCATCATTGACTGGCTTAAGTCTATTGCGGGCAACGCTAACTGGGTACTGCCTAGTTCTCTTATTCAGTATGATGTGCTGGGTAAAATGAAGAGTCTCACAGCAAGTGTAGACCTACAAAAGCAATTGGAACTGGTAGACACAGATGGTAGTCAGGTCTCTGCATTCTGGTTGGCTAACGAAGCAGATAGAATATTCAGCCAGACCAAGCTCATGGACTTGAGTGATGTGGAACGTAAAATTGTGGTTGACCTGACCGAAGACATGAAAGCACAGGCACAAGCACAGATAGCAGAAACACAGGGCAAGATTGATCCTAAGCTGTATTCTATGGTACCAACGACACCTAAGTATGGTCAGTTGGCTGGGATGGCAGTACGCAAGGAAATAGCACAGGATATATTTGGCAGTATGAGCATGACCACAGGTGACATCTCCTTGGCAGAAAGTGTGTTCGGAGATGGAGGAACAGTAGGAGACTACAATCGTATATGGAAGTGGTCTAAGGTTTCTGCAAACCCACCGTCTTGGGTGCGTAACTTCGTGTCCAACTTAACACTTATGAATCTAGGTGATGTACCTTTTGCTAGGATGCCTGACCTTATGCTAAGTTCCCTTACTGATATGCTGAAGAAGGGTAAACATAAAGGACGGTTACACCAGCTTGCAAAAGATATAGGTCTGACATCTGGTAACTTCAGTAGTGCAGAATTAGGTAGGATAGAGACAGAGTTTAAGGATTTAATGCAACGCATGAGTGCCAAAGATAAATCTGGAATGCGTGTACTTGGCCCAATTAAGGGTGCCTTCAATGTAGTGCGCGACTCTACCTCTAACCTGTATGGTGGTATAGACTCACTTGGCAAGATGATGATGCTCAAGTATAAGATGGATCAATCTGGTCTCAAGATCAAGGACATTGGTGCATATTCAGAAACAGAACTGGCTCTCCTCCATGATGCCGCTTACGATGCAGAGAAGTATCTATTTGATTACAGTAACCCTCTTCCCTCAGTTAAGTGGCTGAGGCGTGCGCCATTTGGTGCCCCTTTTATTTCCTTCACTAGCTTTGCCGCACCGTTGATACTAGAAGCCGCCATCACAAAACCATGGAAGTTCCTACCGTACTATCTGTTAGGGTATAGTGCAAAGGAATTATTTAAAAGTATTAATGATCTGGACGAGGAGGATTACGAAGGTCTTAAGGTAAGTATGAGTGACTACCTCAGAGAGAAGGCTGAGGGGGCTGGCCCTTATCCTGTGATACCATGGCCTTACATTGACGAGAATGGTAGGATACAGTTCATTGATGTGAGCTATCTGTATCCGTGGGGAATGTTCTCTGAGGTATTGGGAGAACTGTTTAGCGGTGACTTCGGCAAGGCAATCCGTACTGCTGGTTTAATGGGTAGTCCAGCCGTAACAACTGCTTCGGCTATTATCACAGGTGTCGATGGCTTTACTAGACAACCTATTGTGGATGACTTTGGTACATGGGATGAACAGGCCGCAGATATGGGCTGGTTTGCATTTAACCTAACCATGCCACCAATGCTCCACGGAATTGGTCAAGGGCCGGGACAGGGGTACGGTGCAGTCAAACGTTTATGGGAAGCGTTCCACGGTCAATTAAATAAAGAGGGCGAAGCTAGATTTACGTTACCTCAAGCCACCGCACGTATGGCTGGTATTAATATTACACCTATTGCTGTACCAGAAGGTAGGAACAAACAGCTACGCTATGAGTACTCCAGAATGCAGAAGCTGTTGCGTTTAGCTAAGAGAGACATTGTGAATATGATTATGATGCAGGAATCTAAGGAGGATATACAGGAAGCCGCAAAAGATTATAGAAAAAAGATACAAAAAATGGCAGGTAAATTTAGTGAAAATGTTAAGACAAGTAAACCACCTGTCAGTCTTCTTCGTCAGAGAGAAGCGGTGCTGAAGAAGAGGAGGAGAGCCGCTGTTCAATCTCAGTAATTCTCCTAAGTACTTGAGATGTAACTACTACTAGTTGATTTACCTGTGTAATTATCCGTTCTATTGTATCTACTAATAGTTCATCCTCGTCCATTATCTCTCTTCTTCTCTCCGAGAGGTCTACGACTTTCTTCATAGTCAAGGATTCCTTTATCTTTTTCATGATATTCTGAGTTGTCTCTGAACGGAAACATCTCCCATTCAATTTCATTGGGTAGTACTTGTATTTTTCCTTTGTTCCTAGAAAATTTTCTTATCTGCTTTGCAAAGTCTGAATTATCTAATGACAATTTCTTAAGTCTTTGCTTTCTCTTCTTCGTTATTATTGCAAATGGATTTACTAATCTTTTTACTTTCATAATACCTCACAAAATCCTGCGGAACATGCTAGTTCTTGACTTGCTACGGTGTAGTCCTCTTCCTCGTACTGAGTAAGGGTTGACCAATCTGCTTTACATATCATATTTGTTAAATGGTTGAATGTTTTCTTATCACAGTCTTCGTATGGAGCCTGTTTATATGAGTGATCTGTATGTGGTAGGAAGGACACGCCAGACATGGTCTTAAAATTATTAAACACCCATGCTCCCACCTCAAGCCACTCATCCTCCTTAACCGTGATAGTAACTGATGGTTTATGTTGACACCAATGCTCTTGGTAGAGACTCCACACCTCAAGCTGTTGGATGGCTGACCTTTTTTCCCTTGTAATACTACCAGTAGGGCTTTTAACAGGAAAAGAAAATACTACTGTGTCGTTGGGTTTACTAACGTCTGGTTCCCACACCCACTTCAAGTCCTGCATAAATACAGTTAAGGGGTCTTTACTGTCCATACGTACTCGTCTTATATAGTATGGTGAGTGCCGTGAGTGTATACCGCTTGCGCTGTCCACCAGTTGTGATACTGTGCCGGAGGGTTTAACGCATGTGATGGATGCGCTGGGATTAACACCTATCTCTTCTGCTAGTGCTTCATTTGTTTGCACAGCTATCTCTCTAAGGTGCTGTAGGTTCTCTGGTTTTGGGTTGGCAGTCAGAGTATTGTCCATGATACCTGTCAAACTTACGCCCAAAAGTCGCTCTTCATCACAGTTTTTACGCCAGTCTCTTGAGAGATACTTAAAATTAGTCAACGTAGACTGAATTGTACCTAACATGGTAGCTAGTTTTACCTTCTTACCTATGTCTGTCATTGTATCCTCAGATCGGACAACTACCTCAGAAAGGTTACAGAACTGCCGTGAGCGCAATATTATTTCAGAGCAAGGGTTAGTACCAAAGGAGTGAATGTTTTCGTCAACGAACCTGTCGGAATGTTTTTGAGCTTGTAGAGCAGATGCCTTTGAAGAAAAGATACCTCGCTCACCACTCTTACTATCATACAGGGCTGTCCACTCACGTAAGAATGTACCTGTGGATGGTTCCTCATGGTAGTTGGCTGAATTGTTTGCCAATGCTCTCTGCGGATTCTCATGGAACCATGCTCCTGACTTGGCATGACGCATCTCATCATCATCTATATCACTTAGGCTTAACAGGGCTGACCGTCTAACTCCCCCTACCACTACTATCTCTGCCACTTTACATACTATGTCATGGCATTCTATGGGTTTAAGTTTACGCCCCCTTGCTTCCTGCATAGTCTTAATAGTAAAATTAAATAAATTATCTAATGGTTCAGGCCCACTAGCTCTTCCTCCAAATGTTTTGAGTATTGATCCTGCCTCTCTAATATGGGACAGATTCCACTTGGGTATGTGTCCTGAGTAGATGAGTGCAATCAGTTCCTTAAAGGCTCTAGCCCATCCTAATTTTGAATCTGCCACAATGATGGTGGTGTCGGTATTATGTAATTCATATGGTACACTAGGTAGTTTTTCCGTGTAACGTCTCTCAACTGAGAAGCCGATACCAGTACCATTCATGAGTATGTATAGTATTTCATCAAAGGATCGAATGTTATCCACATGTACATAAGCACAGTTATATCCTGCTACGTTTTCCTTTTTCAATGCAGAACCTGCGGTCATGAGACAACGCATGGATGGCATAATGTCAAGCCTAAGAACTGCCATTTTTAAATCAAATATATCTGTATCTTTAAACTTATAGTCGTAGTTATCCTTCAGATGCTCCTTAAAAAAATTGAAGTACCTGTCCACAGTCTCTTCCCATGTCTCTCGTCTCTTCTGGTCATAGTTCCATCTAGAGTACCGTGAGAGGTGAATGAACTGCTGATATTGAGTTGGAAGTGTTATCATTTGTTGTTCTCTGTTAGTATTATTTTTGAATTACTTACAATCTTGCCGTCAGTCTTTTCAACAAACGCCTTCCCTTGATGTTCAAGTGAGGTCAGGACATAATCGTATTCACCATGTCCCCCATCAAGTACCTTAGAAGATATAAGTTGCTGTCGTGTGACTGAACCACCCCTGTTAGCTAGGTACTCAATGACTCTCCTCCATTTATTCTGCTGTACACTCTCACCGAGTTCCCTATCAAATAAATATCTAGTACATTTTTCAGCGTACAAAGATAAGGAAATACCTGCCATAATAGCAGATTCACCTATGATCTGACTGTCACTATCTAGTAAGTATTGGAAAAGCATCGCTGATTTCAGTACACTAGGTGACCACCTCTTGAGGAATGGGTCTAGTATGGATTTTGTACCGTCATTAGAGTCATGGAAACGTGAGAACATATCATTATGGTAGTCCTCAAATATCTTTTGGCCTTCTAGCGATATACTATACTCTAACGAAACGGAAATATTGTCGAGTTGATTATAGATTTCGGACAATAATCTGTACGAATGAAGCTCCTGTATCTTCATATTTTTCTGTGGAAGTGCATGTGGAACCTTATCTGTTACAGGTGGTTTGAAGAGTAGGAATCGGGCTAGAAAGCCTGACCCTGCATCATCTTTACCTAGTAGACCCTGCAAAAATTCAAGTGTAGACACACCTGAGATAGCAACAAAGGGAGAACGGAGTATCTTACTACCTCTTGTTCTTGTTACATCCTCAAAAAAGGTAGGTACATCATACAGTTCTGTTAGATTTTGCCTGAACCCTCTGTTATGTACCGTCTCCAGCGTAGCCAACCATGCACCAAACTCGGAAAGGAGCCACACACCACCACCTGTTTCATCAATGCGGTCAATACAGGCCTCCCATGAAGCTTTGTTCGGTAACACCTTGCGTATGGACTTATACCTTTCCAGTTCATTGACGGATTCCATCAGTTCATCATCTCCGTCTTGTACTCCGTCACCACGTAAGGTATTAATTCTTGATTCTACATCCCTAATCTCATGTATAATCTTTTGTTCCCTATCCCTGAGTCTAGCCGATCCTGCGTTCAATGCAGTTGTTTTAAAAGAACCGCTCTCTGAAATAGAAAGACACCACAGGTTACCGTATAATGGAATAAAATAGTTGGGAGGTTGGATGGTGAGTTTGATTCCTGCATGGGCACCAAGACATGACAGGGCTGTACCATAGATGATGGCTGAACTTGCTTCAGTTAGTTCACAGGCTTCACGTACATGATCACGTAGTATGGGTGGCATGTGTGTGTCGTCAAATTCCTCTGGTTCCTTCTGGTCAAGGAGGGAAGAACATATCTGCTCCATCTGTTCTGGCTGAGGTAGGACTACATGTGTTTTCTGGTGATGTCGTAATTCAACTGAACGCTTGACAAAAAGTTCACTAACCTTTACTCCAAGACTCTCACAAATGTTACGTATATCACATCCTGAGTGACAGCGCATTAGTATCTTGTCAGGTTCAAGTGTAACACTCAAGGAAGGCTTCCGATCTTCATGCGTAGGGCAAATCGCATTGGCAGTAGAGCCTGACCAAGAAACCCCCTTGAGTTGGGCAATTATCTTATTGTGTACCTCTTGTATGTCATTGATTGTCTCTGACCTTTCTGATTCAGTCAGGAACTCATCAACGTTCAGATTGTCGAAGTCCCACGATTTATTAAGGTTTAAAGCCGCAGACTCAATCTCAAATGGCACCTTGCCCTCTTCAATTAAGGTGAGTAGCGACTGTTTTTTATTCTCTTGTGGAATATGTTCCAGATAGTCTGATACATCACCGCCCTTATCAAGTGTAGGAATATTAACTATCCAGACCTTAGATACAAACTCTCTGATGTGTTCGCCAGTCTCCTGTGCAAACTTCTTACCTGCGTCATCGTTATCTGGAATAATAAAGGCTTGATCAAACCCACTGAAATATTTTTCTGGAAAGTCTGACTGTTTCTTTAGGAGGGGAGACCATGCATTGCTACCTCCTGCTATGGTAGTAGCCACTAAGTCTATATCGTGCAGAGTATCTACGTCCTTTTCTCCTTCAACAAATATGATTGCTCGTTGATCCTTAATGTCAGGCCATCTGTAAGGGACTTGCCTTATGCCATCCCAATTCCAGACTTCCTTGCCTGTTACATCTGTACGTAGTCTCCGAAATTCCTTGTTAGGAAATTTTACTACTGTATATAGTAGTCGTCCATTTCCATCTTTATATTCATGTTTTATCTGTTCCATTTAGTGCCCCACATTTAACTATGATGTACCCCTTTTTACGTGAATCTTTTTCGCATCTGATAATTTTGATCTTATCTACCTGTGAATCATCTTTGAACCACGGTAGTGCATCCTCTACTATCTTAATTAGATTGGATATGTCTCGTCTCCGATTGTCTGGTGGGTATACCTCAATATCCAGCCAAACTCTCTCTGTTTCATATATCATTTTAGTATCTGCAAATATCACACCACAGGCTCTCTTAAATGCTTTACCCCTTGCTGAAATATATACACCCTTTGCCCTGACCTTGTATAGAGAATTAACTGATACAGGCCACGGCAGGATGGCAGAATAACAATTCAAATTGTAGTTTCTAAGTTGTGACGTAGATTGCGTATTCGTACAGTATAACCTGTGTATCCGTCTTTAGTCTTATACTGTTGGATTGTTTCTATCTGGTAATGACGGTCTGGCAACAGGAGAGTAACCAGACCGCCTTCAGTAGAGGACAGAGCGTATCTTTTCAACGGTTGACCTCTACCTACCTAGAACGGTATGTCAGCCCCCGATGCTTCCTTTACAGGAGGGGGAGTTAGGGAAGTGACAGGAGATGCATCAACAGAAAATGCTGAGACCTCACGTACTTCATTGTAACCGTTCTTATTGGGGCCGAAATCTACCTTAACGTACTTACCTTCTAATTCGCTAAGGTTAGCAAGAGTCTTAAGGCCAAGAGCCTTGGCATATCGTGCAACTTTACGTTTGCCAATACCATCCTTCACCTTGCCCGCATCATCGTGCTGGTTGTTCATATAGATGGCCTCAAATATCCATTGCCCATCATACTGAGGGTTACCTGTGATTTCTACAGGCATCAACAGCTTGTTGTGTCCTTTAGAATCCTGACGGACTTCAGGCAGAGGTGCCTTAATCTCACATACATACTCCCCAACAGGTATTTCTATCCGTTTGGTTTCTGCGTCAAGTGTTTCTTGTACATTCTCAATTGAAAATGCTAATTCAGAGTTTTCCATATTTATCCTTGTGTCTGAGTTTTCTGAGTTTTAGTTGAGGAGCCACCCCAAAAGTTAGAGATTAACTTCTGGTACTCATCCCAATCTGCTGGGATTTCGGCTGGTAAATCGAATCGGTTCTTGGCATCGACACCCATAGAACCACTTGTATACAGGAAGCGTTTGCCTGACTGAATTGCCCTGCTATCTTTCCTGTTAAATCCGCTGTCGATCTTCTTGACGATGGTTTCAAAAGCCACAAAAAGAATTACATCTGCCCATTCCATCACATCAGCAGACAGAGATTTATGGAGCTTTAAGATGTATGAATCATACGGCTCCATTGTAGGCTTGTTAATTGTCCTAATCTGTGTATGACAGACCAGAATGGGCTGGATGTCCTGAGTATCTCGTAAGTAGTTGAGACCACTCAGTAATTTAGCCATTTCGCCACGAGAATATGAGTATGCTTTACCATAACCGAGGTCTTCCGGTGCTTTTATAGAGTGATTTACACAGACCTTTGATTGAGCTAAAATTTCTAGCTTGTCAACTGAGTCCATAATAATACGTTTGATTCCAGTTTTTTCAGAGGCTAGTTCACGTAGGGTTTCCATAACCTTATCCCACTTATCAGCATTTTCCTTAACATCTCCTGTGGGAACACAGTCATGTATAAGGTTGATACCTGTCTTGTGAAATACATTCTCACCTCCGTCATCTGCATTGAAAACAAACGCTGGTTCCTTTTTCGTATGAGATGCACATGCAAAAGTTGTCTTACCTGCACCTGTTTCACCCTCTACCACTAACTTTTCCGGCTTTCTCACGACTTGCCTTTTATATTTTTCAAGCATTATTGCCTTTGCTTAATAGTTGATTGATTGATACCTTATCTTCCTTCCACATACGCCACTTGTATTTTTTCCAAAGACCTAGTAACTTGTCTAGGGTTTCCTTAATCTCTGGTTCAAATATCCGCTCCGTACACCTTGGACAGAATAAGTGATTGCTTCTGCTCTTGCAGTTGGACATCCACCATGCGGTGTCCTCATCCAGTTTTCCGCAAAAACAAGGGAGGTTACCGTTGTCTCCCTTTTTATAGCCTAGTTCATTGAACCTTGCCATAATCTGTTTATCTCTCTTGTTTCTCTCCCTCTCTTCTTTTGAGACGAAACGCTGTTTGTTCTTCGTATTCCAAGATTTCTTGAAGTTGCCCGATTGTTGATAAGGCATTGTATATGAGGTACTTTGCTCCGTCATTGTTTTCCTCCTTCAGTTGATCTAATGCTAGGTCAAGATGTTTTTCTATCACATTGAGTCTGTTATATAGTCTTGGGTCTCTCATTGAATCCTCTGAACTAATTCGTTTACACTTACAAAGTTTTCATAGTGACATTTATCATATACGTTACACCACATTGGTGAACAAAGAGCGTGTGATCTATTCAGAGGCCAGTAGTCATTGTCAATCCTACTGTTTAGTTCAGTAAGTAATTTGTACGCCATAAACAAATCTTCTGCTGTTAAGTCTGTCTTAAGAAAGACTGGTGGCTGATCTGGTATGATGAGATGATTTTCAAATGCTGGTATCTCTGTCAGATTCCTCTTCTGCATAATTACTAATGCATAAAGTGCGCCTTGCATGATCCATTCACGTTTGGCTTTCTTAGCAGGTTTAGATTGTCGCTTTATGTCTATAATGAGGGGCAAATTTTGCCTCTCGGCAACAATGTCCATGTAACCTGTAGTTCGTCTTGTATGACCATCGAAGATAATGTTAAAAAAGTGCTGAGTTTCCAAGGGTTTGTAGTTGATCCATCCCATGTAGTCCTCAACTGCCCTTACGTGTGTGTCCAGAGACTGTGCCAACTTAACATACTCAGCGTAGTCCATTGCTTCTTCCATCTGAGAAAGTTTATGTTCCATATCCTTACGTATGTTGGAACCTTGAATGCCTGTCATAATATTCTTAAGACCTGCCTCATACCCTGCATCAACAATGGTTCCTGCTCCTGAGTAAAAGTTATATTTAAACGAATCACCACCTACCTTCTTATACCATAATTGCTTTGAACAAAATGATGTGGAACTTGAGTGGCTTAACTTAATGTCTGGATGTACCATTAGTTTATATGGTTGATAGGTTCACTAAAATTTTCAGATGAGACGGTTCCTTCGATGGCCTCTTGTTCCTCTTGGAGCATATTAAATGATGTCACTTCAAAGAGAATTTGGTTACTGGTTAGCCACATAATGATGGCTTCACGCCCAATCCAACGTACAGAGAACTCCCTGAAAACCCTACCCTTATAGACTCTTTTATTTTCAACAGAAATGGAAATCCAGTCTTCTTCTGATGTG
>Ga0302132_10001812_pt1 | contig 12320 bp, 9 predicted proteins | sample CB9_321_MG_FD_203113 | JGI IMG/M metagenome (GOLD analysis project Ga0302132, IMG submission 203113) | Marine microbial communities from Western Arctic Ocean, Canada - CB9_32.1 | ecosystem: Environmental > Aquatic > Marine > Oceanic | place: Canada: Western Arctic Ocean | collected 2017-09-19
TCGCACTACCACTGATGATTGGCGGCCTTGGTCGGGCTAAGGCTGAAATGACGGCAGCAGAAATGCTGGGAGAAGTTGGCCTGACGCACAGAGTTTCGCATTACCCATCAGCTTTATCCGGCGGCGAGAGACAGAGGGTTGCCATCGCCCGTGCGCTGGTAGGGTCACCGGGTATTGTGCTGGCTGATGAGCCGACCGGAAACCTGGATGAGAAAAGCGCGGACCAGATCCATGACCTGATGATGTCGCTATCGTCCCAGTTGAATGTGGCTTTTGTGGTAGTGACCCATAATTTGCAATTTGCCGGTCGCATGCAACGAGTTAGTGAGCTTCATAGCGGCTGCCTGACGGAGTCTGCAGGGTGAGTGTGACGACCATGATAGGCCTGCGGTATTACCGGGCCCGTTCAACCAATGGGTTTATATCGCTGGTCACTATGGTGTCCTTTATCGGGTTGGTGCTTGGCGTGATGGCGCTTGTTGTTGTTGTTTCTGTTATGAACGGTTTTGACCGTGAACTCAAGCAACGCATCTTAGGTGCGGTGCCACACGTAACAGTATCGAATGTCGCAATCGGTGAGTTGGAAGCTGAACTGGTTGGTTTTTCTGTCAAGGCTATTACCCCTTTTCAGGAATCTCAACTGTTAATACTCACGAGTGCCGGGAGCCATCTGGTCACCGTGTACGGTATCAATCCAGAGACTGAAAAAGAGGCGTCAATTTTAGGTCAGTCGATGGTTAGTGGTGAGCTAAGAGATCTTCGGGGGCCGGATCTTGAACTGATGTTGGGGCAGTCAATAGCACGGCGATATGGGCTGGGTATTGGCGAGAGTGTCAGCCTGGTGGTACCGGTCATTAGTTCTAGCGGTGGAACCGTAAAACCCCGCCTGTATCGTGCACGACTGGCAGGAACGCTCTCCATGGGTTCAGAACTCGATCATCGTCTGGGTTTAATGCACTTGCCTGACTTGCAGAAGATAGCGGGCAAAAATCAGGTTATGCGTATAACGCTGGATGACATTTTCACGGCGCCCCTGGTGGAGCAACAGCTTCAGGGCTTAGGTTATCCGGTGACGAGTTGGACCGACCAGTTTGGTGATTTCTTTCGGACCGTTCGTATGGAGAAAATCATGATGTTCGTATTGTTGTCCTTTGTTGTCGCCATTGCTTCATTCAGTATTGTTTCCGGCGTGACAATGATGGTTGCCACAAAGAGACGCGATATTGCTGTGCTCCGAACGATGGGTTTGTCTGACTGGGGTGTTTTCAGAATATTTCTTGTTCAGGGCGTTGGCATCGGCGGGGCGGGCGTATGCACCGGCTTGTTGCTGGGCGTGCCGCTTGCATTCAATATCCCATCGATCATGTCATTCGTCGATTCGGTAATTGGGTTCAGTATTGTCGAAGGAACATATTTTAGTGAGATACCTAGCGATGTCAGGCTCTCGGACATCGTCGTTATTGCGATCGTGACGTTTACTATCAGTTTTGTTGCGACGCTGTATCCATCCTACCGGGCGACTAAACTACACCCAGCACAGGTTCTCCAATACGAGTAGTTTTCAAGGTTCGACGGCATCCGATTCGCCGCGTCTGCGGGCGTCAAGTTTTCTCAGTTTGTACCAGGATACTCGCCAGCGATAGTACAGTTGAATCACTATAAAACCAGCCATGCCAAACGCAACCCCGCAGGCCAGTGACCCAACGATGATCGGCTGCCAGACGATACTGATCTGGTCGACAAACCATTTTAAACTTGGGTTGAGCAGCTCTATTTCCTGTTCAGTACCAAGAATCCATAAACCCACCCGATAGGCGAAATACATCATAGGGCCGAACGTGATCGGGTTGCTGATCCACACGACCAGGACAGCCACGGGAACGTTGCACCGTATCCAGACACAGAGAAGCACACAGGGCACTGACTGGAAAAAAATGGGCAGAAAACAACAGATACCCCCGATCAGGAAACCGAACGAGAGCGAGTAGCGGTTCATGTGCCAGAGGTTAGGTTCTAGAAGCAGGTGCCGCAAGAAACTCAGCGCGCGTATTTCCGCAATCTGTTTGCTGGTCGGTAAATACTTCTTCAGATTCATAATGTATCAAAAGTAACGATGGGCCCATTATGCAGGTTTTGGGCTAGCCATGAAGGCGAATGAGTACATCTAGTCAGGTTAATGACTAGCTTATTTTGGGATTTATACTACTCAGGGACGCGATGTGAGTAGCTAACCTACCGTTCCATGGTTGGGTTAGCGCTGTCAATGACCTTTGGTGGGGTGGTTATTTTACACCTGCCACAGTTACCCGATTTGGGCATGCTTTCCATGCTTGTTCCAGCGGCGATATTTGGCTTCACTTCGCCTCGATTACGGGTCCTGAGCGGGTTTACGCTGGGTCTTTGGCTGACAGCTGCAACCGCTACTCGGGAGATGGATCTTCGTATCCCGACGGGGACGCAAGCTGAAATGGTGGTGATCGGGATGGTGACGGGCCTGCCATCCTCTAGTGACAAAGTTCACAGGTTTCAGTTCAGGGTGATGGAAGGGCCCCTGGCTGGACGGCGACTTCGTCTTAGCTGGCGTGCGCCCGAGTCTGACCTGGTACCTGGCCAATGGTGGAGGTTAAACGTTCGTATTAAAGCGCCGTCCGGCTCGCTCAACTTCGGTATCTTCGATTACGAGCGATGGTTGTTCCTGAAGCGGATCCACGGAACCGGGTATGTATTGGTATCTCCTGCGCCCGAGTTAATTGATGATGATGCCGCGTTGGTCGACCGAGTTCGTTACAAAGTCCGGGAGAGGCTGCGTTCGGTGGGGCAGAAAAGTAGTATCGGGACTTTCCTCGCCTTGTCTCTCGGTGATACTAGCCAGTTAGAGCGAGGACATTGGGACATACTGAATCGTACCGGCACCACTCACCTGCTGATCGTTTCCGGACTTCATATTGGCCTGATTGCCTCGATCTGTTTCCTGGTGTTTCGGTTCCTGGGACTCGGTATATTTCGAGTGATCTTCTTGACCGCGGTTTTCACCGCCGCCTATGCGCTACTGGCTGGGTGGGGGCTGCCTGTTCAGCGTGCCTTTGTCATGACGTTGGTATTTCTTGCGTGCCGGTACTTTTCGCGTTACGTCGTGCTTCCCTTCCAACTCGCTGTCGCTTGTGTCTGTGTGGTGGTGCTGGATCCTTTGGCGACATTGGGAAATGGGTTTTGGCTTAGTTTTGGGGCTGTATGTGCATTACTGCTGGCGTTGTCAGATCGAGTAGATGACAAGAAGGGCCTTACCAGGTGGGTATCTTCTTCTCTTCATGCTCAGTGGGTTGTCTTTCTATGTCTATTGCCGGTACTCGGGTTTACGAATTTTCAGCTGCCTTTGGGGTCGATGTTCGTCAACCTGGTTGCGATTCCTGCTGTTGGTATGTTGCTTGTACCGCTATTGCTGGTGTCACTACTGGTGTTAGCTGTTTTCCCACCGTTGGGGCCGAGTCTGTTGGGACTGTGCAGTCTCCTGGTGACCATGCTATGGGGTTTCCTGGAGACAGTGGCCGCGTTAGATCTGGTGGCTGGAGTACGGCAATTCGCGCTGATCAGTTGCCTTGTTTCTCTTGCGGGAATCGCCATTCTGCTAGCACCTCGTGGCCTGATACCGCGATGGCCTGGACTCTTGCTCTTTCTGATCATTTTGATACCCGTCAGGGAGCTCAATGACGGAGATCTCCGCCTGACATTCCTGGATGTCGGGCAGGGGCTAAGCGTAATGTTGGAATCGGCACACCGGTTTCAATTATATGATACCGGGCCAACCTTTGGCACGACGTTCAGCGCGGCAAGACAGATGGTGATCCCTTCATTACGGCGCGCTGGTGGACGAGACGTTGAGCATCTGATCATTAGTCATAAAGACAACGATCACGCAGGCGGGCTGCTGGATATTCTGGAAAAGGTGCCTGTTGGGCGCGTTATCCAATATGGCGATTGCGCCAAAGAATGGATATCGGATCATGTCAAATTCAGGACATTCTCTGTGCTTGCCAGTCACCCGGGAATGGTAACCTCCGCGAATGATCGTTCCTGCTTGCTCTCGATCAGAACTCACCGGTTTCAGGTTCTTTTAACGGGAGATGTTGAAGCGAGAGCAGAGTACGCGTTGCTAGATTTGGGATCAGGTACCGTTGACGTCATGTCAGTTCCACACCATGGAAGTAACTCTTCGTCGACTCCGGCTTTGTTGAACAGGTTGAAGCCTGAGCTCGCGGTAGTTTCCAGTGGATTTCAGAACCGTTTCAATCATCCTGACCCCGTTGTTTTGGACCGCTACCGGAAAAGGTCTACCTTGATATTAAATACAGCATCAAGTGGGGCTGTCGAAATTCTGTTTACCCGAGAGGGTTATCGGGTCAGCGAGGCCCGACGAAATCGCAGAAGGATCTGGCGGAGATAGAACCGGCCTTTAGCGGAGCGACTGGCGGATGACATCGCTTTCACTTGGCGCTCTAACTCTGTAATCTCCACGCCTTTATTTTCTGATAGCCACCATATGATGCTTATTGATTCTGTACTGGAACATCTTGATCTCGAACAAATAGAGACAAATTTGTTTCGAGGTATATCAGAGGCATTGGGATCATCCAGGGTTTTTGGTGGCCAGGTGATCGGACAGGCGCTTATAGCAGCGCTGCGCACGATCGAAGGCCGACCCTGTCACTCGCTCCACGGATATTTTCTTAGGCCGGGGGATCCTTCAATTCCGATCATCTACGAAGTTGATCGGATTCGGGATGGTAAAAGTTTTACTACCAGGCGAGTTATTGCCATTCAGAAAGGAGAGGCAATTTTCAACATGTCAGCGTCTTTCCAGGTTTTTGAAGATGGGCTGTCTCACCAGATCCAGATGCCTGATGTTCCTCGTCCGGATGACCTTCCAACTGAGGAAGAGATGTTCGAGAAACGTAAAAAGAATATGACGCCTGAAATGATCACGATGATGACACGAGATCGCCCGGTGGAAATGAAGCGCGTTGAGGACATCGACTACCTCAACCCGGTAAAAAGTGAGCCTGTGCAGCATATCTGGTTCAAGTCCAAGAAAAAGCTCGGTGATGATCCGGCGCAACATCAATGCCTGCTAGCTTACGCCTCGGATATGGGGTTGTTAAGTACAGCGACTTTGCCTCACGGAATGTCGTTCATGACGGGCTTGATGACCGCTAGTCTGGATCACTCAATGTGGTTTCACAGGGACTTCCGGTTTGACGAGTGGGTCCTGATTGCCATGGATAGCCCTGCAGCAGGAGGCGCCAGAGGTTTTAATCGTGGCAATATGTTTACCGAAGATGGTCGGTTGATCGCCTCAGTTGCTCAGGAAGGGTTGATGAGATTGATTACGCGGGAGTAACTTTTCTCAGTGTGGGACATCAGGACGATCTTGTCCCGAAGGTTTAAAAGGCTGCCAATTTCCAATGACTGGTGATGGGCAGGATGATCCGCGTTACACCCATCAGTGGATTCAGCTCTGGTTGAGGATTTCCCTAAGCGTTGACAACAGTTGATTGTTTTCCTCTCTGGTTCCAACACTGATTCTAAGCTTGTCATCCAATCGATCAGCGTTGAAGTATCGAACCAGAATATGCCTTTCTTTTAGTTTTTGGTAAAGGTCAGCAGCGCCGGAATTGATCGACTCCGGGATGGTGGCGAGCAAAAAGTTAGCCTGGCTATCAGCACATAGAATGCCCAGTTCGTGGAGTTGTGCCTTTAGACGGTTACGCTCGATGATCACTTTTTGCCAGTTTCCACGCACATAGTCCTGGTCTGCGATCGCGGCCTCAGCGACTAGCTGACTGATGAAATCAAGGTTATAGCTGTCTCTTGTTTTGTTTAGCATGGGCTCAATTAGCGAGTGATCAGCCAGGCCGTATCCAAATCGTAGCCCCGCGAGCGAGTATCCCTTGCTGAGCGTACGTAGAATCACCAGGTTGTCGTGCTGTTTAACCAGTTGGGAAGTTTGATAATTGTGGTCTACAAAGTCGACATAAGCTTCATCCAACAGAAGAATCGAATTGAGTTCGGATGCGAGATTGGAAACCTGGTCGATCGGAAGTAGGGCGCCCGTAGGGGCATGCGGATTCACCAAAAATGTCAGCTTCACCTTCGCGTCGTTCATGCTACTCGCGAACTCCCCAGGCAGTGTCCAGTCGTCCAGAAGGGGCACTTCAACGATGGGACAATCCTGGATCTGCGCCAGAACAGGATAGAGCGAATAGGTGGGATCAGTCATGCCGATTTTTTCACCGGGATCTACAAACGTCGTGATGACTAGTCTCAGGAGTTCATCGCCACCGCGGGTAGCGATAACGTTTTTTAAATCCAGGCCGTGCAGTTCTGCGGCCAGTTGCCGAAATTTTTGTGCGGTTGCCGGTGGATAGCGCCTGAGTGATTCAGGGTTAAACTGGCTCAATACCTCACTCACCTGAGGTGAAGGTGGGTAGGGGTTTTCATTGGTGTTTAACTTGATGGTTAGCTCATTATCCGGCTGTTCACCGCTGGCGTAACCTGCCATTCGGCGGATATTTTCTCGTTCAAAATTCATTCTGTTAACCGTTATTAGCTGTCGAAAGGCTGGTAGCTGATGTCTACGATGAAAAGTTCTGCGTTACCGGCCGGAAGTTTTACGAGGGCAGTCGATGCCTTTTTTTTACCGATCAGGCTTTTCGCCATTGGTGAATTAAGGCTGATCCAGCCGAGCTTTGTATCAAGCTCGTCTGCGCCGACGATGCGGAGTTCCGAGATTTCACCGTGCTCATTTTCCAGCCTGACCCATGCGCCGAAATAGACGGTGTCTTGATGGTCAGGTACGCGATCCACTATCTCCAGATTGTCGAGCCTTTTGGTCAGGTAGCGGATTCTTTTATCGATTTCGCGAAGCCGTTTCTTGCCGTAAATGTAGTCGGCATTTTCGCTTCGGTCGCCAAGCGCGGCTGCCGCGCTTACCTGCCTTGTTACCTCGGGGCGAGTGACTCTCCAAAGGTTGTTGGCCTCGTCTCGCAGGTTCCTGGCGCCCTGTGGTGTGATGTAAACTTTTCCTGTCATTGGCTGGTGCTCAGTGCTTCAAAAACAATATAGGCCCAGACAATACCGACCATGACGAGCGAGACCATGACGGCAGCAGAGCCATAGTCTTTCGCAAGCTTGGAGAGTTCGTGGTACTCAGTGCCGATTCGATCGATCGCAGCCTCAATGGCGGAGTTGAGTAACTCGACCGATAGCACGAAACAACAGGCGCACAGCAGTCCGATTGCCTGGCCCAGTGAGCTGGCTAGATATGCGCCGGACGGCAGGAGGATAGCGAAAGTCATCAGTTCCTGCCTAAAAGCGGATTCATGCCGGAATGCACTTTTCAGTCCCGCAAGGGAAAACCGTGTGGCATTTAACAGGTGCGTCAGTCCCGTGTTGGTTTTCTTGTCAAACGTGGTGCTTTTATCAGCGTGTTTAATTGTCATGGTGTCTATTCTGTCAGAGCTCATTTACAGAGACCTAGTTTAGGCAAATTCGCGCTTGAATCGACCTTAAATGACCCCACTAAGTGGATAGTATTCAAAATATACAGGAAGACCAGACGTGAGAATCGACAAATTCACCGCCAAACTTCAAGAAGCGCTCTCTGATGCCCAGTCACTGGCGGTTGGTCGTGATCATAACAGTCTTGCGCCGATGCACCTCGTGCAGACGTTACTTCGTCAACAGGGTGGTTCAATAAAACCGATTCTCACCCAGATGGGTGTAGATACGGTCGCCATGGAGCGTGAGCTCGATCTACTGATAGATCGCCTGCCCCAGATCAAGGAAAATCTCGGTGATTTGCAGATGTCACCTGAACTGGGCAAGTTACTTAATCGGGCAGACAAAAATGCCCAAGACAGTGGTGATCAACTTATTACCAGTGAAATGGTTTTTTTGGCTGCCGCCGATGACCGTAGTGAGGTTGGGGACCTGTTTTTCAAATTGCAGATTCACAAAGAATCTCTGGGGCGTGTGATTGAACAGATGCGTGGTGGTACTACCGTTGATGACCCGAATGCAGAGGACACCCGGCAAGCACTTGATAAGTACACGGTCAACCTGACCAAACTAGCGGAGCAGGGCAAACTTGACCCTGTAATCGGAAGGGATGATGAGATCAGGCGAACGATTCAGGTACTACAGCGACGAACCAAAAACAATCCGGTCCTGATTGGCGAGCCGGGTGTTGGTAAGACCGCCATTGTCGAAGGACTGGCGCAGCGAATTATCAATGGCGAAGTACCTGAAGGATTGCGCAATAAGAGAATTTTGGCGCTTGATATGGGGACGCTCGTTGCCGGGGCAAAATTTCGTGGTGAATTTGAGGAGCGCTTGAAGGCTGTTTTAAATGAACTGTCAAAGGCAGAAGGTCAGGTCATCTTGTTTGTGGATGAGCTGCACACAATGGTTGGCGCCGGCAAGGCAGAAGGCGCACTAGATGCCGGGAATATGCTGAAGCCAGCACTCGCCAGGGGTGAGCTCCACTGTGTTGGCGCTACCACGCTGGATGAATATCGTGAGTACATCGAAAAAGATGCAGCGCTGGAACGCAGATTCCAGAAAGTGCAGGTTGATGAGCCAAATGTTGATGATGCAATCGCCATTCTTAGAGGTCTAAAAGAGCGGTATGAGGTTCATCACGGCGTAGATATTACAGACCCAGCAATCATCGCCGCGGCCCAGCTTTCTTACCGATATATTACCGACCGGCAACTTCCCGACAAAGCGATTGATCTGGTTGATGAGGCGGCAAGTCTGATCCGCATGGAAATGGATTCCAAACCACAGGAGATGGATCGTCTGGAAAGAAGACTGATCCAGTTCAAGATTGAACGTGAAGCGCTCAAGAACGAGGAAGACGAGGGGTCCAGGCAGCGACTTGAAAAGCTTGATTCGGACATTGAGGAACTGGAAAAAGAATATGCGGATCTCGACAGCGTCTGGAGTGCAGAAAAAGCAGCGCTCCACGGGGCCCAGCAGATTAAGGAGGGTCTTGAGCAGGCAAAACTGGATTTTGAATCAGCGCGGCGCGCCGGAGACCTGACCAAAATGTCGGAGCTTCAATATGGCGCGATCCCAGACCTGGAGAAACAGCTTGATATGGCCCACTTTGCGGACAATTCACCTATGACCTTGCTCCGAAACCGGGTGACCGAAGAGGAAATTGCGGAAGTCGTCTCAAAATGGACAGGTATACCTGTTTCCAAAATGATGGAAGGGGAGCGCGCCAAACTACTCGCCCTTGAGGAGGAACTTCACAAACAGGTGATTGGTCAGGATGAAGCAGTAGCCGCTGTGTCCAATGCTATCCGTCGCTCTCGTGCGGGCCTGTCAGATCCCGGCAGACCTAATGGATCATTCCTGTTCCTGGGTCCAACCGGTGTCGGTAAAACCGAACTCTGTAAAACGCTGGCAAGGTTCCTGTTTGATACAGAAGATGCGTTGGTTCGTATCGATATGTCTGAGTTTATGGAGAAGCATTCTGTTGCGAGACTGATTGGTGCACCCCCGGGATATGTCGGTTACGAAGAAGGAGGCTTTCTGACGGAAAGTGTCAGGCGCAAACCGTACTCAGTAATCCTGCTGGATGAAATCGAAAAGGCTCATCCTGACGTCTTCAACATTTTGTTACAGGTACTGGACGACGGTAGATTGACCGATGGCCATGGAAGAACGGTTGATTTTAGGAATACTGTCCTGGTGATGACGTCAAACCTGGGGTCAGACTTGATCCAGACAATGTCGGGTAGCGGATATGACGAGATGAAATCTGCTGTGATGAATATTGTAACGACAGCTTTTCGACCTGAATTTATTAACCGGGTCGATGATGTGGTTGTGTTCCATCCCCTTGGGAAGGAGCAGATCAAGCGTATTGCGCGTATCCAGCTGGAAATTCTTCAGCGAAGGGTCAAAGAAGCCCGCATCGGTTTGCAGTTTGATGAGGACTCGCTGGCGTTACTCGTTGAGGCGGGCTATGACCCTGTGTATGGCGCCAGGCCGTTAAAGCGCGCGATTCAGCAATACGTCGAGAATCCGTTGGCAGAGGCGATTCTGTCTGGCGATTACGTGGCAGGAGACCGGATTCAGGCCAGCACGGCGGATAAACGCATAGTCTTCGCTAAAACCTAAAAAGTACTGTACATAAACACAGTTAAAATGTACTGTGTGTTTATCCAGTAGTTTGGTCAAGCTCTCATACAGGTTGAGAAAGGTGACGCGCATGAAACCACGAATAACGAAAGCAAAAACGAAAACGAAAACAAAAGTTGTCTTGTTAAAAAACACATTGGCAAAGACGGCTCCAGAAGGCTACGCACCCGAGAGGTACGATGCAGGTTTGCTGGGCGCCGACGACAGTGCTCGATTGACTCTGGTTGAGTTGAAGCTGCCGGTAGATGCTGCAGCACCCAAAGACGCTATTCATGCAAAGTATCATTCGGTCCTCGCGATGGAAGCTGCCAGAAAAATGCGCAGGTCGCGCCAGAAGCTAAGGACTGGCCAGGAAGTTTGTCACCACCTGAAGATGATGCTTGCGAGCGACCCGTCTCCCAGGGGGTCTGTACGGCGGAAACAGGCTGCTGGTACAGAACCTCAATTTCGATTGGGGTTCTGAACGGTCCGTTTTTGTGTTTAGGGCCGTTTTATTGAGCTGCTTGTTAGAAACCTGACAATAGAACCAAGCAATAGAATCAAGTCAAAGAATCAAGCTAAAAATCGGGATGAACTGCCAGCATCGGGGGCGGCAATAAGGTCAAAAGCTGCATCAGGTAACGATGTTGCTCCGGTTGCAGCGACCCCACTCTGAATCAATTCATCGTGTGTTATCCAGCAGGCGCGTTATATATTGCATCCCGGCTGCTGGTGCCCGTTCCTATACCCAGGTTGGCTATTACGCAGGTCAGCTACATTTTCATTTTTTTTCCCACAAGGGACTTTTTGAGGCGAACAAACAGACAGTCTGGGAAGACTGCCCGGCGCATGAGATAATCTTGTTTCGAAATCCACATTGCCTATTGGTGCTTTCACAGAGTTCCAGCATTGATTAGGGAACTGTTGTTGGCACTGTAGAATTCAGTAGTGAAAGCAGGTTATTTCCTGGCTAATCAAGATAGCTTACACGCGTATAAAAAAGGTGATGGTAGATCCCCGTGAGTTTTCGTGAATAACTCAGAGATGGTAGACGTCTGCATAGTGGGGGCGGGCGTCATTGGCCTGGCGATTGCCCGGGAGTTGGCGATTTCCGGAAAAGATGTTCTGGTGCTGGAGCAGGGGCCTCGTTTCGGCGAAGGCGTTAGCAGCAGGAATAGCGAAGTCATACACGCAGGCATTTATTACCCGGCAGGCTCGTTGAAAGCTGAGCTCTGTGTCCGTGGTAAGTCGTTGCTCTATGAGTATTGCGCGTCCAGAGGCATTGGCCATGATCGAATAGGTAAACTTATCGTAGCCACCACTGAGGCTGAAGAGCAGCAGTTGCAGGATATCAGGCGGCAAGCTGCGAACAATGGCGTTGACGACCTGGTTGAAGTTTCCCGTCATCGACTTCAAGAAATGGAACCGGCGCTAAACGCGAGTATGGCGCTGTTCTCTCCGTCAACGGGGATTATTAGTGCGCCTGATTTGATGACCTCGCTACTTGCTGATCTTGAGTCTTGCGGGGGCACACTCGCAACAAGGACCTCTGTAAGTGCGGTCAAATATGGAACGTTAGGGTTCACCGTGAGGTGTGACATTGAGAATGAACTCTATGAGTTCCGATGTGAACGACTGGTCAATGCCGCAGGATTAGGGGCGCAGCAACTCGCGACATCCATAGAAGGTTTGTCGCAAGAGTTTGTACCGCCGCTTTTTCTTTGTAAGGGGAATTACTTCACGTATCAGGGCCGGTCTCCTTTTTCACATTTGATTTATCCCTTACCAGAACGCGGCGGCGCCGGACTAGGTGTGCATGCAACGATTGACCTTGGTGGTCAGGTTAAATTCGGACCCGATGTGGAGTACGTGGAAACTGAGGACTACGCTGTGTCCGACGACCGACTGGATCAAGGTATCCGTGCAATCAGGAAATACTTTCCTGCACTGGACCAAGACCGCCTGGTTGCGGGTTATGCCGGTATCAGGCCAAAGTTACAGGGTCCAGGAGATCCGTTTTGTGATTTTGTTATCCAGGCGGAAGATGTCCACCAGGTCCCAGGGTTGGTGAATTTATTTGGCGTAGAGTCGCCGGGTTTGACTTCGTCCATCGCCATAGCAGAAACTGTCGC
>Ga0302132_10001814_pt1 | contig 12314 bp, 13 predicted proteins | sample CB9_321_MG_FD_203113 | JGI IMG/M metagenome (GOLD analysis project Ga0302132, IMG submission 203113) | Marine microbial communities from Western Arctic Ocean, Canada - CB9_32.1 | ecosystem: Environmental > Aquatic > Marine > Oceanic | place: Canada: Western Arctic Ocean | collected 2017-09-19
TCATTATTGTTTTTCTTACCAAAGGACATCGTGTTGATATTCCCAGTCTGGGCCAGCGCGATTCTATTGGCGATGGGATTGACGATGATTTCAAAATCAGCCATAGAGCATCGACGAGGATGAAGCGGTTGTTTCAGGTTCGCCTGTGCCCTCAACCATAGAGCGTACTTGCTCCTCTATTCTTTCGGCCTCTTCGAGCAATGGTGCATGATCGAGGTCGATGGCGGGCAATAATTCGTTAAGATGACTAATTAGAGTAGCTGCTGCTCTAGCATCTGGGAACCTTGGGTCAGCCTCGACCATGATACTCATGATATCCAAACCTCTTCTGCGTCCTTCGCCAAGAAGGACGCCAGTAATGCCTTTGATAACACCCTGTTCAAGCGGTTGAATACCCAATGTTGCCAATAATTCTCGCATTTTCACCGTCGAACCGACCCCGAGAAGGTCGACCTCCCCACTATCTTCGTATTCGACAACCGGTTCCTGGCCATTCATCGAACTCTTCATCCCTTGTTTGGCAAAAGCATCGATAAGAACTCCAGCCGCAAGATCAGCACTCTTTGACCAATCGAATAGTGCATTGACGATGCCGTGAACCAAGGGCTCTGGAATAATTAATTCAGACATCAACAGAATTACTTTGTCGCATTTTGTGAGTTTTGGGGAACAGATAGGAGTTCCTGCATAGGCGCGAATCGGCGGTAGTGGTTCACCATCTTGAACCAGACAAAGCGGAGGTAGATGAGGGTCGATTACCCCGCCGACAAATTCCAATTCCAATTTTTCAATCAGATAATGGGCGACGATGCTCGAGACCATACCAACTGATGGGAAACAACAGAAAATAGTCGCATCCTTGGTTTCAACTAGGTCGCTAATTTTGACAATCGCTTCGGCCATGTTCAGGCCACGGCTTGTATTGCGTATGAACATCACTACCTTTCGGCCTAGCTCAAGAGAGGCTTGATGATGGGGGAGAGGATGGGCGAGCATGGCCGAAACAGAAGGGGTATCACATACACTCTCGCCATCGGCATGGAATAGATTTGAGACCTGCCCGCGGCAATATTGGCTGAGTCGACAAAAACTACCGCGTAAGGCCGGTATGGCTGCTAGTCTCGGAACGATAGTTCATGCATCGATCGAGGATCTCTTGCAGATGGACCTGTCAGGTCGAGATGATCTAGAGGTTGGCTGGCTCGGCACTACCGGCGAGGAATTCCTGCGCAAGCGTTGGCAAGAAGAGAAGCAAATATTTCACAAAACCCCACGCCGGCCTAAATGGAAGGAAGAGGATTTTCCCAAAGCAAAACGCCAGCAACGCGGTGCGATTCGTATGCTCTTGCGCTTTATCGACTCACCCGAAATCGCCAACGATAAGGTTTCGATAGCTCACTGGCGTAAATTACATTCACGGGTTATTGCCGTAGAAGGGGAATTGCGAACAGTCGACGACCGTCTGATGGGCCGATTGGACATGTTATTGGCAGATGTAGATGAACACGGAAATCTACGCTCTTGGGTAGTTGCAGATCTAAAGACAGGCAGGGTCCCCGAAGGCGGGATTCTCAAACCAGAAGTCCACCGGCAATTACTCCTTTACCGAGATATTCTAAGTTCGAATAACCAGAACGCACCACCAATACGTGCTGAAGGTTGGTACACTGACGATGCTGGTATTTACACGGCTGAAGGAGACTCGGTGATAGCAGATGCACTCGAGGCCTGGCAAGCGACGATACCGAGTGAGGTGCCGCTTGAAGCAACCCCAGGGGAGAAGTCCTGTGGTGGGTTTTGCGATTGGAAAGCATGGTGTCCCCATTGGTGGAATTGGCGAGCCCAAGGCGGAGGGAGCAATTCTGATTTCAAAGACATCGTGGTATTGTTACAGCATTACGATGAGGTCTCAGGTGGGGGAGTTGCCGAGATGTGTGAGCCTGCGGATGAATCGGGAAGGGTTTTACCCACGGGTTTACAGATGGCGATAAATTTCGACAATAGGGGAAAAGAAGCCCTCGAGGAATTGCTTGAAAGCGGGCATAAAGGCCCGATTTTCATAGGAAGTGCGATGATGAAACGTGGCACTTGCCGAGTGGGGCATTGGTGCGATGTCCTCGCTTGGTCACCGATTCCTGATGCTTGAAATATATTCTTTCAACCTGTTACGAGCTTGGTCATCTTCGATGCCATTAGGCGAGAGAAGCCAATCGATGTATCCAGTATCATCATCGATTATTTGCGAGATGTCCTTACCCCTGTGACGACCAAATGAAAGAACCAATCCTTCGCCATCGATACGAATTCTCCCCTGCGGATCTAAGGTTTCTAAATCATCCATCCCTCGGCCCAATTCCGAGGCATCATCACGAACATCACCGTGCATCAACCAACTCTCGACATCCTCGATCGAGCGGCGAAAGGGAGAGGGATTCTCTCGCATCAATTTCCACAGCAACAACAAACTTGCCGCAGCATCTGCAGCAGCATCGTGAGCATTTCTCAAGTCTATGCCATAGCGCTGGCATTGAGCCGAAAGCCGATGTGGTCTAGCGATTTTCAATCTCCGTACCAATTCTAATGTATCGATTACGACCTTTGGTGCAGGTGGGATTTTACCACAACGAAGAAATTCTTTATCTAACAATGGTAGATCGAATCTACGCACATTATGACCAACTATTACCGCTCCATCAATCAAGTCAAAGGCCTTTTGCGAGAAGGCGGCAAAGAGCGGCTGCTCCCTAACATCGGAATCCATGATACCGTGAACTGCTGACGCCCCCGGTGGGATCGGCCTTTGTGGATTTACCAAGGCCTCCCAGGTGATGGGAGAATCATCTTCCATCGAACCAAGTAATGCGATTTGGACTATTCTATCACTATTGGTAGATACGCCTGTGGTTTCCAGATCCAGAGCCAAGACCCTTTGCCCTGAGAACATCTCGGTGACCATCATCTAGGCCAATCAGCCCTGATGCTTCAAACCCTCTGCGCAAGAGTGATTACCGAGATATTAAAATTACACTTCATGGGCATCAAAGACTGGTTCAAGCGACCCGAACCAATTCCTGTTCCAACATTTGCTGAAACAGAGGTTCTTGCTGAGAAGGAATTGGCTGAGGAATATTCCGAATCATTTGAACAAGATATCAGCGCAGCTGTCGATTTGCTCGATGGCGAAGAGGAGGAGTTGGTCGAGCCCGAAGTAGAATCACCGGCTGAAGAATACGACGTTGGGGATATTGAAGTAGATGTTCTCTTAGATGATGAAATGAGTTCTAATTTTGAGGTCAACGTAGTCGAGCATGTCGATATCAACAAATTAGAGTCCCCACTTGAGAATGCAGAGATAGTCGGCGATATCTCTCAAGAAGTGGATATGTGACCAAAGAAGGACGCGCGTCCGTTATCATTAGATAGGAGCGCACTGGACATGCTCCTATGTCAGCGAGGAGAGAATGGCTCCTCCTGCTGGTCACAATCCTCCTTTTTGCACCAGGATGTAGTCAAGTATTGGATGCAACAGTTCAACCACGTGCATCACTTAGCGCTAATCCAGTCAGTATTCAACAAGGGGAGACGGTTGGCTTTGATGCTAGAGGATCTGATGCTATCGAAGGCGTAATCGTCGAGTATCGCTGGAATTTTGGTGACGGCAGCAGCCAAACAACCATCCAGGGATATACCTCTCATCTCTACGAGGATAATGGCATTTTCATAGTTGGACTAGTGGTGGTGAACGACCAAAGGGGAGAAGATAGCACTACGGCCACGATAAAGGTCAATGGCGCACCAATCCTCAATCTCAGCATGCCAGATGAAGTAAGAGCAGGCGATATCGCTTTACTCGATGCAAGTGATTCAACAGACCCAGAAGGGGGGCAACTCGCCTATACTTGGGACTTAGATACCAAAACAGATAGTGATGGCGATGGCAATGTGGCGAATGACGCAGACTCAACCGCAGACAAGGTCTACCTCAATACCAATCAGAGTACTATTATCAGCGGTTGGTTAGCCATAGATGATGGGCAAGGAGGAATTACCTCGGAAGCCTTCACAATCGATGTTCTTACCAGAAAGTATCAGGTCACCTGGCAAAGCAAGGAATTGACTTGGGAGTGGACTGATTATCTTGAGCAAGGAGAGACTTGGCAGAGTAGTATGTTTCCTGGAGAAGGTTCTCGCATCATCTCCTATCATGCAATACTCGAATTAGATAACGATTTGCCGCCTGCTGATAATTTCACCTTGGAATTAAAAATGATAGATGATGGTTATTCCAAATCCAATACCACCGAGCCGGGTAATATCACACAAAATGATGCTATAACGGCCGAATTATCTGATGACGACATCAACCCATCAGGGGTTACTGAGGAATACGAAGCCGATTCTGCGCAGGAACTACTCGACATGCTCTTGGCGCTGGACGATGCTGCTATGGGCCAAGGTGAATGGATTTGTTATGTGGTTGCCGACCAAACAGAACCAGATTCTCCTCTCCCCTTGCCGGATATTCCTATTGGAGACGACCCCGATACCGGAAATAATTGGACACTGTCTCTAACGGTTACCGTTCAAATCCCAGTTCTACAGGAAATCGCTTACGATCAATCTTGAAACGAGACCGGCTGAACCGATTTCCAATTCGCCGTAGCTAACTTTTTCGCCTTCCCATCTGCGATAATCGGGTGAATACTATTGAGGAGACCATGCATGCCATGGACTTGGAATTTTACTCGTAACTCGATACGCCCATCTCTTTGGGCAATCTCAAGTTGCTCTTCGGCCAAGTCATAATCTGCCATACTATTCTCGCCATCGGCATTTCTAATCGACAGAGTTGTTCCAGTAATAGAAAGACGCGGTTTGAAGTCGTGATCATCGGGGTGATTCATCCACACATTCAAATCTACAGAGAGTAAATCCCTTGTGTTAATACGGGTAATCGATATTGTATCTACCATCGCAACCAAGTCCCCCCATCGGTCGGACATTGATGGGTCTTTCCATTGATAGAAGTATTTGGGACGCCCCGGGTTTCTTTGATATGGAAGGAGAATGATTCACGGCCTATGTCTCCCCCAACAATAGGTAAAGGCGCACAGAAGAAAGCACGATTGAAAAGACTGATAGATGAGGTTAAACGCTTTGTATATGCAAATCCGGGTTGTTCAGCCCAAACGATTGCAGCATCACTTTCTATCGACCGCAATATGCGCAACCACGGATTGACCCCTCGTAAGATTGGATTTTTCATTCCTCGTCATCTTAAGACACACCTAATCTGGTGGTATGATTACAACGCTGGTCGTCGCGTTTATGCTCCAAAACCAGAGAATGATGAGACGACAATGTGATGTGTGTCTAACCAATCGCTGGAGTCATGGGAGAGGTTGCGGCTTATTTTGATCTCGACGGCACCCTCCTTGATGCTAGTAGCGAAAAGTCATTGACAGCACACTTGCTAAAGAAACGACCGTGGCGGATATTAATCACTACCCCCGCATGGACTCTTCGTTTCATTATTGGTTTGCTAAGTGGAAACTCATTCTACGACGCAGCAAGAAACCGCGGCCACTTCAGCCTAACCAATTGGCAAGTTCTTGAAGATTATTCCAATACCCTTGTCAAATCAAAATTGGCAACCAAAATACCAGAAGAGGCCAAAGAGAGAATCAATTGGCATAGAGAGCAAGGTCACCGCCTAGTCTTGGTGACTGCAACGGTTGCGCCAATGGCTGAGGCTATGGCCAAAGAGTTGGCTATGGACGCGGTATATGGCTGTGGTCCAGAGAATAGAACCGGTATTATTTCAGGTAGCGAGAAAGGTTGGTCGGTGCCGCGTAGAAAGGGAAAGGTCCCCATCGTGCAAAGGGATGCTGAAGAGAACAGGCACGATCTGGCACAATGCTGGGCATATGGCAATACCATGGCCGATTCATGGTTCATGCGTGTCTGTGGCAATCCCTGCGCGGTCAATGCCGAATCCGCTCTGCTCAAGATGGCCAATGAACAAGGCTGGCAGATATTTTCATGGCGCGTTTGAGTCATGCGTCGCGCTTATATCAAGAGGGCCGGTGGCCGCAATCCAAGGCCCCATAGTGTAGCCTGGATATCACAGTGGCTTGCGGAGCCACGAACCCGTGTTCAAATCGCGGTGGGGCCGCCATTCTTTCGGTTGTAAACCGTACTTGTTGGCTAAAGGCCAGGCTGGGCGCAATTGAAACATATGGCACCTGGGCCATCCATTACTGCACCACAACGTGGACATTGTGCCGGGCCCGTTCGAGTTTGTGGCTGGTCGTCGCGTAGAATAATGCCACCGACGAAGACCATGATGATTCCAACCAATGACCCGAGCAAACATACTAGCTGGATGGTTTTGAAATCATCACAAGCGCTACTATTGGTCAGTAAACATTCGAGCCTAAGATCACCTGCAAACGAAAAGAGGGGCATGAATATCGCAATCAACAGTACCCCTGATGCAATCAGATGTCCTGCACGCATGAATGATGATGGCAATATCCACCATAAGAAACCTATCGAAAGAGTAGAGACATCCCCGGCGACTCTGTACCCGAAGAGTGGTATGACATATGCTCTAGAGCATTAGGAGGACTAAGCCGCCGGGGTTGGAGTATGCCTCATCTTTAGCAGTGAGGAATTAGGACTATCAATAGTAACCCATTCATGATTGGGAGTACCAGCGCCCTTGCCACTCGTTTCCTGTATTATCGATGTGGACGAATAGATTGAGTGATATCCAGACAAGGGTGTTGAAACCATCACCTAATTCATCCTCGCCACCGGCTTTTTGCACCATGAAGTCGAGGTTATCTGTACCCGAGTGCCATTCTTGCCAGAACGATGCATCACCGCCAGCACTGAAGAAATTAAAAGTCGCATAATCTTGGGTAAAGAAAGAACAGTGATCTGAAGCACATGATTCTCCTCCTGCCCAATGGATATCATTATTGGATTCATATTGCATGTAGAGGTCATCATCAATCGAAAGACGTAACCACTCATTCATGATTGTAATATTTTCATCAAACGCACCAGCGGTAGCGATGCCCAAATCATATGGGCCATAGCCAGGAGGTGGGGTGATAGGATAATTTAGTGAAACCATGTCAAAATTCATGTAAGCCTTGACTGCTATTCCTTCAGGAAGGTGGGCAACAAAGGCTGCACTGCCAAGCAAACCCTCCTCTTCACAAGCCCAAAGTGCTGCAACTACGGTGTGATCCCATTCTCTACTAGCGAGGGCTTGGGCCATCTCCATACTCACCGTCGAACCACTGGTGTCATCATTAGCGCCTTCACTGGTGCCGCCCCCTGGTGGGGTGAAGGCATAGGCGACATCGAAGTGACCACCGACAACGATGTATTGGTCAGGATAGACACGGCCGTATTTGTAGCCAACCACATTGAGTTGGTTAGGGTCATCCTCGTAACGAGTGACTTCAACATGGTCAAAGCCATAGGTCCCCCATTCAGCAGCCATTGCTTCAGCAGCATCCTCGTAATTGGCACCACCGTCATGGATGGAGGCCGATGCACACCAGCGATTATTGTATGAAGTTGTGAGCATATCGATGGTATCGAAGGCACGACGACCATCGACCAGCATCATATCTGGGCTATCCTCAAGGGTTAGAGTGGTATTCCAGATATGTTCTCCAGCGCTGATAGTGATATCGATAGTAGAGAGTTCGGTATCCTGAATCAAGATGTCGATGCTATTGTTTTCAGCGGGCATGGTGATGTTCTCACCATCTCGAAAGACACCGAATTCATCGACGAAGAAAGCGCCTGCAGATCTTGCGACCGTCCAAGGCACATTGGACTCGACGTTAATGGTATGAATCTGCCCTCTTAGCGCAGTATTCTGACCATCCTTTACTTGTAACGAAGGAATAATCACCATTTCTTCCTCGCCAAAGCAGCCCGAAAGTGGCGTTGCTAACATCAGCAAAGCCAGTAGCACAGCCCGGTGTAGGTGCATGTGTCGCGGTCGCAGGGGTGCTATTTGTCCCTGATGGTTATGAACTGAGCAATTCGAATCTATCTCTTTACTCAATTAAGGCACTTTAGGATTGGAAACCGATGGTTTTGCGTAGCGACCAACATTACTCAAATGTCAAACGGAAACTAGACTTTTAGGGCGCCCTAAATATTATAGGGGCTGCCCACCCCCGCCGGTCTATGTTGGCTGACTTTTGGACTGGCGGCTTGATCGGATTTAGAGAAGCGTTGGAAGCCACATTAATCGTCGTAATCTTTATGCTAATACTGAAAAAATCAGAACGCCCAGAATTGGTGAATAGCATCTGGAAGGGCGTTGGGCTAGGTATAGTAGCGAGTATTATCACTGCAGTATTATTCAGATTTATCATCGGAGGGTTTGCAGAGAATGAAGCATGGTTCGAAGGCATGTTGATGATTGCCTCTTCAGTGCTAATCGCAATCGTTGTATTTCATTTAATCAAACATCACTCGAAGTCTGAACTTGAGAAACTAGCAGAAGATGCGATTTCCGACCACGATGGGGGGGCTAAGTCCCTTTCTGTAATCGCATTCCTCTCCGTATGGCGAGAGGGCTCTGAGACAGTTGTCTTCATGTCGGCTGGAACGGAGACTAACTGGGCGTTATTAGGACTAATAATTGGTATCAGCGCTGCGGTTTTCATTGGATGGTTGATCCAATCTAGAGGTGCTAAAATCAATGTTAAGAAGTTGTTTACAGCAACTACTCTATTGCTGATTTTCGTCGGAGGAGGATTGGCAGCACATGGGGTTCACGAATTACAGGAGGATAGCATAGGTTTGATTCCAGTCATCAAAGATGAAATCTGGGATGTTAACCCTGAATGGGACGGAATTGGAGATGCACCTGCGCTTCATGACAAGGGGTTAATCGGTGGCTTGATGAGGGCTATAATCGGCTGGAATGGTAATCCCTCAATGCTCGAATTCTTCACTTGGGCAGCATACCTTTCAGTTATGGGGTTCTTCTACAAGAGAGATACCGATGCTCACACCCCAGCAGAAGAATCAGAAGCGTTGAATTAGCCGGAATCAGTTCTACAGAAACCGATGCTACTGCACAATGGTATTGTTGGCGACTCTCTATTAACTAATCTTACATTCCCAAAAAGAATACCATTACCATCAATACAACTACTAACACAATAATAATTCGAGTTATAGGGTGAGGTTTTTGTTCCTCTTCCATAGATTCGATTTCCACCATATTAATTTCCAATCACTGTTGTTGAATAAAGTTTAACAGGTATTGTTATTGTAAACACTATCCTATGAAACACGGTAGTTGCTTGAGTAGTGAGAAAACCGACCCACGCAAAGCCCATCAAATCACCATATTCAGTTGGAAGGGATTTCGGAAAACCCTTGAAATCCATCCGAGTTGCTTAGTTGATGCTCTGTATTTCCGTTTCGCAATCAACCACCGCCTAAGTAGAGAATTGAGACGTAAAGTCATGATTACTCGAAAGCCCTCATTGCGATTTCCTTTTTGAGTACCTAACTGACCGTAACCACGAAGTTCCCGATTGTGACATCGTCGGAGACCAGAGTGACGCCAACATTGCAGTTGTCAGTACCATCACAGTCTCCAGCGTCACCTTCAGAGATGACGATTCCTTCACCAGTCTCCCATTCAGCATCGTTGCCACCACTGTTCTGGTAGTAACTGTAGCTGCATGCTGTACTGTTATCAGCAGCGCAACTCATTGGTGTGCCACCATTGATTGTTATCGTCACCTTCAAGACAGCCCAGTTTAGGCTATTTCCATCGTCCATTTGTACACGTACCAAGTCATCTATGCCTTCTGATGTTGCTGCTGGTAAATCGGTTGCACTCCAGACAAAGGTGCCTTGGGTATAACCCTTTATCGTATCACAAAAACTGGGCCAATCTGTACTATCGACTACATCATTCCAGGAAGAATCCGAGGTAATCCTGTTTGCTCTTACACCTGCAATACACTCACCATCAGTAATTTCTTCTTGACTCCCATCAATTTGAAGAGATGTAATTTCATGAAACAAAACGTCTCCAATTACTGCATTATTATAAATCGCTGTTGCTGTGATTATGTATTGCTCTTGTTCAATAATCATTTGCATTGTCATTTGCTCTGTACATTGTGGCCATTCGCATTGAATCCTCCACGAGGTCACTTCAACATCAGAGAAGGGTGGGGTGTGCGTAAGTCTGCCATCAGAATCGTATGTTGTAGTAGACCCATCATCTGCGACCCAGGAGCCAATCAACTGAGATGAACCAGCATCACCTTCCCATGTCCCTTCATCAGCCGCACCCTGCGCTAGAGAATCAGCCCACACATACAGAATACCAGCTAAGATTACTAAAACCCATAGTGTAAACATTACTTGGATCATGGTTCTCATTGACTTGCTATTGTTCGGTCCCATAAGGTGTATCAGCGGGACTCCTAACATTATCATAATTCCCGTCTCGATTGACCCTTGCTTAATCACCTCTGTAGCAAAAAGTCCCGTTGGGATGTCAAATAAGATTAATTTTAGCAGTTCAGCAATTAGACTCCTAGGTTTCTTTTCGTCTTCATCATCATCGTCTTCTTCAAACATTTCGTAGTTAATGTTGGCCAATCTTGTCGGCGAAGATCTGGGGGGCATCCCTCGTGTCGGATGGAAAGAAGAAGGAGAGGAACCAGAAGGAGGTGCCATAGTATTCGATGACATTGCTTTTGAGTTGGATGATGGTACTTCGGATATTGGTTGATTAATAGAATGCCATTCGTCATTAGCCCAATAATATTCCCAGTCATCAGAGGGCACCAATTCTATCAACTGACCATTGTGCAATACATCTTTCCAATCTGGAGATGGAGTACCTTGAGGTCCTTCGCAATTGTTAGAGTGAGTGGGGGTATCAATTTGAAGGCTAACAGAACAAAAAGGGCACGTCACCCACTCATTATTGATTTCTTTACCACACTCGCGGCAAAACGGCATCACTAGTTGGTTGGCTGAGCGATATATTAACAGTTCCATCTGCGGCAGAATTTGTTGTATTGAATGGAAAAATTGGATGGGTCCCCCTTTGAAACTCACAATTTGAAGTACTATCTATTGAGATGAATCATGTGGCTTTCCACTTCGAAATCATGTAGGTGCATGGAGTGTGATGTCAATATCACTTGTGAATCCAAAATTTCACTAAAACATTGCCTAACTGCGTCAATACGAGAATTGTCCATACTGTGACAAAAATCATCCACAATTAATATCGGGCAACTTTTATTCATCTTTACTGAAGCAACTATTGACATAAAAACAAGAAAAGAAATTGCCCCTGCAGCTAAAGGTACAGATGATTCATTGCCATCGATAACTACTGTCTGACCCTCCACTACTGCTACCTGTTTATCCGACCAATATCCGAATGAATCATATTTTTGCAATAATTTATTCAACAACATTTGGAATTCGGGCAATGATTGTTCATCAGGATTGAGTATTTCTAAATGATGACGCATACTCTGAATTTCTTCACTTGTCAAGTAAATGATTTCCTTTGAATATTGTTTTGTGCGCTCTATTGCTTCTGCTCCCTCACAAACCAAAGACCTCTCTCTTCGTTCATTAATGACATACAATTTACATTCTATTCCGTCTTTCTTAATCTTCTTAATAATGCAATAAGTTTCGTCCTTAGATTGGAATTCGATTGCTATAACTGGTTCTTGATGTGGGTGATGTATGCTAAAATCGTGTCGTGTACCAAAACCCCTCCATTGTTTTTGAAATGTTTCGGCCGGGAATCCTGAAATTATTGAATTGATAATGGTGGTTTTCCCACTGGCATTATCGCCGACAATCATATTCAAGCCTGGCTTAAACAAATAATCAGAATTAACTTCATGATAATTGTAACCTGCTAAATCAACACGAGTGATTATCATTGGTTATCGCTAAATAATCTGATATTTGTAGTTATACAATACATCGAATAATCGGAAATGGAGTTTTGCAAGGGTTCATCCGAATACCATTGAAACGGATATTGAAACGCACCTAGAGATTATTGTTTTCAACCCATTCAAAGAGATGTCTAAGCACCGGTCCAAGCGAATCGCCTTTCTTTGACAATGAGTACTCTACTCTGGCTGGAACCTCAGCGAAAACTTCTCTCGTAACGAGCCCCGAATGAACGAACTCTTCCAATCTGCGACTCAATGTTGTGGCCGTAATCGACAACTCACGCTTAAGTTCGTTGAATCGAACAGGCT
>Ga0302132_10001815_pt1 | contig 12308 bp, 10 predicted proteins | sample CB9_321_MG_FD_203113 | JGI IMG/M metagenome (GOLD analysis project Ga0302132, IMG submission 203113) | Marine microbial communities from Western Arctic Ocean, Canada - CB9_32.1 | ecosystem: Environmental > Aquatic > Marine > Oceanic | place: Canada: Western Arctic Ocean | collected 2017-09-19
CAGCCAAATCGGTGACGGATGCGGATGTCGATGAGACCGCGACGTCCGAAGCGAAACTGGAAGCCAATGCGAACGCGTCAGAGACGACCGAAAGTTCTGACGTTGCGACCTGATCACGTCTCTTGCACTAGTTCGAATGTGTTCGTTCAGGAGTAGTGCAGAAGACGCGAAACTACTGGGGCAAGCCCGGTGGCGGGAATCCTCTTCGCCTGTTTAAGGACTAGCGGGCTGCCTTGGGCTGGCCATTAAACGAACAACACACACAATTACACTGCCAATACGGGAGACCTTGAGATGTTGCTGACACCAGAACAGGAAAAGATCGGTCGCGAGAACTTCAATGAATCGGTTGGCGTCAGCCGGCGCGATTTCATGAAGACAGCCGCTGTCACGACAACGGGACTCGGTGCCCTTTACTTTGGCTACAACAAACTTGAAGGCGACCCGGTTCGCGTTGCTTTCATTGGAACGGGCGACGAAGGAAACGTGCTCATCAATGAGCACCCGACCGATTACATGAATATCGTCGCCATCGCCGATCTCCGGCCGGCCAATCGCGAGCGGACGTTTACGGGATCGCACCCCGTCGCTCGACGTGGGCTCAATGCAGTGCTTGGTCGTTCAAAGGCGTCCGAAGTCAAAGTCTTCAACAACCACCGTGAACTTCTCGAAATGAAGGATGAGTTAGGACTCGAAGCGGTGGTCATCGCGGTGCCTCTGAACCAGCACGCCCCGATTGCTCTGGAATGTATGGAAGCCGGTCTGCACGTACTGTGCGAGAAGCTGATGGCCCAGAGTGTCACCGACTGTAAGAGGATGATTAACACCGCGGACGACAAGGGGCTGATGCTGTCCGTTGGTCATCAGCGACACTACAGCGTGTTGTACGACAACGCTTCCTATCTCGTGAACGACCTTGGTGTGCTGGGAGACATTAAGTTCATTCGGGCTCAGTGGCACCGCAACAACAGCTTCCCCAACAGCGACGCCTGGCAGAAATGGAACAGCGCTGCTAAGGCCGACCGCGAGTTGCTGACGAAACTGGAGAAATCCGGCGAGCTGAAAGACTTCGGCTATGACACGGCTCGCAAGCTGATCGATTGGCGGCTGTACAACTCGACCGGCGGCGGACTGATGGCCGAACTGGGCAGTCACCAGATGGACGCTGCGAGCATTTTCCTGGGCAAAGTCCACCCGCTGGCCGTTCAAGGTTACGGCGGCAAGAACTTCTTCGGCATGGAAGGTGTCGGACCGGAATCCGCCTGGAAAGACGACCGAGACATCGACGACCAGATCTTCGTGACGTTCGAGTTTCCTGGTAAAACTCACGCGAAGAACGACCGCGACGTCAGCGTCGTGACGTACTCGTCCATGAACACGAATCGCTGGGAACCTTACGGTGAGGCCGTCTTCGGCAGCCGCGGAACGATCGTCATGAAGACCGAGAAGGAAGCTCTGCTCTACAAGGAAGCCAGTAAGGACAGCCCGGGCGGAACAGAGCAGCGCATCTGGGTCGTCAGTAACAAAGACGGTGGCCCGGTGCTCGACAGTTACGAAACCAGTGCTCCGTCGGCAGCGGCCAATGACGCGCAGGCCGGCATGGGCGAGAAGATCAGCCGCGGCTATCGCGAAGAGATGGAACACTTCTGCTACTGCATTCGCACGGGCAACAATGAGTTGCGGTGTGACGGAACGGTGGCGATGGCAGACGCGATCATGGCTTTGACTGCCAACCTCGCCATGAAGCACAAGAAACGGATCGAGTTCAAGCACGAGTGGTTCGATCCAAAGAGCGAGGCGGCACCGGAAACGGACCCGGATGTCGTCGGTTGATTGATTGTTCCTGATTGAGACTCTCAGCCCCCCGGCTGCGTATCGTTGTCGGGGTGCTTTTCCGGGATCACCATGGGACGCTGGCCGGACAACACTCGCTCGACACTGGCGACCGCGCTGATCATGTTCGTCGTGTTTCCCCTGCTATGCCTGCTGGCATGGTGGTATGTCCGCGGGTGACCGTCGATCCTGCAATCGTCGCTTTGCGGAAGTCGGGCTTGATTGATGATTGTCGGACGGTGATTTGCGATCTGAGAAGTGTGTGACTGGTCATGGGCGGGAATGTTGCCCCATGCCGCCTCACTTCGAACATCAACACTCATCAATCGACAATCATCAATCAATTCTGTCACTCGCAATCCGGCGACAACATGTTGGTCGGAAACACGCGGCACGGTCCTCAGGGGCTCTGTGACCCGTGTTCGCACGGCTTGAGAAAGAACGACTGTGGCTGAATCGAAGAAAACACCACTGCTGATCATCTTTGTCACAGTCTTCATCGACCTGCTTGGCTTCGGCATCGTATTGCCCCTGCTGCCAAGATACGCAAAAGCGTTTGATGCCGGAAAGTGGGAACTTGGCGCCCTGATGGCGTCGTTCTCCGCCATGCAGTTTCTGTTCGCACCAATATGGGGACGCGTCTCGGACCGTATCGGGCGCAGGCCGATCATCCTGCTGGGTCTGGCCGGTTCGACACTCTCGTATGCCCTGTTCGGTTACGCGTCGAGTCTGGGTGGCAACGGTCAGATTCTTGGACTCGGAATCCTGAGCTGGCTGTTCATCACACGCATCGGCGCCGGTATTGCCGGCGCGACGATCCCCACTGCTCAGGCCTACATCGCAGACACCACCGGCCGCAGTGACCGAACAAAAGGCATGGCTCTGATCGGTGCGGCATTCGGTATCGGATTCACATTCGGTCCACTGATCGGCGCGATGTTTGTCTCATCTGAACAGGGTGGTCCGCCAAGTCCGTACGCGGGCTATGTGGCGGCCGGTCTCTCTGGCGCGGCATTTCTGTGGGCACTGTTGAAGCTCCCCGAGTCTCTGAAGCCAGGCGAGTCGGTATCGGCTGGTGAATCTCATCTCAGGAATCTCGGAGCTGCGTTCAAAGAAGCCACGATCGGAATGGTGCTACTGGCGATTTTTCTAACGACGTTCGCGTTCGCTCAGTTTGAAAGCACGTTGTCGCTGTTGACTGAGTCGCTGGGCGAATCCGACAAAGACAATTTCCTCCTGTTTGCATACGTCGGGCTCGTCCTGACGCTGAGTCAGGGCATGATCATTCGCAGGCTCGCGACACGCATGTCGCCGCAGAATCTGGCGCTGGGCGGAACTGCTGTGATGATCGTTGGCCTTGCGCTCATCGGTCTGGCTGGACGGAACGGGTCCGTTGGGCAGCTCTACTGGTTTCTTCCAATCGCCGTGATCGGCTTTTCGGCGGTCACTCCATCTCTGCAGTCACTGCTGTCGTTGCGGACTCCGTCAGATCGGCAGGGGGAAGTTCTGGGGACAGGACAAAGCATGTCAGCCCTGGCACGCATCCTGGGTCCCATAGCCGGTATGCGGCTGTTTGATGCCGCGCACGTCGAGTGGCCTTATTGGATGGGTGCCGGCCTGATGCTCGTTGGGCTTGTCCTGGTGGCAAAGCTACGCGGGGATGCTGGTACCAGTTCTTCTGCCGAGTCAGACAGCGACCAGCCTTCACCCGATGCGGCGGTCTCCAGCGACGATGCATCCTGAATCCACGTGGCTCACGCTCACTTCGAGTAGCCGCACGTTTGGCGCGGCTTACTTAGACGCCCTTGGAATCCAGTGCGTGTGTTGCGGCCGAGACACTGGTGGCACACTGGGGATGATCATTGTCGTCGATGGTGGAGAGTTCGTGTTTTGTACTTCGGTTTCAGGTGCGGGTTCGATTGGCGGTGCCGGCGCGGGCTGTTGCCCTTGAATGACATCAGACTCGTACATTGGCCCTTCGAAGATCGGGGCCGAGCACGAAGCACATGTGGGCATTGGGCTGCCACAACCACCACAGCCAGAGAACGATGCTCCGCAGTCCATCCCACCTCCGCAATTTGTGGCCATGCCACCGCTACAGCCGCATCCGGAGGCTGCTCCGCAGTCGCCAAATGATCGAGACGCCCCGCATTTTCCGGCTCCACACCCACCCTTCGACCCACAGCCAGAATCGCCGCAGCCAGACGTCTCGGAGACGCACAAAGGACAATGCGGGTCGTAGCCGCAGCACGTGGAACGGCAGCCGATTAGTGAACACAGACCGGCGAAGGCGACGAGACAGTACAATGTGCGGTTCATCGGAATATTATCCTTGATCGACCAGGAATCCGTATTGTCTTCCTGATCGTCATAATCTGACATCAAACTTGAACGATACTGCGGCCGTGGTCTCGGGCGTGGATCGAAGCGAGGACGGCCATGACATGGTCAAGCTTGGACACTTGGATCGCTCTGACAGCCGCGCTGGTGGCAATGTCATGTGCTGTGCCGGGTACTTTCCTGGTACTACGTCGTCAGAGCATGCTGGGTGACGCACTGAGTCACACCGCTCTGCCAGGCATCGTCGCCGCGTTTCTGTTCGCTCACTGGATGCGCGTGAACGGCTGGTTCAGCGGCGAGGACATGGACTCGACGTTCCACGCGATCCTGCTCGTTGGAGCTGTCGCCGCCGGAGTCCTGACCGCGTTTCTCACGGAAACGGTGCAGCGGTTCGGGCGAGTCGAGAATTCCGCAGCCCTGGGTGTCGTTTACACGTCGCTGTTTGCGCTCGGGCTGCTGCTGATTCGCCTCTATGCCGACGATGTGCATCTGGATGCCGACTGCGTGCTGTTCGGCACCGTGGAGACCGTTGTCCTCGACTGCGTGGGCGACAGTGATGTTCCGAGGGCCGCGGTACTCAATGCGTCTGTGTTTGCGTTGAATCTGATACTCGTGCTGTTGGCCTTCAAGGAACTGCGTCTGACAACATTCGATCCCGCCCTGGCGTCCAGTATCGGTGTCAATGCATCGCTGGTGCATTATCTGCTCATGGCGGTCACAGCGGTGACGCTTGTCGCGGCGTTTCAGAGTGTCGGGAGCATTCTGGTGATCACAGTCCTGATCGCACCCGCGGTGACGGCCTGGCTGCTGACGGACCGAATGCATCTGATGCTCATCCTGTCGATTTCCATCGCCGGACTGAGCGCGTTGCTGGGTCACTTGATGGCGATCACGGCTCCGACGCTCGTGTTTCAGCCGCTGGGTTTTGAAACCGTCCGGGACACGAACACGGCCGGAATGACGGCTCTGGCGTGCGGGCTGCTGTTTGTGCTCGCGCTGCTGTTCAGCCCGCGTAAGGGCGCGGTGTCGCACGTTGTCCGACAGACTATGCTTGGATTTCGGATTGGCTGTGAGGACCTGCTCGGGTCGTTGTATCGGACGGAAGAGAGTGGCTCGGCGAAGCCGCAGCCACCGGTTGAAGTCTGGTCCCGTGCGCTGCGCCCGATCATGGATCGAATCGTGCTCTGGCGCTTGAGCCGTCGCGGACTCATTCGCCCGGCAACAGCCGGCTGTGAACTCACCGAGACAGGCCGCATCGAAGCCGAACGACTGGTGCGCTCACATCGACTGTGGGAATCGTACATGGCCCGGCATTTTGAATTGCCCCCCGATCATCTGCACGAAGTCGCTCATCGCGTTGAGCACTACCTGGACGAACCGCTGCTTGACCAGATCGACGACGAATTGCAGCAACCGGGAGAAGATCCGCACGGACGATCAATCCCACGTTCGAAGCGCCCGTCTGACGGTGCGTGAGTGTGTCAGATTCACCGTTGCTGCAATCACCCGGATTGCCCGGTGAACGACGCCGCTGCGCGGCAGTCAGCTATGAAGAGACAGAAAAATGGATGACAGAAAGATGACGGCATGGCATTTTTCTGTCATCCATGTTTCCGTCAGCAATCACCCTGACATCGCCACCTGGGCAGCGTGATATGGCTGCTGCGGTCTCCACGTGATAGGAACAGGCTCCGGATCCGGACTGATGCCCGAACCATTGGGACCGCGAAAGCGAGTCCAGTCGCCTGCAAGTGCGGACGTTGCGAGGCCCAACACCAGCAACGTGATGAGTGATCGGTTCATCAACGGATTTCTCCCAGGTCGGCTCGGCGTTTCACGGACCGTCGTGTGTTCGTCGGATAAGGGGAGAGTAAACACCGGCAGAACCAGTGCGGACCGGTCGCGTCCGTGTATTTCCGCGAAGCGGTGAGCGAAAAGAGACATGATTCGCTACGTGGCATTCTTAGTCGTTCTGCGTAGACTGAATCTACTTGAGTCATGCCGGAGGAAATCAGATGAAAACTGCAGCGAGTATTGAGATCGACCGGCCAATCGACGAGGTCTTCGATTTTACCATCCATCACGTGGCCGAATGGAGCCTTACCGTCGTCGAGGACGTGCCGATTGACATTAAGCCAGAGGGAGTCGGATCGACTTTCCGCTGTGTGACCCAGGATCACGGCAAGATTATGGAGTTTCAGGGCCTGGTGACTTGCCACGATCCACCGAATCTGTCCGCCTGTCAGCTCATTGGATCGAGCTTTGATATCGACGCCGTATACACGTTCGAGGACCTGTCGGGTCGCACACGAGTTACGGTGGAATCAACAGTGACTCCGAAAGGCTTCATGAAGGTTGTCTTCTTTCTGATCGGCTGGGCCGCGAAGGGTTCCGGCTGCAAGGCTCAGCACAACGAACTCGAAAGCCTGAAGCAAATCCTTGAATCCCGGGAAGCCGGCGTGTCAGATTGACACCCGCGTCTCGCGCTTCTGAAGTACGCGAAGTTCAAACGCGACGTGCTCGCGTTGCGGGTGCTGACATGATGTCTCCCTGACCGGATCGCGCGGATCGGTCGCAACCTCGCTTAATAGACAAGGCCATCTGGCCAGGACGAAGACATGATGGTGTATGGCCAACAGATATTCCGCCCCACCGTTTGCCTGGCAGCCCGACTTATCCTGTGGCTTGCTCCTCACAGTGCCGCAGTCGATACGCCGACTAGTGCGACCGCCCGGGCCGAAGAACTCTTTGCCCACCGTGTGCTGCCGATCTTTCGGACGAAGTGCTTCAGCTGCCATGGCAAGGTCGCCGACGACATTCGCGGTGAATTCAACATGCTCACGCGCGAGGGACTTCTGAAAGGGGGCGAGAGCGAAGAACCGTCGATCGTGCCTGGCAAGCCTCAGCAGAGTCCGTTGTTCAAGGCCGTCAAACGGGATGGCCTGAAGATGCCTCCCAAAGACAACGACCGACTGACTCCTGAACAGATCGAAAACGTCCAGGACTGGATCGCCGACGGAGCTCCCTGGCCGGACGAAGATCGCCTGCAGGTCATCCTGCAGACGACTGCCGATAAGTGGGCCTCTAATGATGGCATCGTGGTCTCGACCAGTGGCGGGCTTTCTGATGTGTGGACGAATCGCAGGTACAAGCCCGAAAACCTGTGGGCCTACCAGCCGCTGTGGAAAGATGATTCAGGAGTCTTGGCCGATGAATCGCGGCATCCGATTGACGTCCTGATCGAAGAGCGGCTGGAAGAAGTCGGCATCGATCCATTGCCGCGTGCGGATCGCCTGACGCTGATTCGGCGACTGACGTTCGACCTGATCGGCCTGCCTCCGACGCCTGCCGAGATCGACTCGTTTCTGCGTGATACGTCCGACGACGCGTTTGATCGGCTGGTGTCACGCCTGCTCGACAGCCCGCACTATGGTGAGCAGTGGGGTCGACACTGGCTGGACGTCGTCCGATACGCGGACTCGGCCGGGTTTTCCAATGACTTCCTGCGGGCCAATGCATGGAGATACCGCGACTACGTCGTGCGGTCGTTCAACAACGACAAGCCCTACGACGAATTCGTGCGTGAGCAGATTGCTGGCGATGAAATCAACCCGGGCGATCCCGAAAGCCTGATTGCTGTCGGATTTCTGCGCATGGGGCCCTGGGAACACACGGCAATGAGCGTCGCGGCTGTCACACGGCAGCAGTTTCTGGACGACATTACCAACAACGTCGGAGTCACATTCCTTGCCCACGAGCTTCGCTGTGCCAGTTGCCACTATCACAAGTTTGACCCCATTCCGACCCGAGACTACTACAGCATGCAGGCCGTGTTTGCTCCGGTTCAGTTTGCCGATCGAACTGTCGAGTACCAGCCGTACGAGAACATCGACGGCTTTGCAGAGCGAAAGGCCCGCATCATTCGGCTGCAGAAGGCAGGCGGCGTGAAGAGCCTGGGCGGCATCCCGAAAGACGAATGGCCCGTCTCGGAACGAGACGCGGATACGGAACGAAAAGGCCACGCGAAGGTCAACCGCAAGCGCACGCAAATCCTTGAACGTGAATTGAAACGCTTCAAGCCACTGGCATTCAGCGTCTACAGCGGCCGGGACCGGTCATTCATTTCGAACCGGCCGATCATCGCCATGCCGTCACCCGCTCAACGGAAAGGCGAACCGCCTGCCGTACGCATTTTGACCGGTGGTTCGATCGAATCGCCAAGTGAACTGGTCACGCCGGCTGTATTGAGCGTCGTCGAGAACGCAGCCCCGAGTTTCAGAATCCCCGAAACGCTCACAGGCCGTCGGGCGGCTCTGGCAGAGTGGTTGACCAGTCCACGAAATCCGCTGACGGCACGCGTCATGGTGAATCGTGTCTGGCAGTCTCATTTCGGGCGGGGGCTTGCCGGGAATCCCAACAATTTCGGAGCGACCGGCCGGAAACCAACGCATCCCAGGCTGCTGGATTTCCTCGCTGATTACTTCATGGCGAATGACTGGTCCATCAAGAAGCTGCATCAACTGATCCTGTCGTCGCAGACATGGCAAAGAGCCAGCGGACCGGTCCCGGCTCCAGCAAGACAGAAGGACCCGGACAATCAACTCTATTCACACTTCACGCCGCGAAGACTGTCGGCGGAGGAGTTGCGCGATTCGATGCTGCTCGTTTCGGGTGAGTTGAACCCGAAGCTCGGCGGTTTACCAGTTCGGCCGGTCATCAACATGGAGATCGCCATGCAGCCGCGACACATCATGGGCTCGGTGGCGCCGGCGTGGCAGCCATCACGCACTCCCGCCGAACGCAATCGCCGCTCGATCTACACCGAGCGAATCCGCACACTGCGTGATCCCATGATGGAAGTCTTCAATCAACCCGGCCTGGACACTTCCTGCGAACGTCGCGACGCTTCGACAATCACGCCGCAGGCCTTCACGCTGCTTAACAGCCGCAACAGCTTCGACCGTGCACTTGCCTTCGCCAGTCGTGTCAGGAACGAGGCGAACGGGAATGTTGAGCAGCAGCTCTCGCTGGCGTTTGGTCGAAGTGTGACCCGGAAAGAGCTGATCCGCTGCCAGTCGCACTACGCAGACATGCTGCGGCGGCACGCTAAGCAGACACCGACTCCCACGAAATTGCCGCGGTATGTGATCCGCGAGATGGTCGAGGAAATGACCGGTCTGGCGTTTTACTGGGTCGAAGACCTCGACCTGCACCAGGATCACGTGCCGGACCTGAAGCCGTGGGACGTCTCGGCGGAAGTCCGAGCTCTGGCGGATGTCTGCCTCGTCCTGCTGAACTCCAACGAGTTCATTTATCTCTACTGAGGCTTGAGACTCGATTCCAGCCACGGAACCTCTCTCAATCAACTGGAAATCCTCGAAATCACCCGCCGTGAAAGTCGCTTGAGCAGGACCGTTCTTTAGAATCCGCGACGTTCACTGTTCACGACATTCAGCACGGGAGATTTCGCCATGCAAGGCAACCAGGCGGTCATTGATGCCCTTAACGGAGGGCTCACGATCGAATTGACCGCGATCAATCAGTACTTCGTCCAGTCGAAAATGGTCCGCAACTGGGGCCTGAATCGGCTGGCTGACAAGCACTACCACGAATCACTTGGCGAAATGAAGCACGCCGACATGCTCATCGACCGGATCATCTTCCTGGAAGGTGTCCCGGAAATCGCCCGCTACGATGTAATTCGCGTTGGCACCAGCGTGAAGGAGCAGTTCGAGTTTGACCTGGAACTCGAGACGAAAGGCGTCAACTCATACAACGACGCGATCAAAGTCTGCCTTGATGCAAATGATGGCGGCAGTCGCGAGCTGATCGAGCGAATTCTTGTCGAGTCGGAAGAGCACGTCGACTGGCTGGAAGCACAGCTTGACCTGATCGGCACGCTGGGAATCGAGAACTACCTGACGACGCAGGTCGGTGAAGACGTCGAGGGGCACTGATCGGCCAGAAGACGACGAATGCGACCGTGGCAGGCCGTGCATCCGGTACCTGCCCCGGTGCATTTCATGATATCGCGGACTGACGACGCGTCGGTGACATCTGCGGCTGTCACGATCTCAGATCGCGCGATACCGAGGCAATGGCAGACGACTTCATCAGTCAGCGTCTCGAACCCGGACAGTTCCATTTGTGACTCCGGTAGCGATTGAGTTGATCTCGCAGGTATTTTTCGTCATTCGTGGGCAGGACTCTTGAGACTGAGTCTCAATGTCGTCCAATTGTAGCCCGGACTGCCTGGGCGTCAACCCTGCAGGGTCTCGCAGTTGCCTGAAGCGATTTCTCACGTCAATCAGTAACTCGGGTGTGCGGATCGGATCACCCTCGCTCTGCCACTTGCCGATGCCTATACTCGCTATCTGCTGACACTCGGGTACGCCCCGTTCAAGAGAATCCCCCTTTCAACAGAATCTCAGAGGAGAACCTGTTCATGTCGACCGACGCCCCCACCGCTCCGGCCTCCGAATCTGCAACAGCCGCACCTGAAGCTCAGGGTTGCTGCTCGTCGCAGGGCGCCAGTTCTGCATCCGAAGGTTGCTGCTCGTCCGGTTCCGCTGCCGCCCCGGCCCCGGCAGAGGCACCGCTGCAGCAGTTGGCTCCGCCTCCGGAGAACGACTACGTCTACGATCCCGCATGTACCGATGCAGCCGTTCGGATCACGGAGAAGGCATCAATCGAGATCAAGCGGTTCCTGACCGAGAAAAACGTCCCCGACGGCTGTGTTCTGCGGGTCGCTCTGCAGGGCGGCGGTTGCAGTGGCTTCGAACCGCATCTGGGTTTCGACAATCGGATCGACGAAGCGAATGACGTCGTCTCTGAGCAATTCGGGATCCCAGTCGCGATCGATCAGAAGTTCCTGATGTTCATGCAGGGAACGACGATTGATTATCTCGACGGCATCGATCGGCGTGGCTTCAAGTTCGACAACCCGAACGCCACCAGCTCCTGCGGTTGCGGGAAGAGCTTCTCGGTTTGAGACCGAACGGCGGACGACAATCTCGTTAAGACTTCAATGTCCCGGACGCTCCTGAGCATCCGGGGCATTTTCTTTTTCCGGGGGGCACCACATGCCGAAATTCCAGATCGCTGTACTGCCGGGAGATGGCATCGGCCCCGAAGTCGTCGCCGAGTCAGTCCGCGTTCTGCGAGAGATTGAATCCCACCTCGATGGCGTGGCGTTCCAGTTGACCGAGCATTCTGTTGGCGCCGCGGAGTACCTCAGAAACGGCGACCCGCTTCCGGACGTGGCCTTCGAAGCCTGCCGCTCGGCCGACGCAGTGCTCCTGGGAGCCATGGGCCTGCCCGAAGTCCGCTGGCCCAACGGCAAAGAGATGACTCCGCAGATCGACCTGCGAGAGAGACTGGACCTCTATGCGGGCGTCCGTCCCATCCGGTTGTACCACTCGGACGATTCCCCCCTGAAGAACTACGCAAGCGGCGATATCGACTTTGTCATCGTCCGCGAAAGCACTGAGGGACTGTTTTCGGCTCGGCTGTCTGAGTCCGCACCAGACAGCGGGGAAGTCCGCGACGTCATGCGAATTACTCGGCACGGCGCTGAACGGGTCTGTCGCACCGCTTTCGAACTGGCCATGAAACGGCGAAAGAAAGTCACGCTGGTCGACAAGGCCAACGTACTTCCATCAATGGTCTTCTTCCGTCAGATCTTCGACGAAGTCTCCGCCGCGTTTCCAGACGTCGAAACCGAGAGGTACTACGTCGACGCCGCGGCACTGTTCTTTGTCCAGCGACCGCAATCATTCGACGTGCTCGTCACGGAGAACATGTTCGGTGACATCCTCAGTGATCTCGCCGCCGGCCTGATCGGTGGCATGGGCATGGCCCCGTCCGCGGACCTCGGGGACAACTGCGGTGTCTTTCAGCCGTCCCACGGAACCGCTCCGGACATTGCAGGACAGGGAATAGCCAATCCAGTCGCGATGATCCTTTCGGTCGCCCTGATGCTCGAATGGCTGGAGGATCCCGCGTGCCACCGGGGAGCTGCCATCGTCAGAAGCGCGGTCGAGCAGGTCCTCGCCGACCCGACCAACCGCACAGCAGACCTCGGTGGCAGTCTCACGACTTCACAGCTTGGCGACAAAATCATTCACGGCATCACA
>Ga0302132_10001820_pt1 | contig 12305 bp, 8 predicted proteins | sample CB9_321_MG_FD_203113 | JGI IMG/M metagenome (GOLD analysis project Ga0302132, IMG submission 203113) | Marine microbial communities from Western Arctic Ocean, Canada - CB9_32.1 | ecosystem: Environmental > Aquatic > Marine > Oceanic | place: Canada: Western Arctic Ocean | collected 2017-09-19
AACCACGCGTGAACCAGAACGGGGCGTCCCCATGAACGCAGAGCCCTCACGTGGCCATGTCTCCGGCGGGGTCACCGTCCTGCATGGTTTCGTGGTCGCTTCGAGCGGCACCATCCATGTCGGCGAAACCCCTGGAAGCAAGCGCGCCCAACGTCCCGGGTCCTCGCGTTGCACTCAGGCAGGCCAGCCTGTGGGACACGAGCGTTCGCATCAGAAGGGCGTTCCAGCCGTCAGCGGACACCCCTTTGTACTGACGGGAATGCTATCCTGACGGCGGTTCTCCCCACTGAGGTATCTGTGTGACCACTCAATCCGCTCGACACGCCGTGCGACTGGCGCTCGCCATCGTCACGTTGACCCTGACTACGTCCGCGAGTGCGCTCGCACAATCGTCGCAGGAGCTGCGCACGCCCTGGGGTGACCCAGATCTGCAAGGTCTCTGGACGAACGCCACCCTGACACCGGTGGAGCGGCCAGATGCGATGGCCGACAAGACCGTGCTGACAGCCGAGGAAGCGGCGGAGTTCGAGATCAGGTCGGCCGAGGACCGCGCCGCTTCGGACACCTTCATTCCTGGCAACGTCGGGGCCTATAACCAATTTTGGATGGACGGCGGCACGAACGTGACGGGCGACCGCCGAACGGCACTGATCGTCGATCCGCCTACTGGCAAAATTCCCTGGACCCCCGCAGGACGCCAACGACTGGCCTCGGATTCGGCTAGATACGGTGTGGGGCCGTTCAATACCTACGAAGACGCGGACACAGGCGAGCGCTGTCTTACGGACGGTCTCCCTTTCGTTCCGCTCCAGGGATACAACATGAACTACCACATCCTGCAATCGCCAGGGTGGGTGGCCATTCTCACCGAGATGTTCCACGACGTTCGTTTGATTCCGGTCGATGGCCGCGACCACGTCCCGCCGCACGTCGGGCAGACGCTGGGGGACTCCCGCGGTCGGTGGGAGGGCGATACGCTGGTCGTAGAGACCACCAGTTTCTCCGACAAGAGCGACTTTCTGTGGCGAGCGACCTGGCGCGCAGCGCGGCCCAGCCTGCATCTGGTCGAGCGGTTCACCCGGCTGGACGACGAGACCATCGACTACCAGTTCACCATGTCGGACCCGGACATGTTCACCCAACCGTGGACGGCATCGGTGCCGATGACGACCAACCAAGCGGCCCGCGGCGTCACCGCCGGACCGATGTATGAGTACGCGTGCCACGAAGGCAACTACGGCCTCCGTAACATTCTGCGTGGCGCACGCACCGAAGAACTTGACCGATGACCAATCGCATCCTGCTCTCATCCATCTGTGCGCTCTTCGTGTTGGCCTGCGCGGCTCCCGCGTCGCACGCCCAGCCCTGGCAGACGTACGACACGTCGAATGGCGAATGGCGCAGCTACGCCGGTGACATCGGTGGCAAGAAGTATTCGCCGCTGGCTCAAATCGACGCCGGTAATTTCGCCGATCTCGAGCTGGCCTGGGAGTGGACCTCGGTCGATAATTTCGTCAGCAAGACGATGCCAGACGGCAGCGAGTGGTGGGCCCCGCTGGACACCATCGTCGACCATCTGGTGGAAGAAACCCCCGACCTCTACCGAATTGGGCATCCGCCGAACCCCAGCGGCTTCCAAGCGACGCCGTTGATGGTCGGTGGCGTCCTGTACTTCAATACCCCGCTGTCCCAAGGGGTAGCAGTCGACGCGGTGACCGGCGAGACGCTGTGGGTCTTCAACCCGAAGAGCTACGAGGCGGGCACAACCACCATGACCGGCACGTGGCGTCAGCGCGGCGTTGCCTACTGGACGGATGGCGACGCGGACGAACGAATCTACTGGGGCACTGGCGACGGCTACCTCGTGTGCGCGAACGCGAAGAACGGCCAACCGTGCGCCGACTTCGGACCCGACGGCAGCGGGATGGTCGACGCCATGACGGGCGTCCCTCGAGCCAACCGAGGCGAGCGTGACTATCTGAATGCGTTGACCTACGGTATTCACTCCCCGCCGATCGTGGTCCGTGACCGGATCATTCACGGTTCGCACGTGGCGGACCGACGCATTACCAAGGAGGCCATTCCTGGATGGGTTCGCGCCTGGGACGCCCGCACGGGCGAACATGCGTGGGATTTCCACACCATTCCGAACAGCGGTGATGAATTTGGCGCTGACACGTGGGCCAACGAATCGTGGCGCTATTCAGGGAATGCGAATGTCTGGTCGATGCTGGCCGGCGACAACGAGCTGGGCTATGTCTACCTGCCCACCGGGACCACCACCAACGACTACTACGGTGCCGACCGGCTCGGAGACAATCTCTACTCGGAGACATTGATTGCCGTCGACATCGAGACCGGTCAACGGGCCTGGCACTTCCAGGCGGTCCATCACGGATTGTGGGACTACGACTTCCCCACCCACCCGAATCTGCTCGATGTCACCGTGGATGGGCGCGACATTCAGGCGATCACCCAGGTCAGCAAGCAGGGGTTTGTCTATACCTTCGACCGTGTGACTGGCGAACCGGTCTGGCCCATCGAAGAGCGACCGGTGCCACAAGAGACCAACATGCCGGGCGAGGTACCGGCGGCCACCCAGCCATTCCCCACCCGACCGGCGCCGTTCGACTACCAGGGCGTCACGATTGATGACCTCGTCGACTTCACGCCAGAGATACGCCAGATGGCGATCGACGCGGTCGAGGGCTTCACGCTCGGCCCGCTGTTCCAGCCGCCGAACCGTCCCGTCGCAGGCGAGACCCGAGGCACCATCATGCGTCCCCCCCCGGGCGGAAGCGCTGGATGGGCGGGCGGCGCGGTCGACCCCGAGACGGGCATGCTCTACATCCCCTCGCGCAATCAAGCCTCCGTCGTCGGGCTCTATGCGGCGCAGAGCACAGCCGGCGCCACCGTCGAATTTACCCACGGCGCGCCGGAGGCCGAGCGCATGCAGCAACTGCGGGACGGTGTCCGGACGGGGCCGCAGATGCCCCAGGGCCTCCCGCTCCTCAAACCGCCGTACTCCCGCATGTCAGCCATCAACATGAACACTGGCGACTACGAATGGGTGGTGCCGACCGGCAATGGGGACCGCGTTCGCAACCACCCGCGCCTTCGGGATCTGAACCTGCCCCCGCTGGGCGGAGACAATGCCACCAACGGACCGCTGCTAACGAAGACGCTGCTCATCTATTGCCTGACGGCCGGCAGCTCATCCGGTGGACCGCGCCTGGTCGCCTACGATAAGGCATCGGGTGACGAGCTGGCCTCCGTCGATCTACCGTCTGGTGCGATCGGCACTCCGATGACTTACATGGTGGACGGCCGCCAGTACATCGCCCTCACGGTTGGTGGAGGCCCACGGCTGGTCGCGTTCGCCCTCCCGGGGGCATAGCAGATTCGCGCGCCTCGGCATGACCGCCAAGAGGTCGACTTCGGCATCCGCTTCCGTAGTGGCAGCGCGGCGCACCCGATGCCGTGCCGGCGCGCTGGCGATGCTCGTGTTCCTTTCCGCCTGCGACGGTACCGCCCCCCTGTCGGCCCAAGACGAACCTCGACTGCTCGACAAGAACCGCGACGCGTTCCCCGACCGGCCCACACCCGGCACCGGCGCACTGGCTGGTCCGGTCCGCGATGCGCTTGCAGACATCGCGCCGGCCTTGCGGCAGCAGCGGTTTCCGACCGATGCGGTTCACACCATTGGCTCCTCCGAGGACCCGCGCCTCCTCTGGTACCTCTATGACCTGCTGCGTCTCACGTCCAGCGACTCGCTACCTGTGGTGGTGCAGGCGTTCGAAACACTGAGTGGCAGCTCACTGGCCAGCGAGCCGGTGACCACCATGGGTGATCGCATTTTGGCGTGGGATCTCCCGGCCCCTCCGGACTATCGGCGCCTCAAACGCGATCTGTTCCTGCTGATCGAACCGCGCTGGGCGCCGTTCTTCGACGACGAAGACTCCGCCATCGACTGGCGGCTTGTCGGGTGGGGTGGCGTGTTCATCGACGACCGGCCAGTCGCCACCGCTGGCGAAATCTGCCCTCGCGGGTGCATCCCGGCCCTGGACGAACCCGCCGTGACCGACGCTGAGGGCGGGTCCTGGTATCCAGACCAGTCCCTGGTGTTTGGCGTGGTCGTCGGCGGGGAGGCCCGCGCGTACCCCAAACACATCATGGAGATTCACGAGATGGTCAACGACACCGTCGGCGGTCGCCGGCTGGCCATCCCCTACTGCACGCTGTGTCTGTCTGCGCAGGCGTACTTCACCGACGACGTCGACGGGTTTGCGCCGCTCCTGCGAACCTCGGGGCTGTTGTCACGCTCAAACAAGTTCATGTACGACGTCACCACCTTCTCGGCCGTGGATACCTTCACGGGAGAGGCCATCTCCGGACCGCTGCTCGATGCCGATGTCACGCTCGCGCAGACCACCGTCGTCACGTCCCCCTGGGGTGCGTGGCGCGCGGCGCATCCGGACACGACGATCATCGCGGAGGATGGCGGTATCGGCCGGCGCTACCCGGTCAATCCTCTACGCGGGCGGGACGACGCCGGGCCCATCTTTCCAGTCGGCGACGTCGATCCCCGGCTGGGCGTGCACGAGGTGGTGGTGGGCGTACTCAATGCGGCAGGAATCCCGGTCGCGTTCCCGGTCGCACCAGCTCGGCTGGCACTCAACGCCGGTGAGGAGGTCTCCCTGGCCGGGGTCACACTGCAACCAGATTCCGGGGGCCTCCGCGCCGTCATCAATGGTTCGGAGACCCCCGCGCATGAGGCGTTCTGGTTTGCGTGGAGTCAGTTTCAGCCGGGAACGCGCCTGTGGGCGCGCTAGCGATCGCCCGTATCCAGCCCGACTGCTGGCTCGCTCGGTTCTGAGCGTCCATCGAAATCGATTCGATACAGGCGCGTGCCCAAATCGCGCTGATCGTCGGACACACCCCGTTCGGCGGAGGTGAAGGGACAGCCCGAGTCGCCCCTTCGTTAACTCTCACCGGGGCGCGGACCCGCCGTCGTCAGCGACCGCCCGCGTCCGCGTCCGCCAACCGAGCAGTTCGAAGCATGCCACCCATCGAGACATTGCCTTCGTGACAGGCGAATTCGAAGAGGGACTGGTCGCGACGCTTCAGCGGGATCTCCGCCGTCCACGGTGACTCCCAGGTGGCGGGGTCAGTGAAGGTGAGCCGATACGCGATCGTGTCTGGCCCGGTCCGCGTGAAGCGCTCGACGAGCCGCAACCCGTCGGCGGAACCGTAGAAGTAGCTACCGGACGCGAAGTTTCGCGTCTCGACCACCAGCGTGTCGCCATCCCAGTGGCCGCGCGGGTCGCCGTTCCACTGCCGGATGTTCTGCGACAGGTGTGGGTGTCCATCGAGCGCAATCAGCCGGGCGTCATGAAACGCTTCACTAATAAACGCCAGATGATCCGAGGTCTGCACGATTTGGTAGAAGGTATACGGGCCCGAACCGAAATTGCCCCCCAGCCTCGGTACGCCGGTCGTCACGCAACGGTGAAAGTTGTTCAGGTCCTCTGGACCGGTCTTGAACTCCCAGCCGGTATCCACACTTGCCTCGCGCGCCTGCCCGGCTGCGGTGCGGGCTGGAATGCGACCATCGGACGGGTCGATGACCTGCGACGTCCTGTTCGTGAACTCCACATCGACCATCCCAAGAGAGTTGCTGGTCGAGGACGGACCACCGTAGGTGTCAACGTCATTCAACGCCGCGAAGAACGCCCCCTCCGGCGTCGAGAAAGCGCTACGGCCATTCTGGAAAATTCGTTCCGCCCGCGCGCTCAGCGTCGAGACCTCTTCATCGGTCAGAAACTCGCGCCCTTCAAAGACCGGCGGACGCTGCAACGGCGTGGCGGTGTTGCTGAGCCAGACCCCTTGCAGATCAGGCCGCCCGTCCGACAGTCGAGGCGGAGTCCATTCTTGAGCCGACTCGGTCTGCGCTCCAGCGCCACCAACCGAACCCAGCGACGCCACCACTAGCGCGACCACGACGACGACACGAGCCAGAACGCTGCAGCACATGCGATTCTCCTTCGGTTGCCGCCATTCTATGGCACACCGCTCGCGGCGCCTACCGCGACGCGACTGGGAGTGCAGGATACGCCTCCCCGCGCGAGCCGCGGTCACGGGAGGAGCCTTCGCAGCCGGCCAAACGTAGTACGGTAGGCCCCCGGAGGTGGACCATGCCAACTGACCAGCCGCGACACCGGCCCGCAATCGACCGTTTCTCGCTCCGGACGATGGCTTGTGCCGTCGCCGTTGCCGGGGCCGTCGCCACCATCGCCGCGCAACCCTCGCCGGAGCATCTCAGCCCACTGGTTGCCAAATTGGCCGCCGGCAACCGCGCATTCGGAGTCAGCACCTACGATCTCTCGCTTGAGAACGCGCGCTCGCTCGCTCGGTCCAACCTCGACTACGTCTATGTCGACATGGAGCACGGCCCGATGGACTTTGTCGCGCTGCACCGGTTTCTGCTGGGGCTGACGGACCGGGCCGCGGTCGCGCGGAACGGCAACGTTGCGCAACAGATGACGCCTCTGGTGCGGCTGGCCCCGTATGGCCGAGAGTCGCCTCAGTGGGCTGTGAAGCAGGCGCTCGATATCGGTGTCATGGGAGTCATTTTTCCGGCCATCGAGACGCCGGACCAGGCCCTCCGCGCCGTACAGTCGATGCGATATCCGCAGCGCCGCGACGCCCCGTATCCTGAGCCGCGCGGACTGCGTGGGTCAGGTCCAACCACGGCCGCCTGGTTCTGGGGCCTCTCGACTCGCGACTATGTTCGCCGCGCCGACACCTGGCCGCTCAACCCGACCGCAGATTTGATGGCCCTCATGATGATCGAAACGACGGACGCGGTACGCAACGTCGAGGCTATTGCGGCAGTGCCAGGCGTGGCCGGTCTATACCTCGGCCCCAGCGACCTCTCCAATTCGCTGGGCCTTCCCCGCGACGACCCACGTGTTGAGGCGGCGATCCAAACCGTGGTCGACGCCTGTCTGAGACACGGCGTCGCGTGCGGCATCACCGCCAGCGCCGCCGACATGTCGGGCCGCATCGAGCAGGGCTTCACCATCCTCGGCGGGGGCCGCGCCGGGGGCGGTCTTCCCGCGGCGGTCGATGCGGCGGTCGAGGCTGGGCGCGCCGTGCCTGACTAGCGCGCCTCGGCGTGTCGCCATCCCATGGTCGGGCAAAAACGCCCTCCGTGGAGATGCTCGACTGGACGAATCGTCCACGTCCGGGCCAGCCTCCGCGGGCGAGCCCGCACTAGGGAAGGGCGTAGACGAAGAGCGCGTTTCCGGCTCGTGGGTTCTTCATCTCCGGGAGCAGGTCTCCTGGGAGTAGGCTGGTCCAACTGGACCCACCAAGCGGGCTCCCCGCCCCGAACGCTACGTACTGCCGGCCATCGACGGCATAGGTGATGGGATAGCCATTGGCCATGGTGGAGAGTCGGCTCCGCCAGAGCTCCTCGCCGGTCTGCGCGTCATACGCGAACACGTAGCGCTCCCAGTCGCCTATGAACACGAGACCGCCTGCGGTGGTCAACGCAGAGGTGTTGTAGGGCGCTCGACGGCGCTGCTTCCACAACGCCTCTCCCGTACGAATGTCCAGGGCCTGGAGTTCCCCGAGCTGGTCGGGCGCATCCGGATGAAAGTGGTTCTGGCGACCCCGAACACCGCCCGTCCCGCCGCCCCCTAGACGTTGCTCGACCGGTAAGAACGCCGCGGTTTCGCAGTTCAGGTTCAGCGGAATGTAGAGCGCGGTGGTGTCCGGGTGATAGGCCATCGCCCGGAGGCTCTTGAAGCCGCCGGTGCTCGGGCAGAAATAGAGTTCCTCGCCCACGTCCGAGATCATGTCCTCGCGATGGGTAACGGCACCAGTTTCCGTATTGACGTCGACGATGTTCTGGTAGCCGAGGTCGATGGCGTTCTGGTACTGGCCATTGGTCCGATCAAGTTCCCACAAGACGCCCAACTTGCCCATACTGAAGACAGACTGCTTGCCGTCGTAGTCGATCAGGATTCGCTCGAACGTCTCGTCCATGTCGTGGCTGTCGCCAGGAATGTGCTGGAAGTACCACTGCATCTCGCCGGTGGCCGGGTCTAGCGCGAGTGTCGAGTTGCTGTAGAGTGCGTCGCCGTCGGTGCCCCGGGCGTCACGCGACCACGGCTTGGCCTGCGAGGTGCCGTAGTAGACCAGCCCAGTCACCGGGTCGTAGCTCCCGGGAATCCAGGCATCGCTGCCGGCGCGCATCAGCAAGGGCAGGTCGCCCCAGGTATCGCCGCCACGCTCGCCAGGGCGGGCGACGGTTGATGTCCGCCAAAGCACCTGCCCGTTGCGGCCATCCACGCCGATGATGTAGCACGTGTCCTCGCGGAACCGCTCGCAGCCGCGGAGCCCGGCCACGACGACGCCATCGGCGATCACCGGACCGCTGGAGAAGCCATAGCCTTCCTGGTCTGGGGGGGCGGCTGGCGTGTCGTAGCGCACGACTCCTGTGCGCGCATCGAGACCCACCACATGCGCGTCGACGGTATTCAGGATGACCAGGTCCTCGTAGATGGCCAGACTCCGCATCTGCGCGCCTGGCCTCCGGCGCTCATCCATTTCGTACCGGAACTCCCAGATGAAGTCGCCGTTCCGCGCATCGAGGGCCTGCACGACATTGCCCGGGTTGGCAATGTACATCGTTCCGTCGTGCACCACCGGCGTAGTCTGCGACACCCCTGCCTCGAGGCCCCAGGCCCACGCCAGCTGCAGGTCGCCGACATTACTCTTCTCGATCTCGTCGAGTGGGCTGTAGCCCCAACCGTCAAGCGTGCGTCGCCAGCTCAACCAGTCGCCATCATCGGGGTTCTGCAGGACCGCGTCCGTGACGGGGGTGAAGTTCTCGATCTGCGCCTGGGCCGGAACGGCCGCGGCGAACACGAACGTGGCACACGCGAATAGCGTACAGCGTCTCTTGGGCGACATAAGGACCTCATGGAGCCGAAAAGTGAGACCTAACACTGAAGGACGATGAGGCGAATTGTACCGTGGCCGGCAGTAGCCACAGAAACGGCACATCTTTCGGCCGCTCGCTACTGACCGGCCTCTTCCTGACGGGCGCCGCCGAGCGCGTTCGGTACCGAGTAGTTCCCTTCGTGGCAGGCATACTCGAACTGGAGATATTCGTCATCGCGGTTGAACGGGAACGCCGCGGTCCAGGGCGCGGTATAGGTGTCCTCATCGTCCATCGTCACCGAATAGCGAATCTCGTCCGGACCGACGACGGTGAACCGCTCGACCATGTGCTGCTGCTCGGACTGCCGAGACCGCGTGCCCGCGGTTGGGCCGCGCATGTTCTTGACGGCTTTGAAGTTTGTCGACTCGACGACCAGGGTGTTCCCTTCCCAGCGCCCGCGTGGGTCGCCTTCCCACTGCTTCACCTTCGTGTCGGCATGCGCCGCGTCGATCGGAATGATCCGGACGTTGTGGATCATCTCGCTGTGAATCGTGACGTAGCCGGGCGACTGCAGAATCAACGTGCCGTTGTTGTACTCGGTGGGCATCATCATGCCGAGCACGCCGCGAGAGATGCACCGGTCGCCCGATTCCATATTCCCGGCTTCGTCGTGCAGCTCCGCCAGGGCCATGGCCACAGACTCCCGGGCGTTGGCGGTGGGTGCCGGAATACGGCCGTTCGGTGGGTCCACGATGATCGACGCCTGACCGATATCGTCCGGGGTCTCCCAATACCAGTCGAACCAGTAGGTGCCGTAGCCACCGACCCCGCCCGCGTTCTCCTCGTGCCCCTTCCACTCCGACCCTGCGATGCGCCCTTCGCCGCGCGCCGTCGCCCGCTCCTGCAGTTCCTCAGGCGAAAGCTCTTTCCCGGCGAGTTCCTCCGGCAATTCGAGCGGGGTGAACATCGCTCGCGAGTTGTTCCACATGCCGGTGATGTTGGGCTGGCCATCCGCCAACAGCTCGGGCGTATACCCTGACGCCCCGGGAGTATTCTGCGCCGCTGCCGGCGACGCGACCATCAATCCACCCGCCAACGCTACGACGGTGAGTAGTGCACGATTCATAAACTGTCTCCTTTACGTCACCGCGGGTCTCTCGGGCCTCGCAGCGTGTCGTCTGTAGCCACTCGGCAAAATAGTACGCTGGACGCGCGCGAATTACCGCTATTCGGGTGGTAGACGATACGCGAGCAACCGACCCGACTCGCCGCTTCCACTGACGGCGACCACGATGTACTGGGCCCCATCGAGCATGTATGTCATGGGGGAACCAGTCTGCGGAGCCGGCATGTAGACCTCGCCGACCTCCTCACCCGTCATCTTGTCGTATGCCCGCAGCATGGCGCCCCGCTCTCCGGACGGCGTCGTGAACATTCCGCCCTCCCCGGCGACAACGAGCGTCTTCGTGTTCAGCGTACCGATACGTCCCACGCGGCCGGTGCGAGGCACGTCGACGCCCTGAAGCCGCGGGTGATTACGAATGTTGTCCGGGGTGGCTCCATGCGGCACCTGCCACAGAATATCGCCGCCATTCAGATCGATCGCGGTGATGCGGCCCCACGGTGGTTTGATAATCGGAATCCCGTCGATGGTCAGGGCCGCCTCGCGCGCGCTGACCTCGGAGGCACGGCCGCGAATGAAGTTCATATCCGACCGCTCCGGGTCGTTGATGAGCCCCAGGGACACGACCTGGGTGTAGCTGTACAAGTAGATGATGCCGGTCTCCGGGTCCAGCGACGCGCCTGGCCAGTTGGTCCCCCCAGCCTGCGAGGGCAGCATCAGTGTCCCCCACGGTCCCTCTGGGACAGAGGCCGTGGGCGGGGTAAAGATCGGTCCGATCCGGTAGTGCGCGGCCACCTCCTCGGCGGCCGCCCGCAGCTCCGGCGTGAAATCGATCAGATCGTCGACGTCCACCCCTTGCCGGTCGTAGGCCGGTGGCTTTGTCGGAAAGGGCTGTGTGGGCGCCAGCAGCTCTCCCGGCACGTTCGAGGCTTCGACCGCGCGCTCCTCGATTGGCCAGACCGGTTCACCGGTCACCCGGTCGAAGACATACAACCAGGTCTGCTTGCTCGGTTGGGCAATCGCCTTGATCTCTCGCCCGTCGACGGTGATGTCGACCAGGATCGGCGCGCACGGGAGATCCCAATCCCAGACGTCATGGTGAATGAATTGGTAGTACCACAGTCGCTCACCGGTCTTCAGATCGACCGCGACCAGGCTGTCGGCGAACAGATTGTCGCCATGACGGTGACCACCGTAGTAGTCATTGGTCGGCATCTCGGTGGCGAAATACGCGATACCCAGTTCTTCGTCGACGGTCATCTGTCCCCAGACGCCCGTATTGCCGGAATACCGCCACGATTCATTCAGCCACGTATCGGCACCGAACTCGTCGCCACCCGGAACCGTGTGGAAGATCCAGTTGCGCTCGCCGGTGTTCGCGTCGAATCCGCGGACGTGCCCTTTGACGTTTTCCATGGACTCGGGCGCGCTGCCAGGCAGGTGCGCCGCTCCGATCAAGATCGTGTCGCCGGCAACGATTGGCGCAGCGTGCAGGCCGACCTCACCCGTGACCAGATCGATGTCCTGGTCCATGTTCTCCTTGAGATCCACGACGCCACCGGAACCGAAACTCGCGAGCCGCCGTCCCGTAGCCGCATCGAGGCCAACGAGTTGATACCCTGGCGTGACGTAGAAGATCTCGCCGACGCCATCGTGGTCGCGGTACGCCAGACCACGGCCCGACAGGCGACGCGGCGCCGCCGCGCCGCGCTCCGCCTCATCCAGTCGATGGATCCAAAGCAACTCGCCCGTGGCGGCGTCCGCCGCGATGACCGACCGTCGCGTCCCAACCGTGGAATACAAGACACCCCCAACCATCAGCGGCGTCGACTGTAGGTTGAACTCCGGCTCGGGACCGAAATTGTCGGTTCGCAGACTCCACGCCAGTTCGAGATCGTTGAAGTTGGCGGCGTCGATCTGGTCAGCGGAAGAGTAGCGAGTACTCGCAAGGTCCCCGCCGTAGGTGCGCCACTCGATGTCCTGGGCGGCCGCAGGAATAGACCACACCACCGCGACCACAGCACAGCCGAATGAACGCCAGCCTCTGACGGTACAGGACACAATTCCCCCCGGGTTAAGAGCGCGCGGCCGGTGCCTCACGCCGTCTGTCGGTACTCGATGGTCATCCTACCGGCGGAACGCCGGCAACACAACGCGGGACTCTCACTCCACCGGTGTCACGAGGAGGTTCACGGCCGCGGTCGGTGAATCGACATCAGCAAACCAGGC
>Ga0302132_10001824_pt1 | contig 12300 bp, 9 predicted proteins | sample CB9_321_MG_FD_203113 | JGI IMG/M metagenome (GOLD analysis project Ga0302132, IMG submission 203113) | Marine microbial communities from Western Arctic Ocean, Canada - CB9_32.1 | ecosystem: Environmental > Aquatic > Marine > Oceanic | place: Canada: Western Arctic Ocean | collected 2017-09-19
GCGCACAGCTTCTGAAGGAAGTCTCAAAGAAGACTAACGACGACGCTGGTGATGGCACGACCACCTCGACCGTTCTAGCTCAAGCAATCATTGCTGAAGGCTTCAAGAACGTGACAGCTGGTGCCGACCCAATGGCAATCAAGCGCGGTATGGAAATCGCTATGGGTTCCATACGAAAGTCGATCGCCGCACAGTCAACTCCAGTTGACTCTAAGGAACAGATCGAAAGCGTTGCAATCCTTTCTTCCCACGACGACGAAATGGGCACGCTCATTTCCGACGTTATGGACAAGGTTGGTAAAGACGGCGTTATTACCGTTGATGAGTCGAAGTCTCTTTCATACGAGACCGAGTTCGTTGAAGGTATGCAGATCGACCGTGGATACCTTTCACCTTACTTCGTGAACAATTCCGAAAAACAGGAAGCTGTTCTTAACGATCCTTACGTACTCATCACTTCACAGAAGATTTCTGCAATTTCAGACCTTCTCCCTGTTCTTGAGAAGGTACTGCAGACCAACAAGAACATTCTTGTTATCGCAGAAGACGTTGAGGGCGAGGCTCTCGCTACTCTCGTAGTGAACAAGCTTCGTGGCACATTGAACGTCGCAGCCGTCAAGGCTCCTGGCTTCGGTGACCGCCGAAAGGCAATGCTCGAAGACATCGCAGTTCTTACTGGTGGAACAGTCATTTCAGAAGAAATCGGCCGCAAGCTCGACACGGTTACTCTTGATGACCTCGGCAAGTGCAAACAGGTTGTCGTCAACAAGGACGAGACTACGTTTGTTGATGGCGCAGGTTCTGCCGACGCCCTCAAGGGTCGCAAGGCTGAAATCGAATCTCAGATTGGTGACACTTCATCCGACTACGACCGTGAGAAGCTCCAGGAGCGTCTTGCTAAGTTGTCCGGTGGTGTAGCCATCCTCAAAGTCGGTGCTGCTACCGAAATTGAGATGAAAGAGAAGAAGCAGCGCATGGAAGACGCCCTTTCGGCTACTCGTGCTGCTGTTGAAGAAGGAATCGTTCCCGGCGGTGGAACAGTTCTCATCAAGGCTTCCGAAGGTCTCAGCTCAGTAACATCTGACAACGGTGACGAGCAGACTGGCATTAACGTGCTGAAGAAAGCTCTACTTGCACCTATCAGGGTAATTGCCTCTAACTCCGGTTATGAAGGCGCTGTAATCCTGAGCAAGGTTGCCGGTAACAAAGAAAAGAACTTCGGTTTCGACGCTCACAAGGGCGAGTACGGCGACATGGTTGCGATGGGAATCGTTGACCCTGCCAAGGTAACTCGTGCTGCAGTTGAAAACGCTGTTTCCGTTGCTGGAATGATCCTCACTACTGAGGCTCTGATCAGCGAGAAGGACGACCCAATGCCAGCAATGCCGGCAGGCGGACCTCCTGGTGGAGACATGGGCTTCTAAATAGCCTTTGCTTTACCCGCGAAGATCGCGGAAGTGCCCAAGTGCGAATGCACGCTCGGCACAAAACGCAATTACGAAAAGGGTCGCATCGAAAGATGCGACCCTTTTTTGTTACGCTGATCCAAACGAGCCTGTCATTTCCTGAGCAAACCCGAGAACAACATGGAACAACGCCAGTACACCTGCGAAAAATGCCACACGACAACGTTCAAAGCTGGAGAGATCAGAACAACTGGTTCTGGTATCAGCAGGCTCTTCAATCTACAGAACCAGAAGTACCAGACCGTCTCATGTACGAAATGTGGATTCACCGAGCTGTACCGACTAGACGGCTCAGGTTTCGGAAACGTGCTCGATCTATTCGTAGGTTAAATCTTACGCAGACGTTCACAACAATTAGAAAACGCTGAGGGGCTACGAGTTAGATCGTCGACGTCTCCACAATGCTGTCGACAAGATCAGCACGGTGATCACTGCTGCGAGCGATATGTAGGTCATAAAACGGGTCCGATCGTCGTCATCACCCGCCACTCCAGTAATCGGTGTGATCTTATTTGATTCACCGGGGACTGAACCGATTTCGGATGCCAACACCTCGTTGATCCAATCCACATCTGGCGATACCCGGCTGTAGAACTCCCAATTACCGTACGTTCCCGGTGGTCGGCCACTGGAAGCAACGCTGAGACCGACGAGTCGCAATCCATCTCCACTTTCCATCAGAGCCGGTCCTCCACTGTCGCCGGGGCCACTTACCCCTTCAAGTGGAGTTACGTTTTCATCATCAGGAGAATCAAATCTAAAAACGAGCGTGCCACCTTCGACACGTTCGAATCGATTAGTCGCCGCTCGCAACTCGTGGTCGGCTGTAACTGGACCAGTCAGCCCGGTTCCAGTATCACCACGCCCTACAAAAGTTACAATCTGATTCAGTTCGCCGGAGCCGTCGTACGGCAATATTGGATCGATACCCACTACCGGACGATCGAGTTTAAATAGCGCCATCTCACGATTATTTGACTCCCATTCGGGATGAAGAATGACTCTCTCAACCTCATATTGGGCACCAGCAATTTCTACTTTGTGACCGACCGGAATATCCTGCCCGACGTGGCCAGCTGTAATTGCCAACTCCGACGAGATCAACGTTCCGACTCCACCTCGTTTTTCGAACACATCGAAAACGGCTTCGTATGAACCGGCGGCCGCCAAATATTCCCCATCGTCCACGTCATCTCTAATAACTATCGCCTGCGCCGGTAAACTCACATACATTGCGATAAAAACTGACGATATGATCGCAAAAGCGACACGTCTATATTGCGATCGATTCGATCTTGCCAAGTAGCCCTCCAAGAATTCACTAGTTCACAGCCCGGCACTATACGAAGAAAATGTCTGGGAATTGTCTGGAATTTACCTCCAAACGTTGTCATGGTGAAAATGACTACATCCCGTATATCTCAAACGTACTAACCTGCTTGCCATGTTCACCAAAACTGCAAAACACTACGACGCTGTCTACTCGTACAAAGATTACGAAGGCGAAAGCGAACTCGTAACTTCGTTAGTTCGTGAACGTGTTCCGAACGCCAAGACATTTCTTGACGTAGCGTGCGGAACCGGAAAACATATTGAGCACTTGAGTAAACAATTCGAATGCACCGGTGTGGAACTCGACCCAGAGATGCTCGCCATCGCCAAGGAACGAGTCCAGAACCTACCTTTGCACCTCGGTGACATGTGCGATTTTGATCTCGGTACAAAATTCGATGCTGTAACTTGCCTGTTTTCGTCGATCGGCTACGCAAAAACAGTCGAACGCATGGAACAGGCCATCGCCAACATGGCAAAACACATAAATTCTGGCGGAATGCTTCTCGTAGAGCCGTGGCTTTCGCCAGAAGCATGGCTCGTAGGGAATGTCGATGCTGAAACATACAAGACCGATGAATTTGTAGTTACTCGAATGATGGTTTCTGAGCCAGTCGAACGCGGCCGACTTGTTCTCGAATACCTTGAAGAAGGACTAACCGGTCGAGGCATCTACGTCGGTCGCAAATCCTAAACACAGCCAAACTACGTTACGAACGGTTCTGTACTCGCGTGCTGACCCCCACGTATCTTGTACGTGACAGCCCTCTCGAATGAACATCAGCTACTAAGCTAGACTGAACGTAGTGACAGGCTGATCTTGCATTCAGCGGGAATTCGAACCCGCCGCCCACCACCCAATTGCACGAACCGGCCTATCAGTGAGTTAGCGCAACGATATGGATTCTTTCCGCTTTGTACACGCGGCAGATCTTCACATCGATTCACCCTTTGCGGGTGTCGGTGACGCGGATAATCGAGTAGCGACCCGTTTACGAGAGGCAACTTTTGAAGCCTTTCAGAACTTGGTCGATCTTTGCATTAAACAAAATGTGGACTTCCTCGTAATCGCTGGTGACGTTTACGATGGCGCCGATCGTTCAGTTCGAGCGCAGTTACGCTTCCGGGACGGTCTTTCCAAACTGTCAGACAAAGGCATCAAATCCTTTGTAGTTCATGGAAATCACGACCCGCTCGATGGCTGGCAGTCGTCTATTTCGTGGCCAGAAGGTGTTCATATCTTCGGTGCAACTCCCGAATGGAAGAATTTCGAAAAGAACGGCGAAGTAGTCGCAGCTATTCAGGGCATGAGCTATCCGACTCGCGAAGTGACAGACAATCTCGCGACTCAGTTCAGCCCGCCTGAATCAGCTAATTTATTTGCAATCGGACTTCTTCACGCTAACGTGGGAGCCAATACAGCCCACCCAAACTACGCTCCCTGTTCGGTTGAAGACCTTTCAGAATCGGGAATCGACTACTGGGCACTTGGTCACGTTCACACTCGTCAAACACTTAAACGCTCTGCTCCTGTGATTGCCTACCCTGGCAACACTCAGGGTCGTCACCCAAACGAAACGGGTGCTCGTGGAGCGTTGGTAGTTGATGTTGATCCTTCAGGAGCTTCACGAAGCGAGTTTGCGGCCCTCGACGTTGTTCGATGGGAACGTAGCGAAGTAGATATTTCAAACTTAGAGACAATCGACAGTCTTGATTCCGCTATTCGTCAGGCAACCGATAATCTCAGCGTTCAGGCTGAAGATCGTGATGTTGTGTGTCGGCTAACTCTCGTTGGCCGTGGTCCACTTCACGAGCAGCTTTCAGCCGATGGTGCTGTTGAAGATTTGCTGGATGCAGTTCGAGGCGCATGGAGCGGAGGCGGTTCACCGTGGGTTTGGGTCGAGCGAATTGTCGATTCAACTCGACCTGCGATTGATATTGAATCCCGCGCAAAGCAAGATGATTTTCTTGGCGCTACGTTAAAGCGTGCGCTGCTTTCTTCGATTGAATCTGATGAAATCGACAGGCTCACCGAAGTAGTATCCGACGTTTACACAGGTCGTCGTCACGGGCTCGCAAAGCCGAGCGATGAACAAGTTTCGGCTTGGGCTGAAGAAGCGCGCTGGTATTTAGCAGAACTGTTGGAGCAGGGTAAATAACTTGCGACTAACAGGAATAAACATAGAAAACTTCGGACCATTTGTAGATCGTGAATTCGACGACATGTCGAATCGACTCACGCTGCTTCATGGTCCAAACGAAGCTGGTAAGTCGGCGATTCGGGCGTTTTTGCGTTCGACCCTGTTCGGCTACACGACAAAAGCCGACCGAGCTTCAATTAAAGAGCTGTTCTACTACAAGCACTTCAAGTCTGAACCGGGCTCAGGTGCTGTTTCACTCGTTACCTCGTCGGATACCAATTTCAATATCCACCGACGAGATGGCAAAAAGCGTGGTGAAGTATCGATTACTGGCGATGCCACGGGTAGTAGCGATCTTCTTGGCAGCCTGCTCGGTGGAATCGACAGCGAACTTTACACGAACGTATTTTCAATCTCGCTGAGCGAACTTCAGGTGATTTCGTCACTAAACTCCGACGAGATTCGAGACAAGATTTACTCGGTTGGTCTCGGTCTCGCGAACGTGTCTCTGACAGACGCACGTGGTCAGCTCGACGACGAGTTACGCAAACTACGAAGCCCGCGGGCTGGTCGGATGCGCAAACTCGAAAAAGACCTCACTGAGGTGCGAGCCAAGCTCGAAGAAACTCGCCGTGGTAGCGATGAATATGCCGAACTATCTAACAGTCTTGAACAACTGATAGAAAATATCGACACCCAATCCGCAGAACTCACAGACATGCGTGAGGCAATCGGACGCCAAACTAAGCTCGTTAGCCTCTACAAGCCGTGGGATCGCAAGACTGAGATCGAACGACAGATTTCAGAACTTCCAGAAATCGACACCATCCCTCAGGACGGTCTCCAGCAACTCGACAACCTTGTCGAGCAGAAGGAAACTCTCCAAACTCAAATGGACGATGGCGACCTACGCCAACAGGGACGCAAGGCTGAGTCCGAAGCAGTCGGTGTCATCGAAGCGTTCACAGATGAGAACCACGGCGATGACATTCGTAAGCTGTTGATGGAAACCAGACTCTACACGGAGGCGGTAACAGATCTTCCGAAGGTCGAGCAGGAACTCGAAAAAGAACAATCACAACTTGATCGTGATCTTGCCGAATTAGGTTGGTCGGAACAAGCAGTGACCAAGTTCGAAACTCCTATGGATCTTCAGTCGAACCTGGAATCTGCGGGACGAGAACTGACAGCCGGACGTCGTAAATATCAAGAATCCGAACTTACAGTTCAGTCACGATCCGAAGACCGCGAGACCCAAGCTGACGACGCCCTAAAGACCGCCGGCGCTCGTGACGCGTTAGCCGATGTGCCTAAAGAAATTTCGGCTGATCTTGAGAAGAAACGAGATCGACTATCTCGTCTGCGTGCGGCAATAGCCTACGCTGGATCGATTCGATCAGAGATGAACGAGGGACAAAAGAACCTCGCCGATACTCTCGCTCAAACTGAAACCGAAGATATCGGCGGATTCGTCGGGTCAATCCTTCTTCCGATCACCGTGATCATCGTTGGAATAGCTTCGATGGCATGGAGCTACATGAATGCCGAGCTTTCCGGTGGCCTTGCAGGTCTACTCGGGCTGGTCGCTGGCTTCATGCTTATATCTCGAGCACGCGCCGCTGGTGGATTCAAAATCACAATCCGAAAGCCAGCAATCAGCGAAGCCAAAGACGTGGCGAACATTCAGGTTGAAGAAATTCAAGAACGACTCGATGCTGTAACCAAAGAGATTGCGGATATCGCAAAAGAGTTCAGCATCAGCGACACTCCAAATATCCGTGACGTAGAAGAGAAGGCAGGCGAACTCGATCGCTCGCTGGATCTACGACGACGATTTGAGTCAATATCAAGAGAATTCGAAACAGCTGCTTCCCGACTATCAACTATCGACACTCGTTTGACTGAAGCACACAGCGGATTAGCACTCAGTGCCAATACTCTCGCCGATGTTCAGAACCGATGGCAGTTACTGCTTGAGCGATCGGAATTGCGTATCGACCTCGATCCTTCGCAGGCAGCGAACGTTATGGCGAGCATACGAACGCTCAAGAGCCAGCAACGAACTACCGCCAGCCTACGCATGCGTGTTTCACAAATGTCGGACACTGCCGGTGAAATCGACTTCCGATTATCGGAAATTCTCGAAGCTGCCAAACTTCCAGAGGCACCAGCTCAGCAGGGCACTCAGGCACTTGAAGATCTCGCTATGCGACTGAAATCGCACGATGAAGCCGTCGTTAAACAGTCGCAGATAGCGTCAGAGATGGACATTTGGACGACAGAATTTGAAACCCTCGAAACTCGCATGTCGGAACTCGACGCAAAGATTGGTTCGCTCTTAGAGAAGGGCGAAACCTTCGATCACGAAGAGTTCAAGGCACTTGCGATTCAGGTTCAGGAACGTCGTGAACTCGAACGCAAACTATCTGAGCTACTCGAGAATTCGCCGTTGCTCAATAGCGACGATGGGCAGGCTTACAGGGACGACCTAACAGCTACTCCGCACGAAGAAGCCGTGGCACGTCTACAGCAGCTCGAAGACGATGAGAAGCGCACACGCTCGGTTGTCGACGGCCTTCACTCCGAACAGGGCAACCTCGATCGACAGCGGGATGAATTTGAAAAATCGGGACAGGCACTAGAGCTTCACTCGAAGATCAACGTCCTCGAAGAGAAGCTCACCAGCGACGCACAGCGCTGGGCAGTTTTGACGATTGCCCGTGACGTATTTGAACGAACTCGTGAAGAGTTTCAGCAGGAACGCCAGCCAGCTCTGATGCTGTCGGCGTCGAAGTACCTCTCAGATCTCACGCTCGGCCGGTACACAAGCGTACGAGCCGTTATTGGTGAGAAAGAGCAGGACCTCGAAGTTGTTGAGGGCGAAGGGCACACAAAACGAGCAAACGAGCTTAGCCGTGGTACGGCCGAGCAGTTGTTCCTTGCGATGCGATTTGCTCTGATCGAGGAATACGCCAAGAACGCAGAGCCTATGCCGGTCGTTCTCGACGATATCCTCGTGAACTTCGACCCTGAACGTGCCAAAGCTGCTTGCAAGGTCATCATGGATCTTTCAGAGCGATTCCAGGTCATATTCCTGACGTGTCACCCTGAGACTGAAGCGATGTTCAAGTCTGTGGCTCCAACTGGCAAGAAGGCCCGTTCGGAAGCAATGAGCGTCATTGATCTCAGTAGCACGGCCGCCGCTGAACGACTCACGCTAGTCGAGCCTGCGTAGTAACCGTGCTACGTCGAGACATCCAGCTGCTTGACGTCGAGATCGTTACTGAACGGCTTATTCTTCGTCCTTTGGATCTAGTAGATCTCAAACCGATCGCTCGCGAATTCGATGAGCAGATCACGCGGTACATGTACCCACCACCCGCTCGTTCAGCCATGGACGTGGCTCCGTTTATTGCGGATTCGATTAAGGGTCTCACCAACAATACGAACCTCCAGTTGGTTGCAGTTTTGAAAGAGAACCCTAAAACATTTGTGGGCTGCTTGGGCTTGCACAAACCGCACACGGCTACCCCAGAGCTGGGCATTTGGATTGCAAAAAGCTTCCACAAACGAGGGTTAGGCTTTGAAGCGATAGAGAGTCTGTGCGGGTGGGCTGCTGAGGAAATCGAATGCGATTATCTACGTTATCCAGTCGATCAAGAAAACGTTCCAAGCCGCAGAATTCCTGAAACTCTTGGCGGTGAAATCGAGGACGAGTACGATCGTATTACGCCCGACGGTAGGATGCTAAACATTGTCGAATATCGGATTTACCCAGAGACGATTTAGTCGCCATAATTTCGACGATTGCTACGCCGAAAACTACGCTTCGTCGGGTGCCGAATCTCGGTCGCCAGGAGTGACCGAAAGTCCCTCGTATAGCCGTGTCATTCCTTCAAGCCATTTGGCCTGAACGTCGGGATCCCAAGCGGGGTCGAAGTCTGGGTATTTGGCGAGAATTCTGTCGGCTAATTCGAGCTTCAATGAACCCGCTGGAACGCCCGATTCAATAGGTGCGGGAGCGACAGTTTTCCCCGGTACCACGACCTGCACAGTAGCCGCCCGCTGGCGTGATGGTGCGGCTGAAGTTCGGCCTTTACTGGATCCGTGTCGACCTACAAGAATTCGTTTCGAAAGCTCGATTCCTGCGGCTTGCGCAGCCCTAATAAAGAAAGCCTCGCATTTCGTCAGCACGCCTTCTTTTGTGCCGAACGACCGGAACGCTTCGTGGAACTGACCCTTGCTCGCCCGGGCCAAATCCAAGTCGAACACAGGCACATAGAACCGTTCAAGGATTCGCCGTAGCAACGCCCGCCTGTCATCACCTTCCGCATGGACTAAATCTTCCAACTCGTCGGACGGGTGACCATCGGCATCGACAAGGGTAAGCACCTTCAAAGCGGTCATTAATTGGGTCCCAGAGCTACCTGAGAACCTCGGACCCCAAACAGTTTTATCGATACGTCCTGGAATGCCCTCGTCTAGAAGGAATTCCAAAAAAGTTTGGAATGTCCGGTAGGGGACATATGGGGGAACTGTAGATGTTTGTTCTTGAAGGGTCATTTGAACTGGGAAATGCTCATTCCAAGCCGGTGCTTAGATCACAGTATCTCCCAGCAATTCCAAAGTCAAATGACATTTGGAATGAAGATTTCCCGGCGGGGACAGTTTATGAAACTACTTTTTGGAACGCGGAGAATACTCACATCGATTTGGAATGCGATGTGTAGTTAGTTTAGTTCCTACTGCTCATTCCGATTCCACAGGTATGTGAATTCGAATCCCGGTGAACACCGAGACTAAATGAGGAAAAGCAAGTTGAAGATTCCGATAGACCAGATCTTTCCGGACCCCGATCTCCCTCGCACAAAGAAGCCCAACGGGCGGCGTGAAAACACACGATCAGTGCGATCCAAACGCGATCCGGTTGTTCTATCTACGGACAACGGGTACCTCCTTTTAGCGGGCGGACGAAAGCTTACCGCCGCCAAAGAAGCCGGCGAAATAGCAGTCGAATGCACCGTCAAGGAAGAGGTCACTCCACAGGAACGATGGGAGCTCTCACTTGCTGAGCAGTACCATTCTTCCCTCGTGCCAGCTATGGAGCTCGGGCGCGCATTTATGGAGTATCGAGACAGCCACGAAGTGACCCAGCAAGAGCTAGCTCGTAGGACCGGAATTACACCCGGAACGATCCACCATTACGAGAGCTTAATTCGCACCCTTGACCCAAGTCTTGGCGAGCGAGTAAACAGCGGAGAACTCACCTTTAAAGAGGCCCGTTCTATTGCTGATATTGATGACCATGTACGGCAGAGAGAAATCGCTCAGCCATTCATTGATGGACGACTTTCTAGCGTGCATGTTGAACGCATTGTTGGACGCGCAAAAACGTCTGTAACTCTGTCGATCGAAGACATCATCGAAGAGGTTGTAAATGGCAAGCGAGCTCCAGAACGCGAGCCAGAACCTGCACCAGTTATTCAGCCAGCAATTCCGGTCGAAGCCGACACTGCTTTGATAGAAAACGCCGTGCTGAAAATCGCTGGCGAGCTCGACGCAATGCAGCTACAGGTGATTCCGGAATACCGTCGACTGAAGCTCATCAGCAGTCTTCGAATCCTCGATAGCCGACTCAGGTCTGCACTAGCAAACCTCAACGGAGGTGTCGCAGTAAGGCAGGCTGTCCCACGACAGTACGCCCCAAGCAAAGTTTCGGTCTAGACAACCGGATTTCGTCTGGAACGTCGGTCATACGACAGGCGCGTGACATCCAGATCGGTGTGCCTAACGCACGTAAAACTGAATATCGCGTAGAGATGACTAGATGAAACGCTGAGGTTTGTGCGGACACACAAACCTCGAGCCGCCAACAAACTTCGTGGGCTCTGAAGTTGTAGGCATAGTCTCCGCTGCGAGCCCATGCGCCCCTCCAATTACGCCTCCGGAGGGGCGCAACTCGTTAAGGGACTAACAGGCTTGGTTACAGACCGTAACAGCTTTGCCAACTTCCGAGAACCCCCCTCCTCCATCTCAGAGTCGCTCCGAGTTTTATACGGTAACGGGTGAAAATTGGAGAGGAGTAACGGCGGGACGTTACAGTCCGAGAATTCCTGCGGCGTTGTCGTGAAGAATTAGGGGGCGAGCTTCATCGCGAATTTCAAGCTCAGCGAACTGCTCCATCCAGGTCACTGGTGAGATGTACGGATAGTCCGATCCGAACAAAACTTTCTTTCGAAGTCGACCGCCAGCTTCCGACATAAGTTCCTTAGGTATGTACTTTGGTGCCCAGCCTGAAAGATCGATAAATACGTTTGGCTTATGCAGTGCTACTGCGATCTGCTCTTGAATCCACGGCCATGCAGGGTGAGCCATGATGATCGTCAGATTAGGATGCCGTGCCGCTAATGAATCGAATCCGGGGATTGGCCGTGAGTACGCCAGTTCAAATCCGCCACCACCCGGCGTGTTCGCTCCAGCCGCTGCGTAACCCGAATGCATAATCACGGGAATTCCGAGTTCTTCTGCCTTCGCGAACAATGGCGAGAATTGCGGATCGTCAGGGAAGAACGCCTGGTGAATCGGATGAAGCTTTAGTCCACGTAGTCCAAGCTCAGTTACCGCACGCTCGAGTTCAACGACGGCAGCGTCACCTTTTCGAGGGTCAACAGATGCGAATCCCATTAGTACGTCGGGATAAGCAGCAACTGTTTCCGCCACGTAGTCATTGGGATCTGGCAAGTCGCCGGTTTCTGTTTCGGCATCCACTGAAAAAATCACAGCCATCGTATCGATCGCACGATATGTCTCGACCATCTTCGCTACATCGTCTGGCTCGTCGTTCATACGAAACATTCGGCGCAGCCCCGGCTCGATACCGTAATCCGGTATTCCCGGCATTCGAGGTATGTGAGCGTGTATATCGATGGCTTTCAATGGTCGGTCCTACTTTGAACAGACATTCGGTGTCGGAATGCCCTTTTTAATGCTGGCTTTCATTCAATCGTGAACAAGGGTACGTTGTTCAATTCTCTGTGGCAGATCGTATATGCCTGTCTCGAATAACTGCTGCCCTAATTAACCGATAAGTGCCTGGAAACTGATATCGTTCGCAACTGTGCACGGGTTGATTGATGGGAACAGGAAAAGACTGAGGGCACTTAGTTCATTGGAAATAGTTATCTGCGATGACGACCCTAACCAGCGCGACTCCATACGCGTCTGCTTAGAGATGTCCGGTGCCTCGAAGACCTTCACAGAGTTCGAGCTCGGAACAGACGCTGTAGATCATCTCAAATCGAACGATGCCGATCTTATTTTTCTCGACATGGGATTACCCGACATTTCGGGTATAGACGCTC
>Ga0302132_10001826_pt1 | contig 12298 bp, 12 predicted proteins | sample CB9_321_MG_FD_203113 | JGI IMG/M metagenome (GOLD analysis project Ga0302132, IMG submission 203113) | Marine microbial communities from Western Arctic Ocean, Canada - CB9_32.1 | ecosystem: Environmental > Aquatic > Marine > Oceanic | place: Canada: Western Arctic Ocean | collected 2017-09-19
ACTGCAAATCATAAGTATCATGTACGAATTATCAGCGTACTTGAAGATGATACGCATAAGAAACCTCTTACTATAGATGAGTAAATTAACTCATAGAGCTAAGCATGACAGCATTAGCCAAAGTAGCTTTAGTGGTAGATAATACCGGAACACAAAAACAGCGCAGCAAGCGCAACACACCACCTCAGTCCTTCCTTACGGATCAACATCCAATCTATGGCGGCAAAGCCGAAGTAGTCAGAACACAGCAAAGTGGCGGCTATTGGCACTTTCGCATGTGGATCAGCGAGGAGCGAAAGTATGTTCGCAAGACGCTCAAAACGACGCATTTAGATACGGCTATTCAACGTGCTGAGAACGAATTCTTTGCTATAAAAGCAAACGTTAATGCTGGTACGCGCATTTTTAGCCCCACTGTGCAGCAAGCTGCTGATGAATATTTAAAGCATCGTTGGGATGTAGACGTGAAGCGTGGCTCAATCACTGAGGGGCGTTGGGGTACTATTAAGTCTCAACTTAATCATTTTGTGGCTTATTGCGGCATTGTTGGACGAGAGTCCAATAGTAGTGTTACTCGTCTAAGCGATTTAGAAAGCAAAAGCCTTCAAGGCTATCAACAGTTTTTTGACGTACGTTCGGGTACTATATTGTGTTTTCCTGTCACCCAAAGAGGATGCTATGGACGAGAATTCTGCTCACTTACCCGGTCGCCTCGGGAACCCTGACACCACGATCGCTACGGACTCGCGTCTCGACCCCCGCGCACGGGCTATGTTTGAAGGCCTGGCGGGGATTGCCGAAGCCCCTCCGCCGATTGGACCTGACGCATCGGTTGCGGAGATTCTAGAGTTATTCTCTACCTTTGAGACCGAGGGTTTGGCCCAGCAGGAGGACTACGCTCGTCTCCCACCCGTAAATGGAGTCGCCCGACGGACGGAGGTCATTGATGGCATCGACGGCAATACGATCATGCTTCACATCGCCGAACCGGCCAACCGCGAAGGTCCGATACCCGCAATCGTACACCTACACGGCGGCGGGATGACGTTCTTTACCGCCGATGATGCCCCCTATGTGCGGTGGCGCGACGAGCTAGCGGCGACCGGACTGGTAGCCGTGGGCGTCGACTTCCGGAACGCGGCGGGCAGACTCGGGAACCACCCGTTCCCAGCCGGGCTGAACGACTGCGGTAGCGGTACACGGTGGACATATCAGAACCGGGACATGCTCGGCGTTTCGCATTTGGTCGTGTCCGGCGAGTCCGGAGGCGGTAACCTGTCTCTCGCCACAGCACTAAAGGCGCGGCGGGAGAACTGGCTAGACGAGATCGCAGGCATATACGCGTGCTGCCCGTACATTGCCGGAGAATACAATCCCCCGCTACCAGAGCTGGTTTCCTGGCGCGAGAACGGCGGCTATATGATGACTGAACAACTGAGCACGTTGTCGGCACTTGCGTATGACCCGGACGAGGAGCACAAGCGGAATCCTTTAGCCTGGCCGTACCACGCGACCTCGGACGACCTTGTGGGCCTGCCGCCCCACGTGGTCTCGGTGAACGAACTCGACCCCCTGAGGGACGAAGGCCTCATTTACGCCCGCAAGTTAATGGCTGCCGGGGTCACGACATACAGCCGGACGGTCAACGGGACGGGGCATGGTTTTGACACCGTGAATCCACACGTGCTGCCCAACATCTACTACGCAACGATCCAGGATATCCACAGATTCGCCACCGCCCTTTGACAGCGCGGATAGTATTTAGGGTATCCTTAGGCTTTGTGCGTCATATAATCTGTTGACGCTGACGATCCATTCGAGCGCGAGGAGCCCTCATGTCCGACAACGACCAAGCTATGCGTAGTCTCGTTGCAGTCCAGCCCGTACCGGAGTTCACCGAAACCGCATTCACACCACCACCGCGCCTGCAGGACGCGCGCGTCGCGATCGTTACCAGCGCGGCACTCTACCGGGAGGGAGATTCTCCGTTCGGGTTCGAGGACGTCCACTTTGAGGCTATCCCGAACACCGCTCGTGACCTGAAGATGAGCCACGTGAGTCCGAACTTCGACCGTGCCGGTTTCGCTGCAGACCTAAATGTCGTCTATCCTATCGATCGCCTGTCCGAACTTGTCGAGCGCGATGCCATCGGTAGCGCGGCGGACTTCCATTACGCGTTTGCGGGGAATCAACCAGATACAGTGGCCGAGTTGCGCCTGGATACCGGCCCTGCATGTGCCCAGAAGCTGCTCGAAGATGAAGTAGACGTCGTCCTCCTGACACCTGTCTGACCCCTTTGTCCGCGTACCGTGTGTACGCTTGCTCACGTGTTCGAAGCTGCCGGTCTGTCTACGGTGGTGATCGTGCCGATCCGAAATATCGCGGAACGTATGCGTCCGCCACGGGCGCTCTGTGTCGACTTCCCACTTGGTCTGCCACTCGGCAAAACTCTCGACGCAGCCTTTCAGCACCGCGTCCTCGATGCAGCCTTCCAGCTCCTTGAAAAACCATCAGGTCCCGTGCTCGAAGACTTTTCGGAAGCGATCAAGACCGAAGACAGCGAACCGCTGGCCTGTTCGCTGCCGCCGCGCTACGACCCGAACCTTCACCCAGCGGTAGACGAGGCCCAGGGATTGCGTCATGCATACGATCGGGCGGTGGCCAGGAACGGACGCACATCGGTCGGGACGCACACGAAAGTGGACGAAATTCCTGGTGCGATCGAAAAATATGCAAGGATCGCCGGGGGCGAACCTTGGGATGAGGTGGGTCTCGACGCCTCAGAGGGCCGAGTCGCACAGGACATCCGGGCCTACTATGAGGAACTCGCCTGCGAACTCGTCGATGTCCCCCCCGGACCGTGGGCGATAGAGCAGTGGTTCTACGAGCGGACTGAAACGGGCAAGGTACTCCTGGCAGCGAGGTACAAGATGCGCGAGGCGAGTGCCCCGTATTTGGAGTGGTTTTTGATGTCACCGATGTCCCGCGAGTAGGGCGCACTCCTGGAGAACAATTCACTGGACATCGGCAGAACCAAATCCAGATTGAAATTCGGTTCCAACTGAAACATGCCGCGATACATTTTTGATTTCCAAAGCATCAAGCTAAACCGGCAGCACGTTCCGAACAGGCAGGAGCCCAATTAGAGGCACCCAAAGTGGCTGCGCAACGGAACTACTGCGAGATTGCACGCTGCCAGCGGTCCTGCCCAGCCCATACCGAGATCAATGACCGTCCAAACAGCTTGCGGCTGACTGACAAAATCAGCCTCCCGATGCATCAAAAGTTCGGCATCGGCCTCACCGGGCCACTTTCTAAATGTGTGATGAAGTTGGCGATTGCTGAAAAGGCAAGAAATCAAGAGGCTACGGAAGGTACTTGGAAGCCATAAAAGACGCTTTACGAGAACAATTAAGGAAGAGCGAATAAAAGAATTCTTAATCAAAGCTCTTATAGTGGCGGCTGTAATTGGGTGGACCGCTCTTATCTATTACTGGTTGTCCCCTACACATACTTGCCTGAGTGATAATCGAGACATGCCGGCCTGTTATAAGCGGAATAGTTTTTAAAAACAGGATCGAGCAGATGACTCTCCTCTTTGCCATTGTTATGTTGGGGTTGTTTGTTGGAATTCCGACTATTCAGTCTCTTACCGCTAATTAGATAGTCTTTTGAATTTGAACGAGAAGAGCCATCCATTCTCAACCAAATCGTTCGTCCAAATTACTAATACCTAGGTAGCCTAGGAGTCCCGAAGCAGAAACGGGGGGTACCCGGGGGGGATGAGGTGCGGTCTGTGGGGATTAAGTTGGGTACCAGAGGGGGTACCGCTAGCATGGATTTGCCAAGAATATGCATAAGGTATTGATATATGATTTTATTCAGTAGCAATGACGGACTCCCTCCCGAATGAAATGCGATACTACAACCCTTTTATCATAATGTCGCCTGCAACCGGTTAAATCAACGACAACTTTTCCCTGAAAAATATTTAGGGTATCTATTCTCCCATTCGTCTTATCGAGGTTAAGATATGGATAATCGTTGAACGGACCTCAGATGTGATTGATTCCCGGCAATCGGACAAACCGCTGCAAAAGGCCGAGATTGTGGACTTCTACGAGCACGCGTCTCCGGACCTGCACCGCCTCTTGGCCCGTAAACTGGGTAATCGCGCGGAAGCTGAGGAGGTGGCGCATGATGCGTTCGAGAAACTGCTGCGCCAGACTGGACGGGAAGATATTCAGGATCTGCGCCGCTTCTTCTTTACCATGGCGAACCGCTTGGCGCTGGATGTGCTGCGACGCCGTGAGGTGCAGGTCCGGTCCCTGAGCTCGCACCCAGTTGATTATAGCGGCGACCTGCTGGGCGAGGATGATCCTGAGCGGATCATGCTCGGACGCGAGCGGTTGAAAACGGCGCAACGAGCACTGGAGGCGCTGCCCGTGAAGACGCGGCACGTTTTCCTGCTGCACCGTTTCGAGGGTTATACCTATGCGGAAATCTCTCGGCAGGTCGGGTTGTCGCAGAAATCTGTCGAGTACCACATGAACCGTGCTCTGAGGGCAATCTCACGGGTTGTCGAATCATTGGATGGAGGATAGCACTATGAAAGACGTGAACGCCGAGGCCGTCAGTTGGTTCACCCGGCTGCGAGCCCCTGATGCCGCCAGCGCGGATCGTCACGAATTTAAACAATGGCTGGCCGCGGATATCGAGCATGAACTGGCCTTTGCGCGGATCGAACAGGAATGGCGCGATGTCGGAGCCCTGGAGTCCTGGGCGCGTGGCGAGCTCAGCCAATTAAACCTTACGTCTGCAAATCGTACACGGCGGTCCCGCGCTCTGTGGGTGACAGGCCTGGCAACAGCCGCGTCGCTGTTGCTGCTGGTCATCTGGTTGCAGAGAGTCGAATCAGCCGGTGCCCCGGTGATGGCGATCACCACCGCGAAGACCGAGCAACGCCGACTGGCGCTCGACGATGGCTCCAGTCTGCACGTCAACACCGCCTCTGAACTGGAAGTCCGTTATACCGCGCGAGTGCGCGAGGTCCTCATGAAACGTGGAGAAAGCATATTCGATGTTGATCACGACCTCAGTCGGCCGTTTGTCGTTCGCGCCGGTGAGCACAGCGTAATTGCTGTCGGCACCCGTTTCGCCGTGCGCCGCGGAGACGATGGGGGGTGGGCAGTTACCGTGATCGAGGGCCGGGTTGCCGTCGTACCCGGAGCCCCAGGCGACTATACCGCGATCGTTGGCCAGAACTTGTCCACCTGGCAGGAGGGGGTACTTCTCGATGCTAACGAGCAGGTAGAGATCGACTCGTCCGGCCAGATTAGATCTGAACAGCAGGCCGATGCCGATGCCGCAACCGCCTGGCAGCAAGGCATGCTGAAGTTCCACAACACGCCGCTGCGCGTTGCGGCGAAGGAAATCTCGCGCTATACACACCGCGAGGTACAGGTGGCCGACGGGGTGCCCGACTATGCGGTTACCGGGATCATCCATATCCGCAACCGTGAATCGATGGTGAGTCTGCTAGCCGAAGTCGTGCCCGTGACTCCGGTAAACAACGCTGCAGGCCTCACTATTCTGTATGAAGACACTTCACACTAGGGCAGTTCGGATGATTGTGGGGATGAGGAAAAAAAATTTAGGGTTTAGTTGGGCTGGTACGTCGTATTTGTACGAAAGGCTGATACTTACGCTGTGGCTCTGCGTCAGTGCGGCCTGTTTTGCTGATAATTCTAATTTTCAAGGGGAACGCATGATTGATAACCGACTGACTAATCACGTCAATGCCGTCAGGTATTTTGATATAGGTGCGCAGGATATTCCTGCCGCATTGCTCCAGCTCGGTGAACAGGCCGAGTTGACGGTGATGGTTCACCCTGAGGCCATAGGCGACACGCCAGGCCTGCAGGGAGAATACACGACCGATGAAGCGCTCGCGCAGCTGCTGTCAGGCTCGGGACTCGATTACCAGACCAGGGGTGACGCGATCATCGTTACTCGAATGGTTGCCGAACTGACGCCGGGCCCGAGGACAACAAAGGCACCACTATTCAAACGCTTCGGCACAGCCATCGCCACCGCACTTTTCGCCACTTCTAGCGGAGTCGCCATCGCGGCTGATGAATCGAATGAGGTGGCATTCGGAGGGATCGAGGAGGTGGTCGTCACCGCCCGGCGCCGTGAAGAGTCAGTACAGGAAGTACCCATCCCGATCTCGGCTTTGTCGGCGGATCAACTCTTGAGCCGGGGAATAACGGAAATACAGCACATCGAGCAGCTCACGCCGAACATGTCGTTCAACGAGACTGTGGTGGCGCGCGGCACGGCGACGGTTTATCTGCGTGGTATCGGCACGATCAACTGGAGTCCAAACCAGGACCCAAAGGTCGGCATCTACATTGACGGCGTTTATCTCGGCCGGCCGCAGGGAGCGGTCTTCGACTTGTTTGACGTTGAACGGGTCGAAGTGTTGCGGGGTCCACAGGGCACGCTGTACGGACGAAACACCACGGCGGGGCTCGTACACGTCATTACCAAGAAACCCGAATCAGAGTTCGACGCGACGCTGCGGGCAGGTGTCGGGAACGCCGGACGGTTCACGGCGGACGGGATGATCAACATGCCGCTGATCGACGATGTCCTCGCGGCACGTGTTGCATTCCAGACACGCAAGGACGATGGCTGGATGAAGGACGACGCTGGACGCGAGTGGAACACGACAGACTCAAGCAGTTTGCGGGGCACGTTGCTCTGGACGCCAAACGACGACCTCGAAGTGTCCCTAGCGGCTGAGTTTTTTCGAGCTCGAGAGACCGGCGGTCTTGGCGACTGCGAGGGAAACCCTGGTGGTCCGGTAGGGCTCAACTTCCTGCCCCTAATCTTCGGTGCTTATGACGAACTCGAGGCGGCCTGCGCACAGGACGACAATCCTTACCGTTCGAACGACAACGATCCAAACGACTTGAAAATCGACACGAATGCCGTGACCCTGACTGTCGCCTGGGACATGCTACCTGACGTGACGCTGACCTCCATTTCTGCCTGGCGGGATACGAGAGAGCTCAACGAGTCGTGGGGCTGGGGGAGCGACTTCAATGGTGGGCCCTCCTTTCATATCGAAATACTGTCAGACGAGTATTCTGATTACGATCAGCTCTCGCAGGAGTTTCGACTCGAAGGCACCGCGTTCTCTGACCGCATGTCCTGGACTACAGGGGTTTATGGTTTCAAAGAGCAAGGGATTTTTAGGGTAGGTATACCCTTGATGCGCGGCCTGATGCCGCCGGACGATCTAAGCGAGGCACCATTGTTTGAGGCTTTGGGCGCGATAGCGTTGGGAGCCCAGCAGTTTGGGAGCATTCGGCAGGAGGTTGACGGCAGGAACAAGTCCTGGGCCGTTTTTGCCGAAGCTACAATGGATGTCACGGACGCCTGGTCGGTAACGGCAGGATGGCGATGGACGAAGGACATGCGGGAATTCAAGCGCTCCCAGTGGCTGTATGACGGGAGCTTCGATGCTGGGTACGCATGCCCGGGCAACATCGGCGCCGACGGACTTGCGATACGCAGCCACTGCATCCAGAAGGTCAGCTATACCAAATCGACACCGCGCGTTATCGTGAACTACGTCTTCAACGACGATGTTATGTCATACCTCAGCTACTCGCGCGGGTACAGCGCTGGCGGGCTGAATGGCGATGTGTTCATGCAACCGTACAAACCGGAGATCTCAGACAACTGGGAAGTCGGGATGAAGTCGGAGTTGTTCGACCGGCGGATGCGCCTGAACGTGTCTGTCTTCCATAACGACTACCAGAACCACCAGATTACGGTTGGACGCGTGATCGATGGTCAAATCCAAGAGAACCTATTCAATGCCCAGGAATCTACGCTTGAGGGCATTGAAGTGGAACTTTTCGCCACTCCGAGCGAGGGCTGGCTCGTTACGGGAACCTATGGGTACCTCAGGGGAAAATATGACAAATTCCTGGTTACCGACACGTCAGCCGACCCGCTCACTTTCGAGGACGTCACTGTTGACAGGGATCTGTCCGACATCTCGTTCCTCCAACACACACCCGGCAGGTCTTGGAACGTAAGTGTTGCGAAAGAGTTCACGCTCAACAACGGAGGGATGCTGACCACGCGGGTTGGTTACAACTATCGTGGACGGTACTACTCCTCAGCGGCACTGACGCGGTTGGACCGTCACCGCACGGACACGTTGGGTCTGGTGGATGCCCGAGTGCGATGGGATATGCCTAACGGTAAGACTTCAGTATCGTTGTGGGGGACCAACCTAAGCGACGAGGTCTATTGGCGGTACGCCCAGGATCTCGAAGCGGCCGGTATCCTGACATACTACAACGCGGAACCGCGGCGCTTCGGCCTCACGCTGGAGCACCATTTCCGGTAGGCGGCGGGTATCGGTCCCCGCCCGTCTTTTCTTCAGAGCGCGACGGCGAGGGGCTGCGAGGGTATAAAAAGTAGAACCTGCAGTCGGGAGGAATACCAGGCAATCCTCCTTCATCGGGATGCAGGCTTGGCTGGTCAGCTGATGGTGGCTGGTGGTAGCGGTCTTTACTCGATGGTCATGCCTAACTGGGGTGGAGCCGATCACGCCAACAGCGCGGTCAGTGTTTTGTTTGAGAACAATTTTTTTGCGAGGTTCCGGATCTGTTGGGGTCCAGCAGTTGGGGTGAAGCTAATGGACGGACCAATCACACTGTATGGGGCACCTTTTTCACTCTATACCGGGAGGGCACGCAGTTACCTGATTAAATCAGGCATCGATTACCGAGAGGAGCCTCATTCCTCAGACCACTTTTACGATGTTGTTCTGCCGAAGGCGGGTGGTCGACGTGGTATTCCCACCATCGAGTTTCCGAATGGCGAAGTGATTCGTGACGGTGTCGCCATCATCGATCACTTCGAAGCGTTAAATGGCGACAGATTTTCGCCAGATACACCGAAGCAACAAATAGTCAGCCAAATTCTCGACGTGATTGGTGCAGAAGGATTGTTGCGCGCCTGTATGCATTATCGCTGGAACTTTGATCTTGATAATCAGGAATTTCTACAGTTTCATTTCGGGACAATCATGAGGGCTGAAGAAGACCAGGAAAAGGCTGCGAAAGAGCGGATGGCGTTTATCAGAAAGGAAGTAAACCCGGCCTGGGGGGTGACGCTTGAGAATCATGAGTTTATCGAGACATATCATTTAACGATGCTCAAAAAGCTGAATGCCCATTTCACCGACTATGCCTATTTTCTTGGAGGCAAGCCATGTCGAGGTGACTTTGGTTTGATGGCGCCGTTATACGGTCATCTTGGTCGAGACCCCAAGCCGCTTTCTTTGATGCAACTACATGCAGTGCGATTGTTCCGGTGGGTGGAGCGAATGAATCGGCCAGAACCTGATGTCGGGGAATTTTTAAATAAAGAAGAGGTTTATCTTGCGGGAGACGAAATCCCTCAAACATTGATAGATGTACTCAAACATTTTGCGACTGACTTTTTACCAGAAACACGGGGAGCGTGTGAAGCGATCAACAACTGGCTGGATGAAAACAAAGATTTACCATCTGGAACTGAGGTTGAGCGCGGGATCGGGAACGCCTCGTTTGAGGTGCAGGGTTCAAAGTTCAATCCAGCTGCACAACCTTTCCGCTTCTATCTTCTAAAACGAATGCAAGATACCTATGAGGCAATGTCAGGTGCTGATCAGGAAGGGACCCGGGCGCTTCTTAAAGCGTGTGATATGACTGATTTACTTGATTTGAAACTGACCCGTGAGATTGGACGTGCTAATAATCTGGAAGTTTGGTTATAGTCTCCGGTATGGATGATCAGAATCAAAAAAGTCCTCTCCGGCTGGGGAACTGATGTCAACGAGGACGCGTACGGGCCCACCCGCCAAAGTAAGAATGTCAAAGCTCCATCGGGATTTTGAAATACTCATGCATGATGCGATCGCGATGTTCTATCAAGATCGGGTCTATCGCGGCTGACACCTCTGGCGCGACACGCTCAAACCGCGTTCTGATCTCAGGCGCAAGTGGGCATTCTTCCGGTGATTGAATCGCCGCCAGATTGCTGAACGCCGCCCAATAGAAATCTACCGCAGTGAGGGTGTCACCGACGATGTAGTCAATACCTTTGTCTTTCTGGGATTTGAGAATATTTGTCAGATATCGCAGAAAACTGATCGAACGCTGTCTTGCCTGTTCACCATCACTTTTGTTGTAACCATACTTCTCTCCAAATGCGCCCGGTGCGACACCGGCTTCGGCGCCTAGATGAATACCCTCCAATCTCCGATTCCAACCAAAGCCGAGTGGACCGCAAATCGCATGGGCAAGGCCAAAAACTTGCGCTCGCGCTGGCTGCGCTTCCGGAACCAGAGACTTGTCAGGCGCCAGTCTTTCCACTAACAGGAGAATGTCATCCCAGCGGTTGAGTGGAGCCTCACGGTTCCAGGCAACGACCGGTGCGCTGTTAACCCCAGCCCAGCCGACAATAGCTGCATTTTCTCCCCTGGCTTCCTGGGCGCCAGCGATATAGTCCAATGCCTTGTATTCCATCATCGCCTTGGCAGCTTGACCCCACGGGCTAGGGAAACCCTGCACGAGAACGATGCGTAATCCATCCGCGTTAATGACTTCATTGATTTCTTGATAGTCCATTGTTTTTTCCTATAGCGATACTTCGAGGTTGTGCGCCCGGCCAATCTCACGGGTGAGTGTCATGTCGAGCAGCGCTTGCATGTTTACTGACGCTAGCAATTGACCCAACTCCAGACGCGCTTCTGCCAGATTTGCTGTGACTTCTTCCTGCAGCCGTTTCAACAGGTAGAACCGAAACGGCTGTGCGACTGCGCTGATGCTGCTACCTTCGACGTCAAAGGTTGCCATGGCACCCACGGATCTCTCCGCTGTCGTGCCTGGTTCCAGTTCTTCAAACGGCGCAATTTTCCATCCCCTGATAATACCTGATATATCCCATTAGTTGAGTACCGCCTATGAATTGCTTCAGTTGACACATCACCATAGGACGCGCTTCTAAACTCCCTGAATACGCAACGGCCTCTGCTTCACTGCCCCGTCTCATAACAGGAGAAGTTGAAGAAGGTCTCGCTGTTGATGAAATTGAGGTTGAGTAATCCAGAAAAGGGTAGTTGCAATAAAATGACACTTAACTTTTGCTTAACTGTCCGTAATCTAAGGTATTACAGGGTTTCTAGGACGAAGAAACTAGGTAAATATGTAAGTGGTTACTAACCTTTATAGGCAGCAATAGCGGCACTCACACTCTGCTTTGGCTTTTATTGGTTAATCGTTCTTAGGTATCTGACTGGGCAACAAGTCTTTCGACCGCACTCGCTTTGTGTTCAGGAGCTAGGTGAGCATATTTTTCGGTCATTTGGATGGTTGAATGCCCCATCAATTCTTTCACAACGTACAAGCTTTCGTTGGCCATGACTAGTTTGCTAGCGAACGTGTGCCTTAGGTCATGGAACACAAAGTTAGTCAATTTAGCCCTATCTCTTAAGCCCTCCCATGATCGCTTAATGTTATCGAACCGAGCATTAGAGACCGGGCTTGAGAAAACGAGCTTACCTCCAGATTGCGCTTGCCAATCTATAAGAAACTTATGCGCTTCACGATTAAGGGGGATATGTCTTGTCTGACCCGACTTCGAGGTAGTTCCCTCGACCGTCAGTTGCTTTCTACTCAGGTCGACGTCATCCCATGTCAAATTAAACAACTCACCTCGTCTTAAGCCAGTATTGAGTGCCAGTAAAACCATCGGTTTCAAATAGTCAGCGAAAGCAGCGTCAAGCGTTGGTCGGGTTTTATACCCTCTGACTTCTCGCCACGCATTACCCGACATCCTACCTTTGCGGATGTCTGCCTCTCTTTGATCCAAAGCAAGCCTAAGTGAAGATTCTTCCTTTGAAGTCAGGTATCTAACTCTGGAATTCCTGTCGATTTTTATGGGCTTAATCTTGTTGAGAGGGTTAACACTGATGACATCCCACTCCACTGCTTTATTCAGCACTGCTTTAAGTGTGGTGACGCGTCTATTAATGGTGCTTGAAGCGAGTCCGGCTTTCTCTTTGCCTGATCGCCAACTCTGAATATCCCACGCCGTGATGTCAGACAATTTCTTATTGTAGAAAGGCTTAAAGTTCGAATGCAGTAGCTGTAGCGTCTCATTACCACGCTTCTGATGAGAGACCGCCCAGTCGGCATATTTGAGTTCTATAAAACCCTTTAAGGTC
>Ga0302132_10001830_pt1 | contig 12291 bp, 11 predicted proteins | sample CB9_321_MG_FD_203113 | JGI IMG/M metagenome (GOLD analysis project Ga0302132, IMG submission 203113) | Marine microbial communities from Western Arctic Ocean, Canada - CB9_32.1 | ecosystem: Environmental > Aquatic > Marine > Oceanic | place: Canada: Western Arctic Ocean | collected 2017-09-19
GCGGACAAAGTAGAAATAATAAACCCGAAATAAAAAGCGAAACAGAATTAATGCCAGGTGATATACAACTTATAGATGGATATTTACAAGAGTTTGAACAAGTAATGAATGAGGAAGCATTTCCCCCGATAGAGGAATCTATTGCAGGTGAAATACTGATAATGTAATGAGATTTAAACAGTTATTATTAGAATACAGTAGAGAAAAAACATTAGCAAATGATAGTCTTATGACTAAAGTAATGGCCGCAGTTAAACGTAAAGATCCAATGGAAATTGGTAGACGAAGGCCATTTGTCGACGAATTTGACAGTGATGAAAATAGAGAATTTGTACTAGATAAATTTGAACTGATGGATCCTTCGCCTAATCAGCAGTATATTCAACCTTTAATGAATTGGTATCAAAAAGATAAGTTTCGTGGCTTTGAAGACTCGCAAAGATTAAGAGATGCACTAGGATCATTTTTACGTTTTAAACAAAGACTTGACAAACGTGATATTAATCAGTATACTGATATAAACGAATTAGAAGATGCAGTAGAAGAATTTAAAGATGAAGGAACTAAAAAAGAAAAACGACAGCAAGGTGAATATCATATAGATTCTGAAAGTTATGATGTATTTGCAGAGAGTGCTAGATATGTTGTGGTAACACCTAATACTTCACAAGCGTCATGTTCGTTTGGTGCAGGAACTAAATGGTGCACCGCTAGTTTGGGCTCGTCACAGTATTTTGATGAATATCATAAAGATGGTCCTTTGTATATAATTAGAACAAAGGATGCTAATTATGATAGTGATAGTATTATAGCAACTAGTGATCCACTATACCAATTTCATTTTGAAAGCGGTCAGTTTATGAATGTACAAGATAGACCTATAGCACTTGATGAACGTGATAGAACAGGATTGGTAATTAATGCCGAATTATATTCGATATTCAAAGAAAAATTTGGAGAGTCATTAAAAATGTATATGGAGAAGTTTTTTGAACTTAAAGAAGATTGGAGCGATTTTCAAAGAGATACTCCTATCTTGAATATTATACGTTTAATGGAACAACATAAAATAGGTAATGGATTAGACGCAGTAGATAGTATGCTAGATAAAGTTGGATTTACTCATTGGCAAAAAAATTATTATGAACGATATAAAGATATGGACATGTTTGATTTTATACGTGGAGTAAATGAAATTATAATTCCAAAACTTAAAAAAGAAGATGCATTGCAACGCTATATACAACAAAGCTATACCGATAGACAATCATGGTGGTCTGTTACAAAAGCAGATATTAGACTAGATTCCGAAATAGGCGAGTATCTTAGACTACTAACATATAACATATATGATCATGAAGTAGGTGGTATGGCACAAAACGATGAAGAACATAGTCTCGAACAAATTGATCAACACTTTACCCGGCAAAAAAGTATAGCAATTCATCTTAAAGCATTTCAAGACATACTATCTGAATTTGGCGGTGCTCAAGCAGATTTTGCCGAAGAATTACAAGAATGGAAGCATGAATATAAACGTATATATCATTGGGTTGGTGGTAGAAACGGAATGGCAAATTGGTTGGAAAAATATATAATTCCAAAAATGTTAGAAGAACAAGGACATTCGGAAGAAGAGATACAAGAACTAATCGATCCACCAAGAAAAATTGCACGGGACGATGTGTTAAATTCAAAAGACTATAAAGAAACATGGCAGGGGTTAATATGAGAGCAGAAGAAATAATGGAATTAGGACCAGTGCAACATCAAAATTATACAATGCAAGGTCGCATTCCATACGAAGTTAAATCAAGAAAAGTTAGCACCAATCCTCGAGATTATGATTTTTCGCCAACTGATAGCGGAATTGAAAGACAACTTTATTCGCAAGTAGATAAAAAATTAAAACCTATAGCTTCTAAATTAGGAGTATTAAAAAGTCATGCAAAAGATAAGTCACTTTTTCAGCAAATTTTAGATAAAGAAACATATATACAGAGGGCAATAGATGCTTAGATTATCGCACTTACTTGAAGATGGAGTAAATGATAACTTTAAATCAAATTATTGGGATCAAGAAGAACTACGAGATAAAATTAAAAAGCATCTAATGGATTATGAAGAGCATAGTACCTGGAAAGAACATGTTGACAGTTGCGAAATAGGCGGGTGCCAATATACTGCTCATGCTATTGCTCGTGCATTTGGGGGGACCGATCCTGAAGTAGTTGGTGTGTTTGGTGAAATTGAAACAGATGAAGGACGTAATGCTGACGATGGAGGATTTATGACCCATCATTGGGTTGAGATAGATGGTATTCCGTATGATTTTGCAAAAGGTACATTAGGTGATTATGTTAATTGGCATGACATATATGATGATGATCTCGGCAATGATGACTGGCGATACCATCCAATTCATAAAAAAGAATACAATATACAATAGGAGTTTAACAAGATGAGAATGGCACAAGTATTAGAAGCAGAGTTTATTCCACCAGAATTAATTAAGCAATACTCTGACGAAAAGATAGCAAGAATGCAAAGTGAACTTGCTGAAATTCTCGATGATACAAATGATCGATTTAATAAATTGCATTTTACCTGGAAAAGAATTTGGGATGAAAAAAATATAACCGCGCAACGTTCGTTTGAACCGGATCTTCCATTTAAAATTGGCGAATCTGGTGTATATGCTTATGCATATTTTCCAGATGGTCCGACTGAACCTGCCGACTTTACAAATCCAAGTATTGTTTACATAGGTGAAGGAAAAAAGATTGGTGGTAGGTGGACTAGATTTTTAGATGTATTATCTGGTAAAAAAGCAAAAAGAAAAGGATTTTATCATATAGGTTCGGACCGAATAAGAGATAGAGTAGCCGGCGATGCCGCTAATAAAGAAAAGTGGGGAGACGACTACGATTCTTCTAAAAATACTTTTGGATCTGCACCCGAAGGCAAGCCTGATAAAGCAGGACATAGGGTAGATTACGAAAACACAAGTATAGATCCATTTATTCAAGAAAATATATTACCACACTTATATGCAATCGCGGCAAATATGCCTGCTGAATATAAAGATTTTGGTGAGGCAGTTGCTATGTATCAATTTAGAAATGCCGATTGGAACACATCACACAAGCCACCAGAAATACAAGGGCATATAACAGGTATGGAAAAAATGGTTGATAAAGTAATGGCAAAAATGAATGGATAAGAAAGTAATTATAGTAGCAAGTGCCGGACATAACAACGGGGAATTTACTGCATGGTTATTAAATCATAGTCCTGATTGTCCTCCTCCTGCTACATCACAATGGACAATTTATGACGGGTATCTAGGAACTCATTATAGGGCCGAAGATTCATCATTATTAGATAACGTACATCTTACTCTAACAGAATCTTATAGAACTTTTGATAGAAATAAGCCGCCAGACTTTTGTGTAGATACAGATAAAATTAAGAAATTTGTAAAATTATGGAAAGAACTAGAAACACCAGTACAAACTGTTTGCATTTATGTAAATTGTTTTAATCCAAATGATATATGTGAATTAGACGAAGTAGATAAAGTAGTTGGAAGCTATTGGGATTTTCCTAATTTAAAAGAAAGACATTTTTTTGCTGAAATGGAATTTGATCCGACGTCAACACCGGACAGTCCTAAAAATAATAATGAACCTATAGAACAAATAATGACTAAATCTGTTATGAGACATGTGTCGGAAACACGAAAAAATAAACAAACTGATTATGATTTTGTATTTTGGCAAAGCAAAGTACATGATATGGATTATGTTATGAGTGCATTTGATGCATGTGGACTTACTCGTCCTGATAGAAATTTTATCAAAGAACAAATTGACTTTTATTATGATATGAATAAGCCGGAACATGAGATTACACATAAATTAAATGCGGCAACATTTGAAGAATTTGTATTATCTTTTAGACAAGCCAAAAAACATCAAGTGTTTCCTGAGTTGGAAAAGTATGAGCCACAATTTATACAGAGGAAGAAATGAACTCGTTAGAATTATTAACTGAAGCAGTTACTGGGGATATCACAGTAGGGTTTGAGCTTGAGTGTATTGTACCTAAAGACGAAAATGATCCATCTGAAATGGATGGATCTATAATTGGAGCAATTTCGGATGCGGGCTATGGCGTTACTGATGACTCAAGTATTGAGCCTGATTTTGAAGACGAAGAATTTGGTGTTGAAATTGACATAGGTACTGTAGCAGGTAAGTTTGGCGAACAACGTCGTATCACTGCTAGTCCTTCGGATTTTGCCGCTGTATCAAAATTTATAGCATTTCTATTCACAAATGGAGCATATGTTAATGAGTCGTGTGGATTTCATGCACATTTTGGATTAGGTGACTTACGAAGTGCAGACTCAATGCGTAACTTATGGTTTGCATGTTATTTTGTAAAAGAAGGATTATTTAATAGATATTCTCACTATACAATTGATCCTAAAGAAGTAGAGTATAATAAAACAATACCTACTTTTAGAGTTAACGACCAAGGTAAAAAAGAGCCTACATATTCAGAACGAGCAGGCATAGAACAATTTGAAGATACAGAATATGCAAGTTTTTTATCGTTAGAAGAGTCTGTAACTGAGTTTGAAAATTATTTAAATGACCTTACATCAAAAGAAGCAAAAATAGAATATGCCGCACAAGTGGCGATGAATAAATTAGGAACTGCTGGTTTTGAAAAGTATAATTTAATGAACGTACACGAACAAGGTACTGTTGAATGGCGTGGATTACGGTTTGGTAGCATGTACAATCATGGTGATGCAACACTTCAAATGGTTGGTAATTATTTAAAATTTGTATATAAATTTGCTAGAGAACTTGCAAGAGCATATGGTATTTTACCAAAGTACGAAATAGGCGGAATAACATTAACAGATATACAACGATATTTTCATCAAGGTAAATCAAAGCGTAGTGACACATCAAAACATTTAGCCGATGCGTTTAGAGAAACATTTTCGGCTCTTAATGTGCCAAAAGAAGTAGTACATCGAAGTTTACAACAATTTGTAAAGCAGGTAGGAACTAGATCTGTAAATGCTACAGAATTATTTCAGGATCCAGCAACAGCCAGAACACTTATAAAAAGTATGAGTACTTTTGCTACCCTTGCAACGCCTATGTTTAAAGGTGCTGATTACACTAATGTTTCATTACTAGATACTAACATACAAGTTGATAGGTTACGTTTTACATTAGAATTTAAAGATGTTGGATTTCATAGTGCTGATGTTACCATTCCAAAGAACCTTTGGCAAAAACTAGTAGTACAACACGGATTCAGTTTTGTAGATTGCACGTTTCAACAATGTACATTTAATTGGGACGATCCATATAACTATGCAGAATTTACTCCTCATTATGGTTTTGATCAATGTACATTTATAGATTGCATATTTACATTTCCTACAAATGAAATACACGATAGAGTAGAAAATCCGACTACTGGGCCTCACAGACAATGGCATACATTTATGCAAGAGGAAGATATTGAATCGAAATCACGTGAAATAGAATATCAGCAGACGACAGGACAAGTGCCCGATGTAGAACAGACAGATGAAAGTTTGGTTGAGCAGTATAAAAAAGATATACAGTATCTTACAGAATTTCCAAATGTAAAAGAAATCCAGCAACGGCGAAATGTAAACATACTTCGAAGAGCAGGATTCCCAGAATTCACTATAAGTAAAAACGGTCACGTAGTAGATATATCCGGAAAAAAATTGCAACCTAAAGAAATCAATACCCTTATGAACGAACTTAAAGCCAAAGGAACATTAGGTCCTTTAGCGGCATGGGGATTGATGCAATCAAATGCAGTACGAAAAACACATTCTGGTATAATTAATTCACACTTACTACATGGCGGAGCGAAGGAAGTAAGTAGGAATGTTATAAAAATTAAGTATGATGCACTACAAAAAATAGGAGGAGCATCACACAACGATTATAAAAGTGCAATACAACCAGCAGTTGATAAAGGCAGAAAAGTATTAAATCTTCTTGATTCTGGAGGTGCTAGGGGACTATGGTATAAAGCACTTAAATATGCTCCAAAAGGACTTAAAGTTGCTGGACTTGCGGTTGGAACAGGTGGCGCCGCTACTTCTGTGGCAGGTGTTGGCATACCAATCGCGGCATTAGGAGCATTGATATGGGTAGTAGGTGAATTAATGGATGCAACACCAGCAGGAACAGGCTCGGATGTAGTACCAAAATCTGGACTTGAAGAAGCTATATCTACTATTAACCTTGCTGAACAAATGGCACTTGACGGTAATTTTGAAGCCGCTCAACTTTTATTTCCTACTAATCCAGCGTGGACTGCTGACAACGCTATACAGCAAGCAGAAATAGCAATTACAACACTGACAACAAATATAGAAGATGCAAAAGACGACACGGATCTAGTGACATCCATAAAGGCAGAAGAAGAAATAATTACTAAAACAACACCGGAACCAGAAGAGGATCCTAAGCCGGAAGAAGAACCGGTAATTGACCCCGAGCCAGAGCCTAAGCCGATTGGACCTCCCCTTGGAAATCCATGGGACGATCCTTATGATTATCCTACTCCTGAAGAAGAACCGGTAATTGAACCAGAACGTGAGCCGGAACCAGAACGTGAGCCGATACCAACCGAGCCGGATCCTAAGCCAGAGCCAGATCCTGTAAAGGGGCCGGATAAGATTAAACCTATTCCAAATCCTATTCCGAGTCCAATATGGCCGTTTATTGATCCATATGTTGATGATCCAGGTAAAACAGAAGTACCAGTAGAAGTTGAACCAGTATCGCCACCTAGGCCAGAGGAAGAACCATGGACAGAGCCAGAGCCAGTACAATACCAAGCGCCTAAAGCGTCAACACAAGTATCACCAAATATTGACCCAATTGTGAGGCCAACACCAATTACTCAAGTTCAACCACTGCCTCCAGCGAAAATGTCAACGTATACGCCACCACCACAAGGCGGAGAAATTGTTTTACCAAAACCAATATTTCCTGGATCTTTATTACCTCCAGAGGTCAGTGATGATAAAGAAAAAAAGAAAGGGAAAGAAAAAGAAGTTAAACCAATAACAAGACAAGAAATCGATCCTCCACCAGTAATTAGATCAAAATTAAATCAAAAACCTGTTTCGTGGATGACAGACAAAAACCGAGGGATAGGATTATAAAATGAATTCACTTGATTTTTTAGTTGAAAATATAGTTGGGGATTTGCGTAATAGCATTGTAAAAGGACTTAAACCCGAAATAGGGCCTGAAATGTATAAAAATCTTCAAACCGGCTTTGATAAAGTTTCGAGTTGGGCTAAAAACAGGCTTAGAAAAGGTGAGGTCAACAATGAGGGAGCGCCGGTTGACAATGCTAAAGTAGTTTGGCTATTAAATTGGTATGTGTTAGATACTAAACTGCAATATTGTTGCGGTAATATCGGAGATTCAATATACACAGACAGTGAAACACAAAAAATAAAAAATAAAGCACAACGTTACCCAGAAGCCGGATTTGATTCCCGGGGAATTTTTCCTAATAATGATGTATCGGCATTTGTTACATCTCTTGTACATTTTTTAGGAACGCCTAGCATTTCACAAAGAGTACAAGGAATGCCTCTTAAACCTGATATGACTCCATTAGAGGCTCTGGACGAATGGAAAGGAATGGAAGATGAATGGCTTCAAAGTCTTAAAGATGAAAAACGTAGTATAGCACATGATACTGAATATCGGTTTGGAAGGTATCAAGGCCGCACTTCTAAAGTACGTCCTGGCGAAGAACAGGAAAACAGAATTCATTATTTAGAACCAATTATAGAATTTCAAGATGGGTCAGCATGGTTTAATCTAAATAGAGAAGAATGCAAACAAGAAGGCGATTCAATGGGGCATTGTGGTAATACTGCTGGGCATAAATCAACTGATACAATTTACAGTTACAGAACAGCACATCCAGATAAAGAAAATCATTGGATACCACATTTAACGTTTATATATGATCAAGAATCGGGTATGCTTGGTGAAATGAAAGGGTATGGCAACCAAAAACCAACTAAAAAATATCATGATGTAATTAGAACATTAATAACATCAGAACATGTTGCTGGTATTGTTGGAGGAGGATACTTACCAGAAGAAAATTTTAGTGTATGGGATTTAGCAGATGCGGAAGAACTAGTAGAGAAAAAGCCAAAACTTGCTGGGGATAACCTACAAAAATATATTAACAACATGGGAGTTGATGAATCCTTTGAAGGTATGGTTCAGGCCAAACTTGGTGAAGATCAAATTTTTGAAATAATCGATAAGGAACAAATAGATTCGATGAGCAAAAGTTATCGCTTAGATCTAGTTGAAGTAAGACTAACAGATATATATCCAAATTTCGAAGAACTTATACAAGCTGAATTTCATGACTCGCCTTATTGGCAACTTTTAAAAGGTAATGGTGAGTGGGATATGGATGAAACCGCCATACAAATGGTTGACCAAAACCATGAAAGTGGACTTGAAGAACGCTTTGAACAAATTATGCAATATAGTCCGTCGACGGTTAAGGCAATTATAGTTGAAGAACTAGCATATTATAGCAACGAAGATCCAAGTGATGTCGAAGATAATATGTGGAAATACATACAAGAACACGGTGGCGATTTCTCAGATTGGATTGTTCAAGCAACAAGCGATGCAACTCTAGTTGGATACCAAAGCGGGTTGCGTGATGCAATCTTTCACCATGCAGTTCGTTATATAGAAGAATTTGGTAATGGATATTTAGGTTATGGTGCTAAAGAAGTTGAATTATCAATAAATGCAAAAAAACTTGGTAGATGGGATGATAAAGATAATCCTACATTTATACAAGCAAAAATGATGGAAGTTGTAGAAGTTATAACAGATATGGAAAGTCATGGAGAACAAATTCCAAATGACTGGTGGGCGTATCATGCGGTTGAATATGACGAAAACGATTTGTTTACACAAGAAACAATTATTGATGAAGTGCATTATGATTATATTAAAGCAATAGGACATTTTAATGAAAGCATAATGGAGGCTCCTAAGTTACATGATGGTAAAGAGTTTTATGTAAAATATGATGAATTAGATGATGGCAAAGGAAAAAAAGTAAGCGATTTAACTCATGGTAACTCAAATAGTAGATTTGCTTACGAAGCAGAACAAAACTGGAAGCCTGTATTAGATGAAGAAGGCAAAGATTTAATGTTGCCATTAGTAAAAAAACTTAATAAAGTTGCTCGTACTAAAACGGTAAGTAAGAAAGAACACGATAATATGCATAGACTTGCTCAACTAGCCGGTCTAAGCAATCCCGATAAAACAGTACATAAAGTACTGAAAAAAAGCGGGTATAATTGACCTCATAGTCATTAACGTAGGTCACGTTAACGTAAATAAACTTCAAAAGGAGAAAATTATGTCAATACATGAACAAATTAAAGAACATTACGAAAACTATCTAGCAGAGCACGAAAAGTGGGAAGTCAAAGGGGTAAAAGCCGCCGCTACTAAAGCTCGCAAGGCATTAGGTGAATTAGGCAAGTTGTCGAAATCTCGACGGGCTGAGATTCAAAGTAAAAAGAATGCGTTGAAAGGATAGAATAATGTTATATAAAGAAATAGATTGTCCGTTTGTTTACCGGGTAGAAGCGGTAACAAAAGTAGTAGATGGCGACACATTAGATTGTGTTTTTGATTTAGGATTCGATGTTATGGTAAAACATCGTGTAAGGATGCTTGGCATTGACACACCCGAATCTAGAACAAGAAATTTAAATGAAAAAGTATACGGTCTAATTAGTAAAAAACACCTTAAGTCATGGGTGCATTGGGCAATCATGTCAGACAGAGATGACATTGATATTCAAATTAGATGTGAGGAAGCTGACAGCCGAGGCAAGTTTGGAAGAATATTAGGCGAAGTTTGGATTAACTGTACTGCCGAAGGTGAGTACAGTGGCTGGACTAATATTAACAAATGGCTATGTGAAAATGGCTATGCAGTCGGATATACTGGTGGAAGTAAAGAGGATATCGAAGAGTCTCACATAACAAATAGGCAGATACTTGCTGAAAGTGGCGAACAAGTACTTCTAATAGATGAATAAATATTGTAATACTTTAATAGGAGACAAGGTATGCCAGTACAATCAATGCAGGCGGTCGCAGAACATCAGCTTTTTAAGGCTGCCATGCCTCTGGTCGCAGCCGCTTTAATAGGAAGTGTTACGTGGTTATTTGTAACAGTTATAGATATAGATAAAAAGATTCATGTCTTAGAAGATCAAATGGTAGATATGGAAAAAGACGTGTTAGCCGGATATATTAAACTTGAGAAACTTAAAGATACAATTACGGAAGTAAGAATTGATCAAAGTGGAATGAAAAGCAAAATGAAGAACACATCAGGAGACCCGAGACTCGAAGGAGTTGACTTTCATCTAGAACGATGATAAAAATAGTGTGTCTAGGCACAAGTCATACCGCGGGTGCAAATGCATATATTGAAGCTAATTTTGAGCATAGTTATCCTGGACTTTTAAGCCAATATTTAGATAGACATAATATTGAAAATTACATATATAATGGTGGCCAACCAGGAGTTCCGGGTGACTGCTATCCTGCAACAATTTTAAATTTCTATAATGAATATAAACCAGATATGTTCATTATAGAAATCCCTGATATGGATAAAATTACATTAGACATATCGCCAGCAATTACAGGAAAAGATATTAAAGAAACTAAAAAATATCATCCTATATATTCAAGACAGCATGTTTTTACAAAAGATTGGAAACGTGGAGACCAAGACCCGCATAAAGTTAATTTTGCAAAAGCCGAGGCAGTAGACTACTATTTTAAAGGTGTTGATAAAAAGGATGTAGAATTAGGCACTAAAGGTACACCTACCACTGTAATGAATAACTTTTATAAAGGTTTACGTATTGATGATAGAATAAGAGGACAAGTGTCGGATAAGATTGATAGTTTAAAAGGAGTAGTTGGCAAAAAACGTATGCATATTCTATATTCTCATTTATATTATAAATCAGTAATGGCAGATCAAAGTGATACTGAAGTAACAGTATACCTAGCCAATATTTTAAATATGATTAATATTTTTAAAATGCTAAATGTTAAATTTATATTGTATTCACATTGCGATAAAGAATACAAACATAATAAAATATTCTTAGAAACATATAAACAAGTATTAGAAACCCCCGAGTATTGGTTAACAGGCGATATAAATTTCTTTTTCAGAGATTGGGCATGGAAAAAGGCAACAAAGTTATTACCCGATAACCCTAAAGTTGCATTTAAAAATATGTTCGCAGATATAATACATTTTAAATTAGAAATGTATGATATGTTTGTAAAGGAGCTTATTGGCCCTACCGTTATAAAAAAATTATGTTAATAGTAATAGGATGTAGTTGGTCATATGGTAATGAAATACCAGAACATGATTGTTTTAATTATGCATGGCCAGTTCATTTAGGTAAACACTTAAACAAAGAAGTTGTTAATCTTGCACAACCTGGTGGTAGCAATGAAAATTCCTTAATTAATTTTATGACATTTATTGCTAATAATGAATTACCTACTGATACACTTGCAATATTTCAAACAACTGAGTTTACACGTAAGGCAGGATTTAAAAAAAGTAGCATTGAAAATCCTTTTAGAGGCAAGCTCTTAAAACCTAGTAAATGGGTTGATCGTTTTAATGGTTGGCTTAGCATACATAAAGGGGCCGACGAACAAAAAGAATTTAAAAATAGTTGGAAAACTTATGCTACTATACAAATGTGTTCTGAAGAATTAGTAATTAGAAATTTAATGCAAATATATAAATTTCAACTAATATGTAAGGCACTTGGTATTAAACATTTCACAAAACCTGCGTGGATTCATCCTGCACATAGAGTACAACATATTATTAAAAAACATAGACTATTAGATATTACAAATGGTATTGATTGGTCTCTAGTTTCAAACAAACTTATGATTGAGTATATATTTGACAAGTATGATTTCATTCCTAATATAGAATGGAGTAATCTTGATGGACCAAAGCCAAAAAAATATAAACCATTTATCGGAGATGACTTGTTTCACGAATATCATCCTAACAAAGCCGGACATAAACTTATAGCAGATTGTATATATGAAGAACTTAATTTGTGCAGGA
>Ga0302132_10001832_pt1 | contig 12290 bp, 9 predicted proteins | sample CB9_321_MG_FD_203113 | JGI IMG/M metagenome (GOLD analysis project Ga0302132, IMG submission 203113) | Marine microbial communities from Western Arctic Ocean, Canada - CB9_32.1 | ecosystem: Environmental > Aquatic > Marine > Oceanic | place: Canada: Western Arctic Ocean | collected 2017-09-19
CAAACGGGAGGTCATCGCTCATCCGGCCTTCCTGGATGAAGGTGGGACGGGTGCGATAGGTCTGCCGGGTCGGACGAAGTGCGGGGTCCCCTACGGCGATCTGACTGATGCCCGCCGCGGCGATCATGTAGCGCTCGAGCAGGCTGGGCGACAGCGACAGCACGTCGGCGATGTTGTCGAATCCGTATCCCGAGTCGTCGGCCGGCAGCCATTCGCGACCATCAATGTCGAGGGTGAGCAGGTCGCGAATCGCATTCGTATACTCCGCGCGGTTCAGCCGGTGCACCACCGGACGACCGGGGTTCGGCGTGGCGGCGGCCGACGCATCAATGGTCCCTTCGAGCCACGACGCCATGCGCTCGTACGCGGCCGGCTCGGGCCGACGTCGACCGACCGGCGGCATCGATTGGGCTCGCAGCTTCCGGATGACCTTTTCCCAGACGACCGCATCGTCTTCTGCTGGATGACCCACGCGCTGCAGGGCCACCGTCTGCAGCGTCAGCCCCGCCATCTGGGCGCGATCGTTGTGACAGGCGACGCAGTACTGATCAAGAAAATCGCGCTGCCACTCGAGCGTCTGAGGGGCGGCGCTGCCGACCTGCGCCAACGGCGCGGCCGGCGTCAACGCGAGTAGCACGACAGACGTGGCCACGACTCGCGCCACGGCGCTGACGCCGTGCGCCCAGCCGACGACCTGCTGTCGGTTCGTATCGCGCTCCATGTGATCTGAGCGTCCAGTGTATTACAGGATGGGCTCCGCCGGGCCGGCTCGCAGCGTGGTCCTACGTGCGCACGGATCTGGCGGGCTGAAGGACCTCGGGATCAGCGTGTGCACTCTACCGACCGAAGCCCCGCCCGACCGCTAGAAGATCGCGATGGGATTGAGTGGCGACCCGGTGCCGCCCTCGACCGGAATCGGGCCGGCGGTGAGCATGAACTCCCAGCGGTTCTCGGCGGCGGCGGCCTCGGCGAGCGCTTCGAGATCCATGTTGTCGAAGATGTTCGAACCGAAGCCGGCGATGAGCATGGTGTGGACCGGCTGCGTCACGCCCTCCACCAGCGACGGCATGACGTCGGTCGCGACATCACTGCCGACCGCCGCCACACCCCGCTCCTTGATCCACGGCAAGACCGATGCGTGGAGGCCGGCGCTGTTACCAGACACCTGCCATGGTCCGAGCGCCGCCCGACGGGCCCACCGCCCGGTCCGGACAAAGATGATGTCGCCAGGGGACACGGTCACACCGGCCTGCTGCTCCCAGGCCTCGATGTCTTCGACGTAGAGGGGCGTCTGCGGCTCCAGATAGGGCACGCCTTTCAACCGGGGAAAGTCGAGCAGGATGCCGCGCGTGACAATGCCGCTCTTGAGATTCTCAATGCCAAACTTCCCGCACCCGTCGGAGGTGCTCGCCGAAGGCGGGGTGTCGTTGTAGAGCCGGTCGTTCCAGAGAAAGTGGCACAGCGAATCGATGTGGCTGACGCCGTACCCGTGATACGTGAACTCGTAGGTGTCGCTGCGTAGAGACTGCCCCATGGTGTGGTTGAACGCCGCATCCGGATTGTCCGGCGCAACCCCCGGTATCGGATTGTGCGCCAGCGAGACCGTCACCCCTGTTTGCACGAGCCCGGCGGCCTGTCGGGTCTTCTCCGGCGTGATCAGGTTCATGGTGCCGAGCTCGTCGTCGGCACCCCAGCGGCCCCAGTTGTTGAGCTCCTGGAACATGGCGTCGAACTCTTCCAGGTTGCGAGGCGCACGGCCCTCCTGTGTCTCAACCGTCACGCCGACGCCAAGGGTGGCGAGGGCCGCAATCGCGACCGACCACGACATAGGTGTTCTGGAACTCAGTCTCATGGTGTTCCCCCGTGTGAATTGTCGCTGCATTATCCTCAAAACTGCCGGTTGGTGCCCAGCAGGAGCAACCGGATTGCATTGAGGGCCTTGTGCAGGCGGCCATCAGCACTGGTTCACTGGTGTTTTCGGAGTTGCCACCACAGGCCGGATGGTGGCACTGGCGGGCGACGCGGGTGAGCGCGTGTCCAGACGCTCACCCGCGTGCCACTACTCGATGACGGCGACGACTCGTGGTTCAACCCCCGGTTCAGCCGCCGGCGGTGCGGTGACTTCCTCTACTTCTCCGCGCACCTTCAGCTCGTTGTGAACCCGGATGACTCCGAACGTCCGCCGCGACTCGCTATCCGCAATCAGCCGGTCCGCCTGGTCGTAGACGGTACCTTTCAGCGTGACGTAGCCACCCCTCACGATGATGTGGATACCAGGGTCATAGCCCGTGTAGCGCCCCAGCGACGGGTGATTGAACAGCCGGCGTGCTAGCGCGAACCGTATCCGTGCATCATTGATGGCTGGCGACAGGGTCTCGACTTCGTTCACGACTCCCTGTACCCCGATCACCTTCGAGACACGTGCCCGAATGTCCTTGGACTTTCGCCGGTCCGGCGTCACGTCACCCTGCAGCGTGACCACCCCGTTTTCGACGAATCCGCTGACGTGATCGAAGACCGTGTAGTACGGATACCGGACAATCGCTTCAGCTACCGCCCTGGCCAGGTCCGTATCCGGCCTGGGCACGACGAGGGTGAGCTGACTGACCACCGACGCAACACCGTCGGTGCGCTCGGTCCGCTCGATCGCCCATTCCCTCTCCCAGACCGACGCCAGCAACCCGGTCAGGGTCACCTCGTCGTTGTTGACGGCCACGTCGATCTTGGCCGCGACCGCCTCTTCGTCCGACAACCGCTCCAGCACTTGCTGCCGCAGGTCGCCGTCGGATGCAACCGCGCCGCTGGGCACGGCCACACAGAGCATCAACATGCCGGTCGCCAGCCATTGTCCATGTCCATTCGTGTGATTGCGTGTCATTGCTCTCATCGCCTGTGCCCCCTTCGCTTGCTGTGTCACGGCCCATTCCGGACCGACCAATCGCTGAGCTGACCCATAGCCAACCCTCTACCCTGGTAACCTTCACGGCGCGTGCCAATTCGACTTTCGCTTGACGTGGCCTCGTAACTGTTGCAAAAGCAGAGGTTACGAAGAACGCTACCAGCCGAGCACGTTTTTCAAATGTCCACTTTAGTGGTCGCTTGGGTATCTCGCTAAGTCAGCGCTTGGGAGGCGTATAATTACCCGATGCCACATCACCATCTGCTCATCGCCTCGCGAGCGTCACTCATCATCGTGCTGCTCACGCTGGTCGCCACCACGACAACCTTCTCGGCCGAGAATGACAACTGGCCCGCGTTCCGCGGCGCCGACGCGTTGCCGATCGCCGAAGACGACCCTCGGTTGCCCAGCACGTGGAGCCCAACGGAAAACGTGGTCTGGAAGACCGAGGTCGATGGCCTGGGCTGGTCGTCGCCAGTGATCTGGGGCAATCAGATTTTCCTCACGACGGTCGTGAGCGATGGCGAAAGCCAGGAGCCTCGCATGGGGCTGTACTTCCCGTACGGTTCTCCTGAGACGAACGACGATCCCAGGTTCGAAGCCCCCAAGCCGGGAGACCTGATGGAGCGCGAGGTCGATAACCATCACTGGCTGGTCTACGCGTACGCGGTCGATACGGGCGAGCTGATGTGGACCTCTGAGGTCAATGTCGGTGAGCCGCAGTTCGACCGTCATCTGAAGAACACCTTTGCCTCGTCGACCCCGGTGACCGATGGCGAGCGCGTGTACGTCTATTTCGGGAACGTCGGGGTCTTCGCGCTGGATATGGCCGGTGAGGTGGTCTGGGAGCGACGCTTCGACGCCACCGAGACGCGCCTGGGTTGGGGTCCGGCGGCGTCACCGGTCCTGCACGGCGATTCGCTTTTTATCGTGAACGACAACGACGAGCAGTCGTTCGTTGTCTCCCTCGATGCGGCGACCGGAACTGAGCAATGGCGAGTGGACCGGGACGAAGGCACGAACTGGTCCACGCCGTTCGTGTGGCAGCACGACGCGCGGACCGAACTGGTGACCGCCGGCAGCGATCAGGTCCGCTCCTACGACCTTGACGGCAACGAGCTATGGCGCTTCAGCGGGCTCAACACGATTTCGATTCCGCAGCCGTTCAGCGCAAACGGACTGCTCTATGTCACCTCGGGGTATGTCGGCGACGCCGTCAAACCGGTATTTGCCATCAAACCGGGTGCGCAGGGTGACATCACGCTGCAGGACGGCCAGCGCACCAGCGACACCGTCGTCTGGTATCAGGAAGGCGCGGGGCCCTATCATCCGACCCCGCTTGTCTACGGCGATTACTACTTCACACTCCTCGACCAGGGGTTCTACACCGTGCATGACGCCCATACGGGTGAGGAGCAGTACTACAGCGAGCAGCAGGTGCTGAACCAGGAAGTGCGTCGACGGGTCGCGGTCGGCGCCGGCGGATTCACCGCGTCACCGTGGGCGTACAACGAGAAGGTGTTCGTACTCAGCGAAGAGGGCACGACCTACGTCATCGACCCGACCGACGAATTCAACGTGGTCGGCAGCAACGACCTGGGCGAAGTGGCCATGTCGAGCCCGGCCATTGCGCAGGGCAGCCTGTTCATCCGCACCCGCTCGCACTTGTGGCGACTGAGTAATACCAACTAGACCCCTTCGCAACGCGGTGTCGGAGCGACGGCCTTTTCCAGAAACGGTGGATGAGCCATGAGATACAAGCCAGGCATCACCTCACTCGTCGCCACCGCACTGTGTCTCGGCGCGATCAGCTGCGCGGCACCGGGCCCTGAGCCGGGCGAGACAGGCGAGGCGGCTGCACCCGCCGCGGCTGAGCCACAGCAGATTCCCACGTTCGATGTCGATGCCTCCTGGCCCACCCTGCCGAACGACTGGGTGCTGGGACAGGTCGCATCGGTGACGGTGGATGGGCGCGACCATGTCTGGGTGCTGCACCGGCCGCGCACGGTCGAGGCGGGAGAAGAGGCCAACGCCGCCCCGCCGGTGCTCGAGTTCGACGCCGACGGGACGTTCATCAATGCCTGGGGTGGACCGACCGCCGACTTCGACTGGCCGGGGAACGAGCATGGCATCCACGCGGATCACCAGGGACACATCTGGGTGGGCGGGAATGGAGGCGACCCCGAGTCGGACGACATGTTGCTCAAGCTCACCAACACGGGAGAGCTGCTGCTGCAGATCGGCGGCCGCGGCGTGAGCGGCGGAAACACCGACACCGACAACCTGCGCCGCCCGGCGGAGTCATTCGTCTACGAGGAGACGAACGAGGTATTCGTGGCCGACGGCTATGGCAACCGTCGCGTGATCGTGCTGGATGCCGACACCGGGGTGTTCAAACGCATGTGGGGCGCCTTCGGCGGCGAGCCGATGGATGCGGCGCCTGACACCCCGGTCGACGACGAGCAGGGGCCCCTACAGTTCACCACCGTGCACGGTATCGAGGTTGCCAACGACGGGCTGGTGTATGTCGGGGACCGGAACAACAGCCGACTGCAAGTATTCACGCTCGACGGCACCTATTCGACGCAGGGCTTCATCAACCGCAACGCCGACAGCGCATTGACCGTGGCCGGGGTGGCCTTCTCGCCAGACCCGCAGCAAGAGTTTTTGTACATCGCAGATCAGGGCAACTCGCTGGTCCACATCGTGGACCGCCAGACGCTCGAAGTCCTCGACTCGTTCGGCAGCAACGGCGAAGAGCCGGGCGCGTTCCAGGCGCTGCACCACATCGCCAGCGACAGTCAGGGGAACATCTACACCGCCGAGGCGCAGCGCGGCCGCCGCGCGCAGAAGTTCAGGTTCACCGGAATGGTGCCGCGAGACTAGTGGACCGGGCGGAAGATGCAATAGGCTGCGCACTACAATCCCGACATCTGCCCAGGGTTCTCAGGGAGGGCCGCGACTTGTACTCGGTTCCGCGACTTCGGCATCTCGCTCCTGATCCCTGGCTGGTCTTGCTCGTCGCACTCCTGTCGACCGGTGCCACGGCAGCGCAGGCCCAGGTCCCCGACGGTGAATGGCACGCGTTTGGCCGCGACGCTGCCAACACAAAATACTCCCCGCTCGACCAGATCACCGCGGACAACTTCACCGACCTTCGCATCGCCTGGCGATGGGCGTCGCTCTCGCAGGCGGTGGTCGCGGAACACGAGCAGATTCGCCCGAGCGCCTTCATGTCGTCACCCCTGATGGCCGACGGTCTCGTGTACGTGAGTACCGCGCTGGGCCAGGCGGCGGCACTTGACGCAGGCACGGGCGAGACCGTGTGGACCCACGACCCGCGTATCTACGACTACATGGACCGTCCGCCCAATATGGGCTGGCGTCACCGCGGACTCACCTACTGGAAGGACAGCGAGAGCGACGACGCGCGCATCTTCATGGCGAACCACGACCTGAAACTGGTCGCCCTGAACGCGCGCACCGGCGCCGTCTACCCAGAGTTTGGTGAGAACGGCTACATCGACCTGACCAAGGGCTACAGCCGTGAAATCGACGCCTCGCGCATGACCTATTCGTCGCCGGTCGCCGTCGCCGGGGACACCATCATCACGGGGAGCGTGGTCCAGGACACCAACCTGCGGCTGCGGGAGGCCTCGCCCGGCGACGTCCGTGCCTACGACGCCCGCACCGGCGAGATGAAGTGGATCTTCCACACCATTCCACAGGGCGACGAGTTCGGTGTCGATTCCTGGCAGAACGGATCCTGGCGGTACAGCGGCCACGCCAACGTCTGGTCCTACATGGCGGTGGATGAGGAACTGGGCCTTGTCTATCTGCCGACCGGCACGCCGTCCAACGATTGGTACGGCGGGATGCGACCGGGCAACAACCTGTTCGCCGAGAGCATCATTGCGGTCGACATCGACACCGGCCAGCGCGCCTGGCACTTCCAGGCGATTCATCACGGGCTCTGGGATTGGGACTTCCCCACGGGGCCGAACCTGCTGACCATCAATGTCGACGGCCGGGAGATTGACGCGATCGCCCAGGTGAGCAAACAGGCGTTTACCTACGTACTGGACCGCGCGACCGGCGAACCCGTGTGGCCTATCGAAGAGCGCCCGGTCCCCCAGGGCAACGTGCCCGGTGAATGGTATTCGCCAACACAGCCATTCCCGACCAAGCCGCCACCGTTCGAACAACAGGGGAGCCGCATCGAGGATGTCATCGACTTCACGCCGGAACTGCGGGCCGAGGCGCTCGAGATCATCGAGTCCCGGGCACGGTTCGGACCGATCTTTTCACCGCCGGTGCTGCGCGGCGAGAAGCCGTTTATTCAAGCGCCCGGGGCGGGTGGCGGCGCGAACTGGCAAGGGTCAGCCGTGGATGTCGAGACCGGCCAACTCTTCGTCTCGTCGTCGAAAACCCTGGCCCTCGCGGACCTGGTCGAGTACGAAGCCCCGGCCACGGTTGGCTACTTCACCGATCCGTGGAGCCGAGGACTGGGTGGGCCGCAAGGGCTCCCGGTGTTCAAGCCTCCCTACAAGCGGGTCACGGCGCTGAACCTCAACACCGGGGACCAGGACTGGATGCAGGCGCACGGGGATGGCCCCCGCAACCATCCGGCCCTTGTCGACCTCGACCTGCCTCCGCTGGGCGGTGGGGGCGGGATCACGTCCGGTCCGCTCGTGACGCCAACGCTGCTGATCATGAACCATGGCGGGCGCGACTACGAGGACATCGCCACCGGTTCGCGCACCATCAGCGCCTACGACAAGGCCAGCGGAGACCATCTCGGTTCGCTGAATCTGCCCGCGGTACCGGGCGGCAATCCGGTGACCTATCAGCACGACGGAAGGCAGTATCTGGTGGTGGCTGTGGGAACCGGGGACGACGCCGAGCTACTGGCATTGACGCTCCCCTAGCCTAGTTGACGCCCCCACAGCGCACGGCCTGGAGGAACCCGGCCTGGTCGGTGTGCGTCTCGCTGGTGAGAACGAACCAGTCGTCGGTATCGGCCCGAAACGCAAGCGCCTCACCCTGGGGCTCGTCAGTTCCCAGAAAGCACGCCTCCGCGATCTGCTCCGGGGCATCGCCAATGGGCCATCGAAAACGGTAAATCTCCGAATAGGTGCGCACGGCGAGCACATCGCCGGCCGCGCTCAGTGCCGCCCCGGTGGCGATACGCCCCGCCCGGGGGTCGGGTCCAATCGGCAACTGCAGGCTGGCGCCGAGGGTGAGCATTCCTTCCGTGCTGATAGCCGTCTGGATATCGACGGCCGGAATCTCGAACAGGCGCGCCGCCTCCTCGCGCTCCTTCGTGACCACGATGACGTCCCCGACGGCGGTGATGGCAAGCCCCTCGGCATCGTGCGGTCCGTCTGGGTACACGAACGGCACCGTGCCCACCAGAGGCACCTCGGCATCACCGCCAAATGGATCCGGTTCCTCGACGATGTAGAGGGCGACGGACTCGCGCACCGACCGGTTGTCCCCCATGTCGGCGACATACAAACAGGACCGGTCGGATACCGTTGGACAGCGGCCAAGAGTCATCGCTTCCCAGTCGCGCGCGTCGGCGCCGATGACCTCGATGGTCGCCAGAAGCGCAGCGTCCGCGTCGAGGGCGTACAGCCGTGGCTCATCGCCGGAATCGTTGTGGGTCCAGAACACACCCGGGTAGGTACGGCTCGCGCCAAGTCCGGACGACTCACGCAGTTCGGGCGGCATCCGCCCCATCTCCACCACATCGGTCGGCGCGAAGGCGGACCGCTCGTCCGCCAACCACTGCAAGGAGCTGCGTTCCTGCTGGGCCCGCAGTGCCCAGATAACGGCCAGGAGGGCCGCAACGCCGACCAAAAGCGCCTTCACTCGCAGTGACATGGTCAGCCTCAACCCACTCTCAATCCGCCCTTCGACCTACTTCTCCCGGAAGTTCGCCGTAATCATAACCACGCTCGTGTCTGGAGCGTTGTCGATGTTGAGCAGCTCACTCGTGGTCTCGAAGATGGTCGAACGCGGCTCACCGGCGCTATCGTCGCCGCCGAGTCGAACCCGAATATCTCACCCAGGGCCTCCGCGTATCGCCGTTGGAAGTCCGTAATCTCCTGCATGCCGGTGACGTCGTCCGTCGTCCACGAACGCACCGTCATGACGATGCCGCCCGCCTCTTCCAGCGTGCGGTCTTTCTCGCGAACGGTCACGGTGGTGACCACGAGCTCGGTCTGGCGCCCATGGACCTCGCGGTCCTCACCTGGTCGCTGCACGTCCAGGGCAACCTCAGCCTCCCGCCCCGGCTCGCCGTTTCGGGCGGCTGGCGGCTGGAGGCGTCGAACGGTGCCCGCTCGCAGGCACGCTCCTGCATCTCCTGTATCCTGGCCCGCAATTCGTCGAAGGTAGTGACCTCGTAGGTCTTGTCGCGCAAATCGAGGTCGTACATCCGACCCTCGGCGAGGTCGATGCTCTCCGCACGGCGGTCGTCACTACTGGTGTACATCCGATCGTTCTCGACGACCGTCGTGGTCACAAGCCCGTCCTTGGCCGCGTCGCCACCGAACAGGCCCACAACACGTCCAATCGCCCCTTCGAACTTCACGGTCGTTCGCTGCTCGGTCTTCACCGACGCGAAAGTCGCGGTCACCGCGGCGAGGACAAAAAAGGCAACAAGCGCCTAGTGCAGAACCCTACGCGAACGGGGTGTCATGGTGAAGCTCCATTGGGATGACAAAAATAAGGACGAAACAAGCAGGTGGTTCCTATTGGCCATTCAACCAAATTCGAGCGCGCCGAACAAGCGGTCGCGGCCGGAGGGTTGAACGCTATAATCGCGGCACCCTCACCTGACACCCATGCGAACGACCAATGAGACCTGCCGAAGCGCACACCACACCCTCGGGACGGCAGGCGAGGACTCATGACCATAGCGCGACTCGCACGGCTGGCCCTCACGGCCGTGGTGGTCTCCAGCTCCGCCACCGCCCAGACCGTCCCGGTCGGCGAGTGGAGAGCGTTCGGAGCGGATCCCGAGAACACGAAGTACTCCCCGCTCGACCAGATCACGCGAGAGAACTTCGCCGATCTGGAGATTGCCTGGCGGTGGACGTCGATCTCGACCGAGGTGACGGACCAGCGGGAGAACCTGCGCGTCGGGCAGTTTCGGGCCACCCCGTTGATGATTGGTGGGCTGGTCTACGTGAGCACCGAACTGTCCCAGGTGGCGGCACTCGACGCTGGCACCGGTACGGCGGTGTGGACGTATGACCCACGCGCCTACGAGCGGCTCGAACGCCCGGCCAACTCGGGATGGCAGCATCGAGGGGTCTCGTACTGGGAAGACGATGACTCCGACGACGCCCGGATCTTCATCGCAACGCATGACCTGCAGCTCGTCGCCCTGAATGCGCGCACGGGCGCGCTCTATCCCGGATTCGGCGAGAACGGGGCCGTGGACCTGAGCGGCACGCTGGGCCGACCGGTCGACCCAGCGCGAATTTCGCACTCGTCACCCGTGGCCATCGTGCGCGACACTGTCGTGGTCGGCAGCGTCGTGACCGACCGTACCGAGACACGGGAGGCGCCGCCAGGACACGTGCGGGGGTATGACGCACGCACCGGGCACATGAAGTGGATCTTCCACACCATTCCACAGGGCGACGATTTCGGGAACGACACGTGGGAGAACAATTCGTGGCGGTACACGGGCCATACGAACGTGTGGTCGACGATGGCAGTCGACGAAGAACTGGGGTACGTATATTTGCCGGTCGGCACCCCCACGAACGACTTCTACGGCGGGATGCGCCCCGGCGACAACCTCTTCGCAGAGAGCATCGTGTGCCTCGATGCGGAAACCGGTCAGCGGGTGTGGCATTTCCAGGCGGTACACCACGGCCTGTGGGACTACGACTTTCCGACGGCGGCCAACCTGGTGGACATCACGGTCGACGGCCGCCCCATCAAGGCCCTGGCCCAGGTCAGCAAGCAGGCGTTTACCTACGTCTTCGACCGCATGACCGGGGAAGCGGTCTGGCCGATCGAAGAACGCGCGGTGCCGGCCGGCGACGTCCCGGGTGAGTGGTACTCCCCCACGCAACCTTTCCCCACGCGACCGGCGCCGTACGACCGACAAGGAGTCGCCGTCGACGACCTGATCGACTTCACGCCGGAGCTTCGTGCCGAGGCGCTGGCGCTGAGCGAACGGGCGCGCCTGGGACCACTATTTGCGCCGCCCACGGTACGCGGGGACAAACCATTTATCTTGATGCCGGGTGACGCTGGAGGCGCGAACTGGCCCGGCGCGGCCGTCGACCCTGACACCGGACGGCTCTACATCCCGTCGCATACCAGACTGCGGGTGGCGGAGCTCATCGAATACGAGTTACCGGCAACGGTGGGCTACGCACCGGAGACATGGGTAACCGGCCTGCCCGGCCCGCAAGGGCTACCGCTCGTCAAGCCTCCCTACAAGCGCATCACCGCCATTGACCTCAACACGGGCGACCACGTCTGGATGAGTCCGCACGGGGACGGGCCGCGGAACCATCCTACGCTGCGGGATCTGAACCTGCCCGCGCTGGGAGGGGGGGGCGGCGCGCTGTATAGCGGGCCCCTGCTCACGAAAACCCTGCTGATCGTCAACCACGGCGGACGCGACGTTGAGGAGGACGCCGACGTCGCCCGCGCGGTCACAGCGTACAATAAGGAGACGGGCACCTATGTGGGCTCCGTGACGCTACCAGAGCCGCCGTGGGGCAATCCCGTGACCTACCTCGACGACGGCAAGCAGTACATCGTGGTCGCCACCGGGAGTACCAGCCGCGGCAGTACGCCCTCGCTGATCGCGTTGGCGCTGCCTTGACGGCCGGAAACGTTTACGTGGGGACTCTGCCACGAACCCTGAGGTGAGACATGGCCCAGATCATTGAGCTCTACACGCTCGTTGTCTTCGTGTCGGTCGTGATGTCCTGGATGCGGCTGCCACCGTCCAACCCCATTGCCCAATTTGTCCACACCCTCACGGAACCGGCGTTGGCTCCGATCCGGCGGCTCGTCCCCTCAGTCGGCGGCTTGGACTTCTCGCCGATGATCCTGCTGATCGGGCTACAGCTCCTCTCCCGGATGCTGTACTGACCGGATTACACAACTATTACATCGTCGTCCGCTGTCCCCTGCGATTTGGCTGATACGCTGGATTGGCCTAATGGGGACGTTCGACCGATAACACCGGCTGGGTCCCATCCCGCTGTGTTCCCTCTCCCGCCGTGTCGCGGGAGTTCCTCGAAACGAGGTCCGCCGTGTCCGTAGCAGAACAGACTGTCGCCATTGAGTCCGCCCCCGCACCGCCGACCCACACCTGTCGGAAGTGCAACCACGAGGTCGACGACGCCGC
>Ga0302132_10001841_pt1 | contig 12254 bp, 8 predicted proteins | sample CB9_321_MG_FD_203113 | JGI IMG/M metagenome (GOLD analysis project Ga0302132, IMG submission 203113) | Marine microbial communities from Western Arctic Ocean, Canada - CB9_32.1 | ecosystem: Environmental > Aquatic > Marine > Oceanic | place: Canada: Western Arctic Ocean | collected 2017-09-19
GTTAGCAACCAAATTTAGAGTAGCACCTAATCCAGTCAGTTTTTCATGAATAAATGAAATTAAGCCCTTCTCACCTTCGGCTTGGACCCTTCTAACACCTCTTTGCCAACCATCCTTTAGTAAACCGGATATCCAAGCATCTAATTCATCTGCAAGAAACTCAATCTCTTGATTTATTCTCAACTGAGCATCTTCTTTTGTTTGACCGGGTCCGAGGGGATTTCCTTCAATATCTGTTGAACCTGCTGCATCGACTACCTGGATTAACGCATCGCTATTAGCTAAATCAGCTAAGAACGCGTTACCTCTTCCTTTGCCCTCACTAGCACCTGGAACTAAACCTGCTACATCGACTAAGAAACATGGAACTAATCTGCGGAATCCGATACAACTACCTGTTCTTGGCTGACATATGCTGCCTTGACGTGGGTCGTCTTCACCGATTGATGGTAAGCGCCCTTCGGACTCCAATCGTTGTCTAATATCCTTGCACGGGCACGGTTTACGCGCTTCGATAAAAGCTACGCCTACATTTGGCTCTATAGTACAAAATGGATAGTTTGCAATGTCAACCTTTGCAAGTGTTGCAGCACTGAAAAATGTTGATTTACCAACATTTGGCTTTCCTACAAGACCGATTCGCATTGGGGTATTTCCCCCTTCAGGCCTCGGTGATAAGGCTGACTAAATCTTTCTTTGTTCCTGAGGCATCTAGACCTAAAGAAGTTGCAAGTTCAACCAATTCAGCCTTCTTCATCTTGTTGAGTTGGGCTTTAGAAGGTACTTCAGCTTCTGGAGTTGATTGTTTAGCAGCATTTTCTTTGCGAACCTTTGCAATTGCAATCGAAAGTTCTGGTAAGTTGATTTGTCCATCTCCATCAATGTCGATAGCAGCAACAAGGGAATCCATTTTCCACGGCGGCAGGTTTGCAACCTTTGAACTCTTCAATGCCATTTGGAACTCGTAAGTATCTATCATACCAGAATCATCTAAATCAATGGACTTGAAAAACTGGAAGATGGTTTGTCCTGAATCTGCTAAATAATCTGCAAGCATTGTTAATTCATTACCGGTCTCTTCGGATTGTTCTTCTTCAACCACTTCTTCTTCAACCACTTCTTCTTCAACCACTTCTTCTTCTGGAAATTCGGTGACTTCGTCATCGTGGAGTGCTGCGGAAACTGCGATCACAGTGCTTCCACCTTCATCTTCTTCCATTTCCCCTACCACCAGTGTGGTATCGACTCCAACTCCTCGTCCGAGCAGTGTGCGAATTGTTGTTGTTCCGTCTCCTAGGTTGTAGGTGTTAATATCCGAAACAGATGTTTGGGGATGGCTTGATGTGAGTTTTGAAGCACTTGTTCTTATGACGACCATTGTAGCCATAATTGCACCGATTGCAGTGAAATAGAATAATGCTGCTCCGACTAAATAGAATCCTCCTGTTTGAGCAACTGCATCTTCAACACCTGAATTTGCAACCGCTTGGATTGTGAAGTCTCCAATTAGATTTGTAATAGTGGATGCAAAGCCTCCGAATAGAACAAACCAAACTGTTAGGTTTGCTTTACTTGGTTCGGAAAGTTCTTTGTTACAAGCCAATGGATGAGAAATGTAAGCACCTGATAGAATCATCAAACCACCAACAGTCCATAGGAATCCCATATCAAGAGTTGTCGCCATATCTCCAAGTTTTCCTGTTCCGAGGAAGACATCCATTCCAGTGAAGAATGCTCCTATTGCATAGAGTGGCAACAATACCATTGCAAGTGTTGCCGCAAGAGCCCCTGGGTTCTTGACGATTGCAGATGTATTGCCACTGGCCGTGAATAGTAAGTTGACGCTACCTGCGATTATTGGTAGTAGGCCAAGTGTCATTACAATTGCACCAAGGTTGAGTAATGTTGTAGAAGCACTCGCTGAAGCGATAAAGAATGGTGGAAGGGTAATGAATAGCAAGAATAGATTCGCTTGGCGCATTGAGGCGGACCAAATTGGTATACCTGATGTCATCGGGATAATGTGGTATGCTGCAGAGAATATTAGGGACAATATTACCCAAGAACTTCCCATTTGACCCGCAAGCCAAACTGTTTGGGTAGAACCGGCAAGTTCGCCAAAGAATCCTAAGAACATTGACAAGATAAATATCAATAGAGCAAATATCAGGAACCAAGCACTTGTTGATACTTCTTCATCGCCTCTATTTGCAACTGTTAGTAAGACGTTTACAAATAATCCAGCAACAATCATTGCAACTGCCAATTTGGAGATTGCATCGATCAATACAATATTTATTGCACTGTCTATGTCTTGCCCTAGCAGTCCTAATAGCGATGGTAATAATGCAGCAAAGATTGTTGTTAAGGTAAACAAAAATGCTGAAAGTGATGCGCTTGCTTCACTTGCCATTTTCCCATTGCTGCTGCGTGAAATTGAAACAAGTCCTGCACCAACTAGAGTTGAGAATACTGCAACTCCGAGGAATTTGGTAGTGGTTGCTGTTAATGCATCACCATTATCGTATGCCCATCCAATGCTTGCTAGAGAATCTAGTGCTGTGGGATCATAGTGGTGCCACAGGCCGAGGAACCCACAAATTGAAGAGAATACGAACCAGAGCATGCCGAAATTAATCCATGTTCTAGCACCGCTACCTGGCTTGTCCTCGAATAAGTCAACCAAACCTGCTGGGGCTTTGTTGAGGAAGAATAGTGAAAATTGGCGCGTTGCCTCTGACATACTGCCTATTCCTTTTTCTGTGTAATTCGCGGTGAACCACATTGCGAGTACTGTTATTGTAATTCCAATAAATATTGATTCCATACATCACACCTCCTCAATCCAATAGGACCTCTCCCAATAAGTTGGAAACTATCACGGCAACTCCTGCGAGTAATCCAATCAAGTAATACCAAATTCCTGAACCACCCAAGTTACCAATCAATGGTATTAGGTCGCTGAGCAATGGAAGGGAATCCCATCCGAATACATTAGAAAATAGTGTTAATAGGCCAATTACGCCCACTAAAAACAAAGTCAATAGTACGCGGCTGGTTGATGGTTCTCCGTTTCCGGTGGTCACATCTGGTAGTGTCGTAGTGTTCGTCATCGTCCTCGTCTCCAATTTGACCCCATAGGGGTCATTCTGTTCCACTTGGAGGGCGGTAATAAGTATTGACTAGCGACATAGTCGCTAGACTGTGCATTAGATGGGATATCTACTCACAATGAACGCAAATTCGCCAGAAGGTTGCCTCGACGATTTTTTGAAATCCCTAACGGGGTAGGTAATGTCTCTTCTAAGGAAATCTCAGTTGCCCAAATATTTTGGCATTGGCATTCCAGTCCAACGAATTCTCGTAGATCTCCTGAAACTGCATAACGCTCGATGGCGGCAACGACATGCGAATCACATTCACCGCAGTTATGTGCTCCACGAACTTTTCCTCCAGCGGTCGGGTGAACGATGAGGCGGGAAATTTGATCTGCATCACCATTGAATCCACCATCGGGATGGATAGAAGGGTGGGCTCGCTTGATCATCTCGACCAGCGACCATAACCATGGAGGGCGATACTCGTTATTGCGGTGTAATCTATCAATAATTGTACCTCTTTGGATATTCATTGGATTGACTGAGATTTCATCGCTCTTTTCTGCGACTGCTTCAATCCACTTTACACTATGATTCAATGCATCAGCTTCAGACATAAATGGTGGTTTAAACATTAGATATGTCTTTATTCTGATATTGAATTTTTGCATATTAACAATTGCTCGCTCCCATGATTTTATTGTAAACCCTTTGTTGACATGAAATCTTAATACTTCATCATCATAGGCTTCTAAGCCAATTGCTACTGCGAAATTTTGATTGATTTTAGTTGCCCATGCTAATTTTTCTTCGGTCATTTGTTCACAGCGACTCTCGACTATCAATTCCTTACCGAGCCGTTGACAATCTGCTAATACGGTCTCTTGGAATTCTACAGGGATTTCCCTGTCTTCTAACAGACTACCTGATGTGTAAACCTTAACCATTTGATGGTCTTCGAAATCATTGAATTTTTGTTTAGCAAATTGCCATTGTGAATGTAAGTCTTCGTTGGTAACATCATCACGTGTGTCATTGAAATAACCGCAAAAAGTACAACCTGAACTCCACCACCAATGACATCCTTTGGTTCTTAGAATTACAGTAACTGCGCTGCATGGTGTACCATCTGCTGTTGTTTCAGGAGTGTAATATACAGTGGCTGGTTCTCCTGCATCCCATGATTGTTGGCGTTCTTTTGCCCAAGGGGTATTCGCTGGAGCTTTGATCAAATCATGAATGCGGACACCTTTGTTACTCTCACCGAGCAAAGTAAGTGAAACCGGCTTGTTCATGTCTCTTCCTCCAGTTGCTGGGTCAACCCTTTAGTCTTCAATGCACCGATTATGGAAATCAATGCCTTACCTACTCCACAGGTGTGTAAAGAATCGTAGAACCCGCCATCACGAATTGCCCCTTAGGATGCTCCGAATCACCGTCTTCTGCTGATATCACAGCGACATTGAATTTTGATGCTTGAACTCTAACATCAACTCTGGAGCCTAGGCGTATCATCCCGAATCTTTGGCCTCGGCGCAATGTTGCACCCTGACTTACCCATGGAACAATCGTTCTTGCCAGTGCCCCTGAAATTTGCATGACTTCGGCTATTGTTCCGTCATCACTTTGGAATATTGAGCGAACTCTTTCATTGTATTGACTTTCCTTTTTGAATGCTGCAGCAAAGGGTCCGCGGCGCATACCTTTGCCAGTTCTGTGTTCCATTGCCGTGATAGTGCTAGCCATCGGAGCGCGGTTTACGTGTACATCAAGTGGTGACATGAATACTGCGATTCTCCAAACATCTGTATCGGATTCTTGGCCTTTTGGAACTGCTTCAAATTGCTGTTCGGTTGTGAATGATAATGGTTCATCCAATGGCTCTGGATACCAGTCTCCTGTCAGTTTGTCATTTGTACATTTACCAGATTCTAGTTCTTTCTTACTTGGTCGGCGTCCAATCGCCCTTTCTCTTTTTGCAAACATTACATGGCCATCGGCAGGCGAAGTAATGATTCCTGGCTGAGAAGGAATCTTACGGTCTGGGTCTCGCCAAAAATTGGCGAAGAATGCGGATAGCATCAAACAAAATATTCCGAAAAGTGGAACGAGGCCACTAAGTGGATCAATTATTGCTCCTATGACAACAGCGCTAACACCCATCATCATTGGAATGATGACCGGCCCGTGCCCACCGTGGGCTAAACCACCCACCGATACACACCTCAATTGTCAGACTCTGCGTCTGCTTCATCTGCATCTGCTTCTGCTTCTGCTTCTGCTTCTGCTTCTGCATCTGCGTCTGCTTCTTCTTCTGCTTCTTCGATGACTTCAATCGGTGAAGTTTCTTCGGCTGTTGCTTCTGCTTCTGCCTCTGCTTCTGACATTTCAGAAGCCCTAACTTCAACCATTTCATCGATGCGTTCGTTGAATGCGCGGGTCATGTGTTCACTTTGGCGTTCTGTTTCAACAGCACGCTCAATCATTGTATATCTCTCTTTAATGGCCTTATTCAAGTCCTCGAATAATGACATATGAGCGACATACCAATCGTCACGGGCTTTCATCTCAGTAACTGCTAAACGCAAATCTCCATCAAGTTCTTCTGCAATGTTGAATACTTTGCCAAGGCGATCTTTTTCACGGGAATACTTTTCTTCCATTTTTGCCAAAGCTGGTTCTAAATGCTCAACTTGCTTTCCGCCTCTTACCGCTCTAAGTTCGAGTTCTCTAATTCTAACTTCCTTTTCGGAAAGTAGTGCTTCATTGGTTTCGTTGGTTATCTCACGCTCAATGATTTCCTTCTCAAGAACTTCAATTTCAGCCTTTGCAGTTCGCAAATCTTCAACCTGTGACTCGTGTGCTGCGAATAATTTCAACAAACGATCAGTTTGAGTATCCAGTTCTTCTTGAAGTTGTTTAATTCTAATTTCCGGAGTGATAGTTCCTTCAGACATATTCTCACCTTAGGCATAGCCTATGTCCTGAGCCACATGCCACCTCCCTAAGAAACCGACGCATAAAGGTCGGTAAAGTATACACATCTTGGAAGCAATAGAATTTCGCGGGATTTCACAACTTTTGTGCTGCGTGGGCTGCAATTACTTCTGCGACGCAACCTGTTACTGCTTTACTGGCAGGTATGTGAGTGAATTCGTTAGGCCCGTGTGCATTTGATTCAGGTCCTAAAATTCCTGTAATCATAAATTCTGCTTGTGGAAATTGTTGCTGTAACATAGGCATGAATGGAATTGTTCCTCCTTCGCCCATAAACTGGACTGGGTTTCCATAGTGGTTATTACTTGCTTCAGTTAGTGCTGAATGGAGCCAATCTGCTAGTGGTTTTGCGTGGAAACCATCTGCTGGATGTTCTGTTTCCCATGTGATATGCGCACCTTGTGGTGGGTTTTCTGTCAGGGTTTTGGCAATCAATTCTGTTGCCGATTCACTATTGACTCCAGCTGGAATACGGATTGATAATTTCAGTTTGGTATTGGTTCGTAATACATTACCACCTGCTGCACAAGTTGGCATTCCATCCGCTCCAGTAATTTCCAATGCTGGCCTCCAAGTCCGATTCAAAATTAATTCGCTTAAGTCGCTATCATTCGCTGATACTCCTTCTAAGAAAGGGAACTTTGAATATACTTCATCACCAAGAATTTTTGCCGCTATTTCTGCTTGCTCTATTCTAGATTGTGGTATATCAACCCATAATTCGGGGACTATTACCTTGCCAGTTGTAGAATCTGAAATTCTGTCTAAAAGATTGCGAGCGATTCTGAATGAAGATGGGATAATTCCTCCTGCATCCCCTGAATGCACTCCTGCGCTTGAGACTTCGACATTTAGAGTTCCAACTATTACACCTCTAAGAGAGGTCGTAAGCCAAAGATGATCCCAGTCACCCGCGCCTGAATCCAAGCATACCACCATTGCGGGTGTACCGATTCTGCCTGCAAGTGCTTCGAGGTGAGCGGGTAGGTCAGGTGAACCAGATTCTTCACTGGCCTCAACTATCAATTTCAAATTAGCATGAGGAATGCCTTGTTGTTGCAAACATCGTATTGCGGTAAGGCTTGCATATGCTCCGTAGCCATCATCGGCTCCACCACGCCCATACAATTTGTCACCACGGCGAACCGGGGTCCATGGGCCAAGTCCTTCATGCCAACCAACAAATTCTGGTTGCTTGTCTGCATGTTGATAGAGTAATACTGTTTCATCCAACGTTCCTGGAACTTCCATGTAAATCAGCGGAGTCTTACCTTCAAGCCTACAAATTTCTACTGTAAGTCCTTCTATGTCCTGTATTTTACACCAATCTGCAATGTGTTGAATCGCTTTTTCAATGTGGCCGTTCTCGTACCAGTTTGGATCAAAGGCTGGAGACAAGGCAGGAATACGAATATATTCGGACAGGGATGGAATGATGTCATTTTCCCAAGTTTCTTCGATGAGATTTTTCATTTTCACTAGGTCAATGTCTACGCCCATGTAAACTGCTGGGAGGCATCGGTTCATAGGCCATTTGCTTGAGCATTGTGCATGCGCGATGCTACAGATGTGTTCAGTGAATGGGCAGGTAAAGGCAAAGATGAAGGGATGGAAAGAGGTCATGCAGCCTCTGTTAATGAAATGTTAAACTTGGCATTAGCAACAAATAATCTATCTTTAAGACCATTTACAGCAATCGATATAGGTTGCGGTAATGGCTGGGTCGTTCGTAAATTGCAATGTCTTGGAAATTGCCTTTCTGCCGAAGGAGTGGATGGTTCAACTTCTATGATTGAAAAGGCAATACAGATTGACCCTAAAGGAAAATATTCTGTTGCAATGTTACCGCAGTGGAGACCTAATAATCCAGTAGATCTAATTCACAGCATGGAATTCCTTTACTATCTACTAGACCCAGTGTCAATGATAAAAATAATTCATGATGAATGGCTGAATAGTGGTGGTGTTTTTGTTGCTGGTGTTGACCATTACTCTGAAAATAAAGACTCATTGGAATGGCCAACCGCTCTGGATGTTCACATGACTACACTCACTCAACAACAATGGCATGAGGCTATGTTAAGTGCAGGATTCAGCGATGTAAAAGTAATAAAAACTGGTGTCAAGGATAATTTTATAGGTACCTTGACAATGCTGGGAATTAAGAAATAAGCAATTGGTTAGGATGAAATCTTTAATTGATTTTAACCTTTTTAGCAGTACTTTGAGCACATTCTGTGTCTACTGCTGGTATAAATCCGTGTATAATGCAACGGATTGAACCGATGAAAAATATTGCTGCCATTTTCCACGCACCGATTAGGTGGGAAAAGTATCCTTTTTCTACGTCTGCTAAATGACCCATAATAGCAGCCGCTCATCCGATGTTGTTAATGTGACCGGTGAAACTATCGATTGGGCCGCACAGGCGTATCTTTCCATTGTAGTATGGACATTGCTCACACTTTGATGCTTCTGCTTCTTTCATTCTATCTGGTTCATCTGACTCAGTATTTGTAATATTTAATTGTGCTATCCAATCTAAGTGGTCTTCCAATTCCTTACGCGCTGTTTGGTAATCATCAGGAGTCAAGCGAACCATTCTTCCTGATGCTCCAATGAGTAATGCGGGTGCTAAAATTTCCCTTCGTTTCGATAATGGTTTTGCAGATTCCAACGCCTCTAAAGCAAAAGAGTATAGTGTGAGTTGCAAACGGTATTTTGCAAGTATTTCCTTTTCTGCATCTGTGGTTGCGAATGGATTTAGAGGGTCCCCTTCTAACCTCTGTAATAGATGGCCTTTACTTGCATCCAATTCATCGAATTCACTCCTACAACCTGTTGTTTTTAGATCAACGACTTGCAGGTATCCTTTGCCGGATGTATCTCGTAATGCCAATACCAAATCAGCCCTTCCGTCAAATGAAATTGTAACTTGTTCTACTTCAGCAACCGGTTGAGGGCCAGATAATGAAAACACTGTTTTGTATTTATCCTGCATAGCAATATTGTGCTTGTATAAGAATGGTAATTCTGTCCTCAGACCTTCAACAGTAAATCCATCTTGGGTTTCTCCTGCTGATAATTTTCCAAGCAATCCATTTTGAGTTAACTGTGATAATTGAATCAGTCTCTTTGTGGTTATTCTGGCTTGCTGGGCAATGTTTTTATCGCTGCTAGAAGAGTCAATATTGAATTCCGCTAGTACTTGATCAATGACTGATTTATCCGCCAACGCATCCTTACTTTGCTGGCGCCAACCATCCGGTAAGTCTAGGCAAGGTTTTCCTGCTGCAGCTGCCGGATTGGCAAGGCCAACTTCGACCAATCTGTGCATTATTAATCCGAATTTTTTAGCGCTTGGCCAATCATCTGCAGAATTGAGTTGTTCATTCATCAGTTGCATTTTCTCTGGCTTCCATCCCTTGATATGTTCTAACCAGTGACGGCGGCGACATTCATGAGATGTGTCCAAGGAGTGTGAACTCATCCGAATCGATTGAGAAACTATTGGTAATTGGGTAATAGTTGTGGATGTTGGAGGTGTGGCCTTCAATATTTTGTTTACTCTCGTTTCAACCTCTAACCAATTGCTTAATGGTGACTTGGTTTCAACACTGTCAAAACAATCTGGTGAATGGTAAATTCTAATGCTTGATATTGCATTTCCACCTAAACCGGAATCTGAATGAAGTTTCAGTGGGTTTATTTTTAATTCTGATTCGGCATATGGAGTCAATGGTGTACCAAAAATATCTTTTTCGAGTAACCAAGGTGAATCTGCCACTGAATTGGAATGGGCGAGGCCGCGCAATCCCTCCACTAACATCAATCCCATGCTACGTTTGCTAGGCTTACCCTTTTTCAATTTCAAACAGGCTTCTTTTGCGTCTTGTTTTGCCTCTTTTTTATGACTACCGACGAGAATTAATCTATCCTCAACTCGAGTCAAAGCAACATAAAACTCACGCCTTCTTTCTGCTTGTGTTTGCGCTGAATCCATGTTCTTTGTGAATTGCCACAGGCCATCATATGGCCTCTCTCGACTCACCCATGGATTAATTCTTCCAGCAAGAACTTGGGGGGTAACTAGTACGTTTTCTTTGACCGCCATCGTCGCATCCATTTTACCAGCATTGAAAATTCCAGCAACTACAACGACCTTTGATTGAAGCCCTTTGACACCATGGATTGTCATTATCTGAACTGCACCGCCAGAAGGTACTGATACGGCCTTAGGGCCCTTTTTCTTGAGTTCGGACAATTGTTTCATTCGCCTGTAAATTGCACTGCAATCATGCCCTAATTCATTACCAATTTTATTTGCCAATGCATACCATGCTTCTCCGTTTTGCCTGTCAGCATCTCCTGGATAGGCAGTTAGTAAATCTGAATGATCCAATACTGTATCAAAGACGTCATAAACTGCTCCAGCATCCACTAGTTGTAACATATGTTCAAGTAGATTCTTGACCGAATCGGTGGGTGAGTTTTCAATCAATTTAACCCACCATCCTTTTTTACTAGGTTTTGAAAAGGCTTTTGCGATTTGTTTATCTGTCAATCCCATTATCGGTGAGCGGCAAATGGCTAATGCTGCGTGTTTAGATTTTGGATTACTCATCAATTCTAATACAGCCATCAAGGTAATACAAACTGGACGAGTTAGCAATGCGCCTTGTTTATCGGCAAGTACTGGGATTCCTTTTGCTTGTAATTTGTCAATTAAATCTGGTAAATGGGTTCTGGCATGTAATAATATTATGACATCGTCTGGTGAAATTACATCACCTGTTTCTTTGATTTCAACCATTTTGTTTGTTGCTCCATCCAAAATCTTTGTTGGCGATTTATTGAACAATGCATGTAACCTTGAAGCGATCATTTCATGCTCCAATTCAGATGTTTTTGCCTTGGGGTTATTGAATGCAATTAGGGGTTTTAGCGTATCAGTTTCTGGAGTTCCGGCCTCTAGTTGTAGAGGTAATATCCATTCTAAGATCCCTTCAGAATCATCATCTCTCGCTGGGTTAAGGTCCTGAGATTTAGCATGCCAATCCCCAGGTAATGCTTGATGTCGTTTGTCGAAAACATCTCTGAAAACTCCATTCAAAGTATGTACTAAATTGTGCAGAGTTCTATAATTTGAAGTCAAATCAATATGGCCTTCTTGACGCTGTAAGAAACGAGGATTCAGTATCGGAGTAGATTCGTCATCTTCTATTCCTGCTGGAATATGTGTCCACGGCTCTGAATGCGCCGCACCTTTGTACAATGCGCTGATGAATGAGTGCCCGCCGCCTGTTGGCCGCGGGTCTCGCCCATATCCAGGTTTACGATATGGCGTAAATTTTGTATCTGAGAATTCAATTTGGTTGTTTTTTCTTATTTCTGCAACCGCTCGAAGCATCACGGTTACTTCGGCCTGCCGGAATCGATAGATGCTTTGTTTCATATCGCCGACGATACAAATCGTTGGATCCCAATCTCCCAATGGTGGAGTTGGCTCATCCGACCTTCTATCTCGTGGCCCCCAAAGACGTGCGAGTAATCTAAAATGAGAGGGGTTGGTATCTTGATATTCATCGATGATGAATGCTCTATATTTTCTTCTAAGCGATTGTAATACTTTGAATCTACGACCTAAATCCTCAAGACATTTATCATTGCCTTGTGCAAGTGTAAAGGCTTGAGAGATGTGAAGGTCTGTCCACGGCTCATCGCCTAAACTATCCAACGCCTCTACAACTGCAGATGGGTAGTCCATACGGCAAATTTCCGGACAACGGGATAGTAACAAATCTCCTACCAAAACTTGTATATCATCGTAATCATGTACCCCTTCCTGTGCCTTTCTAAGGGTCATTATTGCTTTGCAGCCTTTATGCACAGTTAACAAATCAGCGAGAACTCTACTTTGTAATTCACTAGAGATTCTTAATATTCCTTTTGGCGCTTTTTCTGGTGGATTTAAGGTTAGAGGAGAAATTCTATACTTGCAATCAGCAGGCATCCATTTGATGTTTGTATATGGCTCCAGTGTGAAAGAACTGCGGCCTAGCATTCTAATCAAACGGCCTTCTTGTCCATCCAAAAGTAATTTCATTTTTTCAATGAGTTCTTTTGATTCATCTGCAATTCTTGTCTTTTCTGTACCCT
>Ga0302132_10001842_pt1 | contig 12250 bp, 12 predicted proteins | sample CB9_321_MG_FD_203113 | JGI IMG/M metagenome (GOLD analysis project Ga0302132, IMG submission 203113) | Marine microbial communities from Western Arctic Ocean, Canada - CB9_32.1 | ecosystem: Environmental > Aquatic > Marine > Oceanic | place: Canada: Western Arctic Ocean | collected 2017-09-19
TAGCCTCTTTGTATTCAGATTTATTTCTAACGAGTTTATCGAAGTCTTCCATCATTACCTCCTAAAATTTCCTTTGAACATTTCGTTGGTCCGTTGTCTTAGTTTGAGTTGTTGGTCTTGGAAGTCAATATCTTCCGCCTCCCCTTTACCCCTTATGACAGACATTCTCTGTTTTTTAACTTGTTGATTGTGAAAAGTGTTTGATCTGTTGATTCTTTCTGCGTCCGCTTGAGTATCTGCCATTATAAATATTTCATCAGAGTTGGCTATTTTGCTATTCTGAGTGCTCTGTTCTATGTCTGACTGCACTCTTTCTTGCTCCCTTTTCTTCTTCTGTAAAATAAACCACCCGTCTAGCATGTCGTCATCTTCAACAACATCATCTGAGGGGCAATCCAGTGACTCCTGAACGCTCTCATACATCCTAGCCCAAACCAGTAAGTTCTTTTGGTCTGCGTTTAACTGTTCTTTATTACTAAAAAGCTCAAATGTATCAGTATCCCTAAGTATCCAAGTACTGCTCCACGGCTCTGTTCTTGCGAGTTCTCTCGTTGATGCTTCTGATAAAACTTGCATACCATACAGTTTCATCACGTTGTCTTTGGGTATTTCTTTAAAATCATACGGCTCTCCCGTATCGCACCTCAAGCAGGTTAGTTTTATTAACCTGTTTACTTTGGCTACTTGTGAAAGTCCCTCGCAAGTGTTTTCATAATTCCTCATTTTCTTGGAAAGCTCTTCATTTAGCTGATCTTTCCCAGCTTTTAAATAAGTTCTGATCTGCTTTACGAGGTCTTCCCTGTTTTTATTTTGAAACAATTCGACCTTAAGTTTGTCAATGTCTTTTTCAAGGCCCTTTATTCTCTCTTCTTCTTCGTCCGACCATAATCCTCTTTCTTTCATAGACTCCAGCATGTCTTCGTGTTGTAGAAAACCATCTTCTTCTGCCTGTCTATACGTATTTATATAAACTTCTTGTATCTCTAAGTCCTGCTCCAGTGTTGGTGCGACGATCTTCAGTTTCATGTCACCAAAATCTAGTTTGTATATCCCGCTTCTTATCCTAGCAACAAAATACTCCCGCTCATGCTGTTTCATACGACAACCTCATGGCGGGAGCAATTCTATTATACATCTATAATCCTTCCCCCTACATGGTCTTACTCGCCTGTCCTAATATTTTGGCTATCGCAAGAACCACAACAAAACATACTTACTCTTCTACAGTGCTGGGAAACCTTCTCCAAGACCGTCTGCCGAGGTCTTAGCTTTGTCAGCACCTGTCAGAGTTCCCTTAAGGGCATTGAATCCAACGTAGCCATTGGTTCGCATCTGAACGTCCAAGTCATTATAGTTAGAATAACTGTAAGTACACGTTGCGTTTCCTCCACCAGCATCGCCTCCTCCATAGCTAACGCTAGAAAGTCTGTTTTTGGCTCCAAGGTCAAGAGCTAAACCGTTTCTAGTATAGATAAAGATACATTCATTCGTAGTGTTGTTACCAGAAGCAACCGTCGAGTGAAGCGAGGTGTCGCCACCCTCAAATGCTTCAACAAAGTCGCCAGAAGTCGTAATCGCCTCAATGTCACAAGTAACTTCAATTGGGAATGCAGCAGGTCGAGCGTAAGGAGTCTTTCTGCCAAGCTCGAAGATATCTTCACGAGAAAAGTCGGTGCTAACAGAAACGCTTTGTGCGTGAATCTTACCAACGGCGTTTGCGTAACCGCTACCTGAAATACCTTGAATACTGGCTGGAAAAATACAACCAGAAAGCATAATGTCTTCTTTCTGGGTAATTCCACCAGAAGGGTTAGTGTCGCTTCCAAGTCCAAGAGGCTCATCGAGACCGTCAAAATTAGCAACACCGGCGTTAACCATTTTGCCGTTCACGTTGTCAAACCATTGTTTGTTATTACCAACTAGGGTGCAAGACTCGGTAGAATTTCCATCTGAGTTCAGGCTATATGAAATACTGCTGACATACATACCAGACATATAAACTTCCACCGTAGCGGGTGTCCCTGCCCCATGGATATCGTTATTTTCTTCTGGGAAAATACCAAGTCTTACGTCGGCTCTCTGTTTTGATCTATTCACGAGGCCACTTGGTCCATTGCCGATACCGGTGGTGGCTAAGTGATAAATTAACGAGTTACCATCGAGAACCTTTTCTAGGGTTACTTCGATATCTGGTGTACCCTCGATATTTTCATAAATTTCAATCTGTCCAAGTTCAAACGCTTGTTCCAGAGCAAAATTAGTTGTTACGCCTACGCTTTGTAGGCCGTGAATCATTTCGTTTGTGGCTACATTGTCATTATGTCCATGACCTTGTATAGCTACGCCTTGGCAGGCGTAAAAAATTCTATCATTTGCTGTAGGCATTGTGTCTCTCCCTTAAGTTTTGTAAAGAGGTTTTCTATTGATTATACACGAAAATTACTAAATATTCGTTTTAACTCCTTCAGTTGTCATCCTAACGACTCCTCCAAAAACGGTAGTATTATGCATAACCATCTCCTGAACCGTCGTTTTTGTTAATCTAAGCTTGCCGCCGTTGTACTCATCAATTAAATCGGGGTATCTCAGAGCACTTCCTACCGGCGTCCCTTTGAAGTCCAAAGGGAAGTCTTGATTAACGTGAATTCTATTGCTATTAAACACGTGAATTGTCTTATCGTTTTGTAATGAAATTATATCTACCAGCTTGTTTCTTGTTGTCTCATCTTCAGCTATGCAGTGGAAAAGAACGTCTGTAAAGACAAATTGCCCACCTCCTAGTTGATACCCCTTGAAAGATCTGTTGGCAACAATTTCTACCGCTATTAGCGGAAGTTGTGCCCTACTCTCAGGAGGTATGTTCCAAGGTCCGCTGTCAGAATCCAAAAAGCTAGCCGTTGGCTGAAGAGTTCTGCTTTGCAGCTCCTTGTACCAAGGCATATTGTTTGCATATAGAATATTAATGTACTTGTAGCTATACTCAGCTTTAACAATAGATCCTGTTGGGATAGGGTTATCGAAAATTACCCTTCCGTTAAAGTAATCTACGTGGTGGGCATAATCTCCTGTTTCCGTTGTGGCATAATAGGTGTTGTCGACGTATACTCCGGAAATTCCGGGGTGGTCGTGGTTTGTCCCAACTAAGGGTGGATCAAAACCGTTAACAGATATACCACTTTGCCAAAGCCAGTTTTTCCTAAAACCTTCCCAGACTCGACCTGCTGTATAGGAGTCGTTTGAAGACAATCTCAAGCGGCTCATATCCTCCCCGTTGGGGGAAGTTTCGTTAGCGGTAACATTAAAATAGTTACCCTTCTCTAATAAGGCCCAATCAAAATATTCTACAATTCCATCCTGAATGTCATTATTCAGAGTGGAGTCAAAGACACCGCTTATTCCTTTTAGTGGTTGAAAAGTAGCCATTATTTAAGTAGTCCTTGGAGTATATCCATTATCTCTTTTTCCCTACCCTCGAACGATCTAGTTATGAAGTTGCTTTGTGCTGTACCAGAGAACTCTGGAGGAATTCTCCATACACCTCCAAAATCCATAAACCCCCCGCCAGACCTACCGGCATTTCCGGGGATGTAAGAATATCCAGTAATTATAGTCATATCCCCTTTTGTTAGAAGCCAATCTAACCAATGGAGATCTTGACCCTTTTCTGTCATTACATGCCCAGATTTTAACCCTAGTAGACTTGAAAAATCTGTTGGTTGAAAATTAAACTCTACTCGACCCTTAAGCTTAATGTTCATCGGAGTAATTTTAACTCGCAAGCTGTCAGAGACCAAGGATATTACCATTCTTACCGCTTCGTCGGCATCGTTTGAACGTAAGCCAAACTGTGCATTTAGAGAGCCAAAAGCTCCCTTCGAAAGTAGGCTAGAAATTTCCGGCTGTACCCTAAGCCACTTCTTGACTGATGTTTTTAGAACTCCTATTATGCGTTGCTTATTCTTTTTTATTACTGCGTTTATGTGTTCAGCCATACCTTCGTGTATTAATTTTTTTATTTCCCTGTCTGATTCTAATAGTTTAAGGCCTATGAAACCTTTCTGGCTAGGCATTAGGCTCTCTCCCAAAAGCACCCAAAATACCTTTTTTGTTTTAACCCCATAGGGAAGGGTTCTCCGTGTTTTTTGAATCTCATTTCTCTCAAAGTTGAAATATCTTTGTGAACAACCAGCTCTTTTGCTCTCATTATTTTATCTAAATCGGTAGCATAAAAAATTGTCTGTATTGACCCTCTTGGAATGATTATGTCTCCACCAATTTTAGTCCAGCTCTTGCTGTCCCAATATACCTTGAGTTTTATATCTTCTGTTTTCTCAACCTCTCTTATGACCTTGTCTTCTCTCTTATACTGAGGTTGAGGTCTTCTGTGAGCATTAACAGATCTATTTTCTGGCATATTGTCAAAGGTGCTGGATATTTCTTCAAACTTTTCTATATATACTAATTTACAAGTAACTCCAAATATGTTGAACGTAGAGTCCACCACATCATAGTACTTGTTAAATACGCTGTCTGGAATATTGATTGGCATGGTTAAACCTAGGGTTAGTCGGCCGTATCGCCAGTGTAGTATCTCACGTCGTCGAAACGATCCGTGTAGCGAGTAAGCATGGTTCCGGAAGGTACGAAGCTATTCACTTCGGGCAACCCGCTGGCCGCCGTCCCGGTCTCAAATACTAGCGTGATAATTCCACCGTTCTTAATGGGTTCACCATCTTTTACCGCTTTTACTATCTCGTCAGGCATTTTGTATCTCCGTTATAAATAATTAACTACTTAGTAAGTCTACTGTCCTATGTTATGCTGTCACTAGGTCGTCATCGAGCTTATACCACGTTCCGCCACCGCTACCGTCAGAAAGGCATATTAATAGCTCCTTTGTTGAAGACGCTGCGTCATCAAACACAATTACAGCTCCCGGATATTTACCAATATTTGAGGTCATTCCCGACGCCGTTTGATATTCACCAGCCGAGGGGCTGTACGTAGCTACTAGAATCTGAGCAAGACCCTCTTTATTAATGACCACATTATTTGCTGACGATATAGCTGACGGCATCTCTGCTTCAAGCAAGGCTGCCGACTGGTTACCAATGGCTGACTGTCGTAACTTTACTCCTATGTGACCGAACGAGTCCGGGCGGACGGTAAGGGTGGCTTCCTGTAATTCTGTTAGATTGCTCGGAGCCGCCCCTATCTGAAGATGTCTATTGCTGTAAGACTGAGAGTGTTCAGTATATCCATGCATCAGATAACCAATACTTAAGATATGACTCTGATTATCATCTGCCCACTTAGAAGCCTCGTCCTGTTGAGCATTAGTGGATATAATTAGATTTTTATCACCCGGCATACGCGTGGTGCTAATATCTTGTGAGTAACCGGCTTGGTGACCGATAAAGATTCCGTATTCGTAGGCTATGCCAGTTGCTCCAGCATTACTTGCGGCCTGTGTCCCTATTGCTACAATGTTTTCCAGCCCGCTAGCTCCATAGCCCGCCTTGCGACCGATTAATATACTGTCTGCAAATTTCTGTAGGTTGATTCCGGAGGCATCGCCCTTGCCTGTTGTGTTTAATTTGCCTCCAGCTTGGTTGCCTAAGATTACAGAATCATGTATTCCTGATCTCGCATAAGCCGCACCGTCACCAATGATTACACAGCTATCAAAATCTTCACCATGCATACCGGCTTGCAAGCCCGCAACAAAGCTACTATCAACGTTCACGGCAGATTGACCAGCAGCATAACCTATAAAGTCACTATACCTACATCCGGACCCTCGATAGAACGCTAGTCTGCCCATAGCGTTAATGCTTAAATTCCCAGCAGTCTCACCAGAGGCGGGGCCGGATTCAGCACCAGCTCCAAAACCTATGAAGTTACAATAGCTATTACCCGAACTGCTTAAGCCCGCCTTGACCCCAATGGCGTTTACAAAAAGTTCACCACTCGACCAAGAGGAGGCTTCTGCACCAACGGCTACACCGCTGTGTGAACCGAATGCTTCTTCATACGCCCTATTACCTAGGCCAACCGTTGTTATTAATCCGCTAGCTTTATAGCCCGCGAATGAACCAATAAAATCTGTAGCATCACAATAGAGAGAGTCGGCACCAGCATTGCTTCCAATGAAGTTAACACCGCTTGATCCGATAATCCCACTAAAGTTTACCCCGTCTTCGATCATTCCAGAAAAAGCTACTGCTCCAGCACCCGCTCGATAACCAATCATATTTGATTGATCAAAGTTTGATAAACCAGAGGCGATCTGAACATCACCGACTCCCGAGATGGCTGTAGATCCCCCAGCGTCACGCCCTATGAAGTTAGACCTAAGAATGCCAGACGACATAGATCCAGCGTTAGTTCCAATAAATACGCTATCTTCAGACTTCTCTAAGCCACTTGCTGCAAATTGACCAACGGCTACAGTGGATTGATTTCCGCTAGCTTTATAGCCAGCTTCTAGTCCTATGAAAGTAGAATTATCACTATTGAGAAGTGCTCCAGCCGCATTTCTTCCAATACCGATGTTGTCATACATTTGGCCGCCGCTGCCAGCATGGTTGCCCGACCCTCGAAGAGAGTCTGCACTTAAGCCTGCCGACCTACCAATAAATATGGAATCTTGATTACCGCTTGAAAGAGCACCGGCTTCGTGACCTATAAATATACCAGAAACGGGGAATAGGTTTATGCTACCAGAACCGGCATGACTACCAATGAAAATAGCACCCGTTGCAATACCGCTATCAGGAATTGGTACTCCGGTTCCAGAAGCACTCAAGCTATCTAAACCACTGATACCTACACCGGCACCTTCACCAATTCTAACTCCGTGACTAAAGCCTAGGTGTTTAAGTGTGCCGCTTCCGTCATGCCTAAGATCTACTACACCATCTTGTCTTACTACACCGCTTCCGAAGGTTAAGGAGGTTACAGCCAAGCCAGAAGCAACCTCTTGTGCCCTGTTGCCTGAAGCTATTATAAGTTCAGTAGCACCAGACGTTGTTACACCTTCACCCAAAAGGGAATTAAAGTAACCTGATATAGGTGCGGCACCAAAAGTCATATAGTTAACAGTTGAATCATAAGCCACCTCAATACCTTCAACACCACTAAATGAGACCGCCTGACCAGTAGTTATACTATCCATAACTATGCCAGACGCAACTTCTCCATGTTCAAGGTTGCCGCCAGACGCATTAACTTTCCAGTTGACATAACCACCCGCTAGTCCAGCAATTCGGCCATCAACATAGCCAGAGACATCTATAGCGTGACCGGAAGCAACTGTGGCTAATCCGGAAGCTATTTCTAGTACTTTATCACCTGATGTTATTATTAGTTCGGTTAAGTTACCCGAGAGCGAAGACCCGTCGAAGAAAAGGGCGTTTTCGTCAGCGATATAGCCTACATCAACACCTCTAATACCACTAAAGGTAACGGTCTGAGCGGCAGTTATACCGTCCAGCAGCATACCCGAATTCTCGTACCAGTGTAAGGGGTTGCCTCCAGAAGCGTGAACGTTCCAACTACCGTAACCACCACCTAAACCGCCAATTCTGCTCTCAAAATATCCAGAAACTGGTTCAGCAGAGATGAAAAGACCATTATTGGCAGAGTCGTAGTTGAGCGAAATACCGCTAACGCCACTGACTGCCAACGCCACATCAATAGTATCCAAGACGTGTCCCTGTGGAAATCGTTCAGATTGGTCTGGATAAGATCCAGACGTTACGTGAATTTTCCAGTTATTATCTGCACCGTCTACTTGTATGATTGCTCCGGAAAGGGCGTTGTACATATCTGTGGGGTCTATAGTGACAACACCGCTGTTGTCAAGCTGTGTGAACGTAGTGCTGACACCACTGATACCGCTTACCGTGAGGATAGAGCCTTGATGAATAAAACCGTTTGTTCCATCATTACCGGAAACTTGAAACAGGTTTCCAACATTAAATGCTACACCGTTGTGTAATTCAAGACCGCTACCGGCATGATAACCACCGCTAATGCTTGGTCCGTCATTAAATCTAATAGCACCACCGCTAGTCCAGATGTCTGCGTCTGTTACCCAAGCTGGGTCATAAGCACTGCCGTCGAGAGAGCCAGAAGAGTAAATCCAGAACTGATCACCGTCAGTAGACTTAAGTATAATACCACCAGAATCTAAAGCTCCATGATTATGAAGGGCTGCTCCACTCATTGAGGCAAGCTCTAATTGTTTATCAACAACCATAACTTGAGTACTATCAATATACGTTACGTCACCCTGCACATCAAGACTACCACTAACCACTATGTTTCCACCAACGGTTAGATTGTTATTGACTTCAACATTACCGGAGACTCCAACGTCTCCACTAGCTCTAATGTCACCATTAACAGATAACGCGACTTCGGGAGATGTTGTGTTTATCCCAAGACGGTTTGTGGCTTTAGCGAAGACAAACTCTTTATTAAATTCTACTTTACCGCTGGCGTTTGTGAAAGCTACTGCACCGGCAGGGATGTCTGTGGCATCAAAGTAGTTTTGCTGAACAACATACAACGAGGAAAGGTCTGGTAGATCTTCTGATTCGAGATATCTAAACTCGGGGTAGTCTGGTGAGCACGTAGCTGTACATCCGCTCGCCGGGCCAGCAAATACTGCACCTTTAATCTGTTGCTGTAGTAAAAGACGTTCGTCAACCAGCCCACTCAAGGAGAACATTTGGTCTGACTTTGTTTGATTGTCTAATTCATTCCTAAAGAACGGCTCTAGTTGCCTACCACCAGATGCCGTTTTAAGAGATGATTGAGGTAACGCTTGACCTCCAGAAAACGCAACGCCAGAACCACCCCCTATAAAACCAGAAGCTCTAACTTGAGAATAAGAAGTTAAACCACCAACATCTATGGGGTGAACGGGGGAGGGTTGTGATACACCAAGTGCGTTTACGCCGGTGTCCCACACGATGTCGCTATCATAATCTAGAGTTTGTTCGTTACCCCAAAATGCAACGCCCTTGCTTTTAGGTTCATTGAACCCGCTAATACCTCCAGCAGAGAATACTGAATACTTACCGGGATAGCTAACGAAAACCTCTGTTACACCCTGAAAGCTAACTGGAGCACCAGAGGTAGCGTAGTTTTCACCACTCTTGGTAACACTGCTTGCGTTGGCGTGTCCCGCAGTCTCCATGTTGGGCATATAGAAAGTAACGCCGGGATAACCAGAAAAGGTATGCTCGTGAACTCCAGAAGCGGGTGAGACCGCCCCTCCAGCAACGTTGTAACCTCTCATTCCACTCGCGGCAGACTTGGTTAAATATAAAGGATGCCAAACGCCAGTCACTCCAGCGTCAGTTTCTCTGGCACTAGGAGCGTCTAAATAGTATGGGCCAGAAGATATCTGATTGCTACGAAGCGGGTATCTGGTTATAGTATTACTAGTATACTCACCAGAACCCATCTCATATCTAGTACCATCCGTTGCAGCATAAAAAACTACATCGCCCTCTTCGTAGAAATCGCTAAAAGGGCTAAAACCCGTAGCGATACTATCCAACGCAAAGGCGTTGGTAGAAGGGTCAAACGATAATTGCTTTATTCTGTCTGAAAGTCTAGCATCTCTTGACATTTATATTACCTTTAAATGTAAATTAATCTTTACGGATCAGTGTAACCGGCTGCTACGGCTGTTGTTGGTACTGGCAATCCAGAAGCTTCTCCCTGAGCGTAGCCGTAGAACACGCAGTCGATCATTTGTGAATCAACATAGTCCCCATTTTCATTTTTTACCACACAGGTAACACTTCTAAGATCGGGATTATTATCTACTAAATCTCTGAGTACTAGTCCTACAGTGTTTACACTGAAGTCTTCTTTACTTCCGGACGCGGTCGTCGCGTTTGAGCTTCCTATGGCTACATAGTTATTGTCTTTAAAGACTCCCGAATTAAATGTAATCTTAAATTTGCCGGGATTTAATCTCTCAATTCCGCTAATACCATGATAACCTCTAATAGTTGGCAGGTTGGCAGCTGCGTCAGTTCCGCTAGCATCGAAATTGACCCAAGCGTTCGCAACACCTTTGGCGTTTTCCATGGTAGAGCTGTCACTCCACCTCATAGTACCAGAGGTATAGATCTCTTGATCTTGTCCGGGACCAGCTGGAACAAACCTAAAGCCCATAGCTGTATATCCAGAAGCATTAATCCAGAAATCTCCTAATACAAAATCATTCGTACAGGCACGAGCACCGTTCAGTGCGTAATACTGAGTATGAACGTCTCCAGCAGTTAGGTTGTCTAACACGTTATGGTCAAGATTCTCAATTCCGGGGAATGGCTGAATCTGTGTATTGCTGGTGATTCCCGGAACACTTACCGGCCAGTTGGGAAACTGGACGCCGGATTCTGCAATAAATATACCAGCAGCCGCATCTCCAGTAGAAACCTGACGTGCTCTCACGTTTTTGTAGAATGGGTAGTCAGTGTTGGTATCTCCGCTAGAAACAATCGCATTGATTGATACTGCGGTGTCCTCCAGATTGTGACGGACATCTTCTGCTGAAATTAAACCAGCATTATTGTCTGCCATATCGGTGCTAATACTAGTGATTAGATCACCGGAGCTTTTTATCGTAGGCATCTAAGTTCTCCTTTAATGGTTAAAAATATCCACCAGACCTGTCGTCTGAGTACGTTCCCCCTCTTATGTGATGTGAACCGGGGCTATAAGGTCCAAGTACAGACTGGCCAACAACGCTGTTGCCAGCCCTATAATCTAACAGAGCATCTTCATACTTTTTGCAAAGATCTTGATACAAAACTGTAAGTGTGTTTGTGACCCCTCTTAGGTCTATGGCTGAGGGGCCGTCTTTAATTGAAATCGCGTTTCCAGATTCTTTTCTAATTTCACTTCCAATTATAATACAGGCCGAACGAAGGCAAGCTAATGCTATAAATGGATTATCTTTTGTGTCTGTGTCGGTGGGGTCTGGAGAGAGGGTGGACGCTTCCACGTTTATCTCGTATGTATTATTAAAATCTACGTTCATTATCATGAGCTGTGCGGCAACCAAAATTGTTGTCTCCACTCTGTCTGTAGCAAACGTGTAGCTTGATGAGTCTATATCGTTTACCAAGTGCCTCACTATTGTAGTCATTTGACCCTGCCAAGACATAAAATCACCTATATATTGCTATGAACCTTAAAAGTGTAAAGATCTGTGTAGTAAGTACCGCTTGGAATTATAACTTTTGCTTGTAACTTATAGACACCAGCCTCGTCTAAGTCTCCAGCGACACTGTCGTAGAACATAACGCCGGACACTCCGTAATCTTGCAGTGTGGCATTTCTTTCAACGATGGCGTCGCTAGGCTTCCTGAAGCTAACCTGATGAATAGAACCCCCTCCAACGCCAGAAATGTTTACAAGATCGCCATCATCCTTGACTGTGATCAAGAATCTGGTTCCAATATCGTCTTTGTGTATCTCACTAGCCATTTAATTACCTTATTAAGCTAACCGGTAACTCTCTTTGTACGCTCATGTCTATTTCAAATAATACACCTTCTATGTTGAGGGTGCCAGAAATAGATCTCTGTATATTCACGTTTACCTCTACTGTCATCTTTGATACTGTCATTTTTGAAGCTCTAGTGTAATATTAATACACGGTTGTAGTGAAAGTGTGACTGAAAAAATTTCTCCGTTAAACCTGTTCTCCATCTCTAATAGAGAGGAAATAGGTATATCACAAATTGGTGTACCGCAAAACATGACTAAGCCTGTGGGTCAAAGATGTTTACTGCTGTGTCAGCCGCTGCTGCCGCAGCTTCTTTGGCAGACCTAACCTCATAGGAGGTTACATGTTCGGCCAAGAACTGCCTTACAATCCTGTTTGCAAATTGTGGTAGAGTTTCTGGGTTATCAATAAGCTCATCAACCGGATTCTCTGCGTTTGGGTCGTAATCTGGATTCGCGACCTTTTCGGGTCTATTGTAATTAGCGGCGACCGCACCTAGAACCCTAGCAACGTCTTCATCAGCAATTTCTATTGCAAATTGGGCCATTTTTGTATCTCCTTGAAAAAGTAAGCCTTCTGATTGTATTATATTATACACTAAAATAAGTAAAAGTTTAAAGTTCGGGGAGGTTCTCTTGCAGAACGTTTCCTTCATTTGGGCAAATAGCTAAAAATCCTTCAACGGCTCTGTCCTTCTCTATCCTTTCTTGT
>Ga0302132_10001845_pt1 | contig 12223 bp, 8 predicted proteins | sample CB9_321_MG_FD_203113 | JGI IMG/M metagenome (GOLD analysis project Ga0302132, IMG submission 203113) | Marine microbial communities from Western Arctic Ocean, Canada - CB9_32.1 | ecosystem: Environmental > Aquatic > Marine > Oceanic | place: Canada: Western Arctic Ocean | collected 2017-09-19
CCAGGCATCGGGAAGACGTTGTCACGACATCAGCCAGACATCGGGAAGACGTTGTCTCGACTTCAGCCAGGCATCGGGGAGACGTTGTCTCGTGTTCTTCGTGAGCTGACGCATCGCCCGCACACGGGAAAGCCCGCCAGATCGGGCTATCCCCGGGAATTGGCCACAAGGAACTCAAACAGGCGGGCGAGCATCGCGAAGCCGAAGCCCGTCACAACCGCGAAAAACAGTCCGGGAACAGCCCAGGGCGACCCCTGGTTCAGTGCCACCAGGCTCACGGCAATCAACAGCCCTGAGTATGTCCAGGCGAAACATCGGCATGCGAACGCGGCGGAATCCAGGCGCGCAACCGCCCGCCGAATCGCAGGGTCCGGGACGTCGATCGTTTCACCGCATGCGGGGCACGCGCGGCAGGTTCCCGCCTCTAAATTTGGGGCTTCGATGTGGTCGCCACATCGCGGGCAGGGGAAACGGATCATTCTGAATCCCTCACTATCTCGCGTCGGGATCGCGGTTGAGCACCCGCAGGCCGTGGCCCGCGCATGTGAGCTTGAACGGAAAGTTCGCAATCCAGGCTATCCGGGCTCGGGGTGAGAATCAATCAACACTGGAAGTGCTGTCCGCTGGTTCTGGTATGCGGCGGAATCATCAGTTGCCGAGTGGTTCCGGAAGACTCTGACTGGCTTCCCACAGACAACGCGCAGTCGTCGGCCAGATATCGGGAAGACGTCGGCCAGACATCCTGTAGACCCTGACTGGCTTTCCACAGACAGCGTCCAGACAACGGGAAGACGCTGACTGGCTTTCCCTGGCAGCGTCCAGACGTCGTCACGACAACGCGCAGTCGTCGTGAGAAACTGATCCGACGGCAATTCGTCTCAAGAGCCGTACGCGCGAATACGCGTTTCCGAATTTATGCACTGTGAAGCACTGAGAATTGACGATAAAGTGCGTAACAGTCGTTTGCCTCAGATGCGATTTGAGGCCTTGTTTCAAGGGTTTTCGTGAACGGCGACTTACCTGGAAACCGCCTCTGACTCTATTAGTCTAGGTTCAAATCCTAGCGGGGTAACTTTCAGGTAAGTTCTTGCTGAGCCACCGCTTGTGGCCACCTGCCGGGCGTCTGGCATGGAATCGTGAATGCCCTCAACTACGCGTGTATTTACGCGCAAACCTCGCGTCACTTGCTCTTCTGAGTCCACACGCGGATGTCGTCGATCTCGATGCCATCTCCCAGGCAGCGGAATACGAGCGTTGGCTTCCGGACGCCGAATGTCGGATGTGAGGCTTTGAGCGGTTCTTTGCCTTCGATGCGTGCAGTCACGTAATTGCCCCAGGTCGTGACTCGAAGATGGAACCAGCATCCGTATTTGAACTTCGTCTCCTGCTCGGCCAGTGTTTCGTTCGGGTCTTCCTCGCGACGGTTCTTGTCGACGTGCTTGAGCACCTTCCACGAATCCGGAGTCACGATGACGGAAAACAGATGCCCTTTCTTCTTCAGCTCGCCGCGGGCGGGATCGAATCCGAAGTGAAACGCTTTGCAGTCTCCGGTGAACCGAAACTTCAGTTCGTAAACGGCGTTTTTTGTCTCGACCACTCGCCGAGTCGCAGCGGAATGTTTCTCCGCCGCGATCTCGCCGCCCCGTAGCACTCCATCCACGATCTTCCAATCGCCGGTCGTCGAATTCCAGCCCTCGCCCAGCTCGTCACGATCGAAGGCGTCCTCCAAAGCCACATCACTGTTGGCAGGCGGATCTCCGGCAACAAGCGGCCCCGCGACCAGACAGAACAACACAACCGGAAGTCCAATGCTCTTCATGAGTGAACCTTGTCTATTCTGAATTCGGGAGGGGCAATCCGCGATACGGCATCCATCGTACCGACTGCCAGGCCGCTGACGTACTCATTCAGCAGTCGGGTTGGATTCCGAACGGCGGAGTTCGTTACCGTCTGTGCGCGAACTTCGGACGTTAATGGAGTCTCTCTCACGAAGAGCAAGACCAGGCGAGGTCGGACCACCACACATCTGGGGATATCACAATGGAAGCCACGGAATTTAAAGTCAAAGACGCACTGGACGCGACCGGTGCTACCGAGTCCCTTACCGATCGGGAGAAGCATTTGATCGGCCTGGCAGTCACCGCGACGCGCGGCTGCATTGCCTGCACGGGCGGCAGAATCGAGAAAGCTCTTGAGTCGAATATCGATTACGAAACCGTGCGTGCCGCGATCGATCTGGCCGCCGCAGTCAATGCTGGCGTGACGCTGCGCACGGCGATCGAAGGCGCAGAACGGCACAACGTGCAGGCCAGCTGCTCAGGTCCCGAGTGCAGCGTTGGAACACCGGGCTGATGCCGTCCACGAATCTGGAAGAGGTCGCGCGACGCCAGATCGCGGATTACGACCGGCGCGAGCCTGGAACCGCATTCGCTGACGGGCTGTCGCTGTCAATTGATGATGCTTACCAGGTGCAAACACTGGCCGTTGATCTGCGGCGTCAACGTGGCGAACAGGTCATTGGCTACAAAGTCGGCTGCACGTCTCCAGTGATTCGAAATCGACTCAACGTTCAGCATCCGGTTTTCGGACGGCTTTTTGACACGGAGTGCTGGCCGTCTGGGACATGCTTGCCATCATCGCGTTTCGCCAACCTGGCGATCGAAGGCGAATTTGCGATACGCCTTGCCGCTGATCTGACCGAAACGAACCAGTCAGACGCCTCGATCTGCGACGCTATTGAGTCCGTATTTCCCGTCATTGAGTTACACAACCTGGTCTTCCGTGGTAATCAACCTACGGAGCAGGAACTGATTGCCAACAACGCATTGCACGCGGGTTTTGTTCAGGGCGACAACTCGCCGGTGGGCCTCAATCAGGACGCCGCCTCATTGCGAATCGAGATCGATGGCAAAAAGGTCGCCGTCGTGACCGGCTCCGAATTGATCCAGACGATTGTTGAGTCATTGCGCTGGTTGACCGGTGAATTGGGAAAGCGTCACCTCAAGCTACAGGCACGGCAGACGGTTCTGTGCGGTTCGGTCGCCGATTTGTTTCCTGTACCCAACGGGTGTCACATTTCTGTCGAGACTGACAGGTTCGGCAAGGTCGAATGTACAACGGCAGAGTAGCTTGGGAACCTGACATGAAATTCTCGGGACTGACATCATGATCCGTCCACCAAGAGTCAGTGAAACCGGCGAGTTGTCATTCGTCGTCACAGATCAGCACATCATTGACTTCGCCGACGAGCAGATGTCGGCCGTGTTATGCACGCCCTGGCTGATCTGGTTTCTGGAGCATGCCGCTCGCGAAGCCATGCTTCCGCTGCTCGACAGCGGCGAGAGCACTGTGGGAATTCGCATCGATGTCGAACACCTCGCACCAACACCGGTCGGCCAGAATGTCACATGCACCGCTCGCGTGATCCATGTCGATGGCAACGTGATTTCATTCAGCCTGAAAGCTCACGACGAGCATGAGGAAATTGCCCGCGGCACGCACAAGTTAAGCGTCATCCACAAGGAACGACTCAACCGCCGAGTCATCACCAAACAATCAGGGTTGCAGTCCGATTGACACCGAGACTCCTGCGCGTGAGCCAGCCTGTTCGTAATCAAGCGACCACACTTGCAGAACGAACCGGGCAGCACGAATCCCAGATGCGAACGATGAATCCGCAACGACAGGAAACGAAGTCGAGCCAGCGGGCTACTGACAGGTCCTTCCCTGTATGAGACAATGTGCAGCGGCCCAACCGCACATTTCTTCATCGACCATCGGAATCGGCGGACAAACCATGAGCACGATTCGACAGGCACTGATATTGGCGTCGTTTGCAGTAATCGTCACTTGCGGCGTGGGAACGAGCTCGGCCGAGGAGCGGCCCGTGTCGTTTGCTCGGGACATCATGCCCATGTTGACCAGGCTGGGATGCAACACAACCGCATGCCACAACGTGCTGAAAGGCAAAGGCGGACTGAACCTCTCACCGCTCGGCAGTGATTTTGAACACGACTTCAATACGCTCGCTCGATCGGATTCCGGGCGTCGAGTGTCGCCGATCGATCCCGATAACAGCCTCCTGCTCAAGCGACTTTCCGGTCCGGAATCGACCGTCAAGCTGAAACACGATTCGGAGGGCTATCGCAGGTTTAAGGCATGGATGGCGGCGGGTGCACCCGGACCACGCAAGTCGGACCCATACGTCGTCGAGCTGACACCTTCGACGGCGCGCGTCGTACTCAGGAAGGGCGAGTCCACTTCGGTTCGAATCACGGCGCGATGGTCAGATGGCGTCGTGGAAGATGTCACTCGGTGGTGTCGCTTTGAAATTGCGGACTCCGAAAAGCCGGCGGAGGTTTCTACTGATGGAAAGATTACGGCAAGCGAGATGGGTCGCGCCGTTGTGCGCGTTCGATTCCAGAAGAAAGTCGCTGGCGTTGATGTCGTGATCCGATCCGAAGCCGAGCCGCAGGACTGGGACTGGGACTGGCAGCCGAACAATATTATCGACCAGATCATGTCTAAGACGTGGCGCGATGCGGGAATGACTCCACTTGAGCCTGCCGAGGATCGAGTGTTCCTGAGGCGAGTCTGGCTGCAGGTCGTCGGCCGCATTCCGTCCGAACAGGTGGCCAGCAAGTTCCTCACGTCGACACGAACCAACAGGCGGTCCGAACTGATTGACGAACTGCTGGCAAACCCTGCATTCGCAAGTCACTGGTCGAAGGTGTGGACGGAGTGGTTACTTGAAGATCGCCGAGTCGCCTGGCAGTCCGTACCGAAGCCGCTTCACGAGAAGGATGATCGACAGCGTCTCGCTTTGTGGCTGGAAATCAGGCTCCGAGGCCGACAACCACTGCCGACCGTCATTCGAGATGTGCTGACCGCGTCGGGATCAACAAGAGATAACGGCGCCATCGCGTTCTACTCGGGTCATCAAACACATGATGATCTGGCCCGAGCGTTTGGGCAGGTCTTCCTCGGAGTGTCGTTCCGCTGTGCGCGATGCCATGACCACCCGCACGCTGAGTGGGGCATCGATGATTTCTACGGAATCGCTGCCGCGTTCAAGGACGTACGTGTCCATGCAGAGAAAAACCAGCCCCTGACGGTCAAGATCGTGCAGACCGAGTCCTTCCAGAACCCGCGAACGAAGTCGTCAGTCAAACCCAACATTTTCGGCACGCGACTGCATGGCAAACAGGACACCCGAGCGGAACTCGCAGACTGGCTGCTGGGCCACGGTCGCATGATGTTGGCGCGGAATATCGTCAACCGGTACTGGGCTCGATTCATGGGACGCCCATTAACGGCATGGGTCGACGATTTGACGCCATCAAGTGTGGAGCGGCATCCCGGACTGCTGGACGCTCTGGCCCGGGAACTGGTGGAACAGGATTTTGACACGAAGCACTTGATCCGCATGATCTGCCAGTCGCGCGCGTATCAGCTCAGCAGCACTCCATACGCCCCACCTGTGGATCGCTGGTTCGGTTCTCGATTTACACCAAGGCGGCTGGCGAGCCGCGAGATCTTCGACGCGATTCAGTTCGTCGCGGACTCCAACAGGGGAACTTTCAATGACCAGCGTGAGGAAATCTCGGGGACCTTCCGGGGACTTCAGCCGAACTTGAATGAGAGCGATGTTGAGTGCTCCCGAAACCAATACCGAAAACGCATCTACTCGTACTCCTCGCTCCATTTGCTGAGTTCGAATGGACTGAACGACGCCATTCACGATCCGACAGGAATCGTGGCTCGACTGATTGCGAGCGATGCGACCATCGAGGACATCACGCAACGCTTATTCTTCCGCATCCTGCACCGCGAACCGACCGCCGCACAATCGAACAAACTCCTCGAACACTCAAAGAAAGCCGAGCGTGCCCAATACGTCGAAGACATCTTCTGGGCGCTGGTCAACTCCCGGGAATTCGTCATCGTTCAATGAGTCACCCACGAAAACGTCCTAAGCGGACAGCGCAACTTCTGGAGTGCGACGATGTATCGTCGCTTTCACATTCTCTATTCTCGAAGTAGCCGCTTTTCTCTCCGGCTCGTGAGTACGGGATCGCCGACACATCGCCGAAAACGTCTGCGCCGTGGTGAAAATGTGAAAGCGGTGACGCATCACCGCAGTCCAAATAAGCAATTCTCACTCCGGACGCAGCAGGTCCGGGTCAATCCGAGAATCTCAACGTGTACTTGTATGCGTTGGCCGTAAACGTCTCGTCCGGGATTTCGTTGAGTCGGGTCAGGTAGATTTCCAGGTCGAGAGTTTCGCTGTTCTCGATCAGCCAGAAGTTAGAGAGTTGCAGCCGCTCGCCTTCGCCGGGTTGCCGGGTATCGATCTCGGTCACCGTCGCTTTCTTCAGAGCGAGTGCATCCTCGTCGACCTGGGCGATCACCAGCGGATATCGAGGGTGGCCGGGATTTGTCGGGTTTGTGGGAGCGATGTTTCCAATCCAGTAGACCCTGCCAGTCTTCTGGCTGCGGAAGAGGCGATGAAACGTGCTTGTGGAAAAGAACACCGTGCCGTCGGTGTATCCGAAGATCCGAGGCTCGGAGAATGTCATCCCTCTGTCGTTCGACACGCTGAACCACTTGTGAGCATTTCCGTCTCTTGTCTTTGTGATTCGCCAGACGATCAGTATTCGCCCGTCAGACAACTCGGCGACATCAGCTTCCAGCAGCCCGTTGAAGGCGATCGATCGAGGCAGCCACACGGGGCGGCCAGCCTTCCAGACGTATTGTTCTGTATCTTTGTCCCAGCGACCTGCGTAACACAGACTTCCGATGGTCCCTTTGCTCGGCCAGCGAGCCCTTGGAGATGGAACGTCTTCGACATCGGCGGGGATTTTCGAGTTCGTGACAGGGATGAGCAGGTTGCCATTACTCAGCCGAAGAATCGACTGCCCGGGGTAGCCCGTGTTGTTTTCGAGGTACTTCGGATTCAAGACGTTCTGCAGATCCAGGTCATCTCCCTCCTCATACTTGAGAGTCTGTGTTTCCCCGAAGCCACCGTCTGTGGAGGTGCGTACCAGGGCATGGTTGTAGATCATACGGGGCGGTCCCTGTCGCATGTCTCGAACATGATGGATCGAGAGCGACACAAGCCTGCCAGACGCAGGGTCGTGAATACCGCAGAACTTCCAGTCGAGAACGGTCACCTTGTCGTGGTAGGTCATCCACGGAGGCTGAGCGGTTAGTCGTGACCATGTCCTCCCATTGTCATGCGAGACCCGTTGATGCGGTTCCTGCGGCGAGTCGCCGTAGCCTCTGACCTGATCGTCGTGAGTCCACTTGGTGTGGATCTCCTCGCGATATCCGCCTTTGCCTGGAAACGCGTAGACCCAGGGGGCTTTTCCAGACACTTCATTCCGGACATAGATTTCCTTTCTGACTGTTGCGACCGGTGTCGTGTCACCAGTTCCAGCGATGGGAATAAACTGCACGGCATCCGCGATCACGTATTTGTCGTCGGTGCCCGCAGTCGAAATTCGCACCCAGCCTTGCTTGCCGTCATTGAAGCGGAACCTGCCAAGAGTTCGAAACAGCCGCTTGTGTTCCGGCACGTCCTGCTGATTGATGCGCAGTGTCGATTCACCGTCTGCATGGTGAATGGTCACCGGCGTATTCGTCGAACGGCGAATGTTGTAGCAGTGTGATAACCGAACTTCGTATAGACCCGCTCGCGGCAAATCGGGCCTGAAGGTAACCGAGCTTTTTCCCTTGCCCTGTTTCTGATCATGCAGATAGCCCAGGCCCACGTAGGGCGGAGTGTGCGTCGAGTACCGCCACTGACCAACCAGTGTGGCTTCGGTTTCGTCGACGACAATCCCTGGCAGATCGCGTTTGTCCTTCACGATAAACGGAACCAGTTTCGGATTATCAACTTCGCCTGGTTTGTGCGTATTGGGCAGTGCATCCGGATGCGGGCGTATGTCTACCGGAGTTGACTGGGCGAATGACGATTCGGCCAGAAGCAATATAAGTGTCATGATGACAGCAGATGGGTTTCTCATTTGGGCATTCACAAAGTCCAGTGGTTGAAATCGACTTTGGTGGCTGAGCCGTAGCCCGATTTCTCCAAAATCGGGACCTGCCGCTTGCGGATTTCGGAGAAATCCGCCTATAGCTCCACGGTTAAGGATGAATCCACCTAATCAGGGGCAATTGGAGTCATGTTGCGGGGACGCTTACTTCATGGTCGGCGCACTCGTGGAAAACAAGTCCGTGATCTCGTCCGCTGTGAGGGCTCGCGGATACAAACGCACGTCGTGGATCATCCCAACAAACACGTGTCCGAATCGCTGGTTGTTGGAATCCGCACCGACAACGAGGTCAGTCATGTCGGAATCGTCCAGGGAACCGGCTGTCCAGGGCGATTCCGCCTTCTGTTGACCGTCAACAAACAGTGATACCTTCTTCCGATTCGAATCCACGACGCCCGTAAGCAGATGCCAGCGTCTCACGTCATGCGAATGCCAGGACGCTGTTTGCCATCGTCGGGCTTTGTCGTCCCAGGCCTGCATGGTCCACGACTCTTTCAGGTCATGCCACAGCATGAAGTTTCCGGGCGTGCCAATATTGTCTTTCGAGACGACTCGCATGCCAGGCGATTGCTTCGATGTGTTGATCCACGCACTGACAGTCAGATCCGTCCAGTCTTCCATTTTGATCGATCCGACAAGCATTCGCTGGTTGCCGTCGAATTCCAGAGCGGAAGTGGAATCGCCAGTCCACAGCGATGGTTTACGGTCAATCCGGTTGTCCTTGTCCGCTTTCAGTAGTGCTTCGAGATGCAGTGTTCCCTGGCCGCTTGTCTTCCACCGCTGCGTTAGATCGGCCGATGCCGACGCATTCTGCAGCGGGCGGCTCGGCGCAGGCTTACCGTACGGCTCGTCCGTGATCCGTGTGCCTGGGGGAAACGGCGGAAGCGACTTGATTGGTGGTGGGGCCACAAACCTGTGTCTCAGCGGTAGAGTCCCGGACGCGGCGTCATACCACCCGATCGGGTTCCCTTCGTAGGAATCGTCGTGCAGATAAACGTCGGCCTTGATGGTTGATGCTCCATCGACAAACGTCAGCAACCGACTCATCGGATGCGATCCGCCGTGATGCCGCGTGAGTGCAGCCACCTGCAGGAACCCGACGCCCCAGCGAGTTTCAGTAATCGTCTTGTCGCCCCAGTTGTCCTCGGGACCGTGGACATGCGTGTGGCCGGCGACCCACAGATCGATTGCGCCACGTCCATGCTGCTTGTGGAAGTTGTCCAGAAAAGCTTCAAAGACGTGAGCGTCGCTGATGAACTGAAAATCGTCCGGGTCATCATTCTCAATCAGGTAATAGAGATACGACGAGCCTTCGGCGCCGCCGCTGGCACCGTGATAGCGCGGATTGCCTTCGCCGCGACCGGAAGCGATTGTTGTGTCCCGCAACGCGTGATGATGCATGGTGACAATGATCTTGTCCTGGTTGTCCAGCACTTGCTGCTTCCACCAGTCGAACGTCGCGCGAGTGACCGCCCCGGCCGGGTATCCCCCGGATCGGCCATCCTTGCTGTGCCCGCGACCGACGGGTTCCGGCGCGTCGTTGCGATCAGCCAGCATGAGAAACAGCATGTTGCCAGCCTGAAAACGATACCGTTCCCAGGTCCCTTCGACCGGAAATGGCCTTCGTTCGGAATCGACGCCAGAGAACTCCGTGTGTCGGCCAAGTGGATCGCCCCACTTCTGAAACCACGTTCCGGCACCATGGTCGTAATACGGCGCGTCGTGGTTGCCCGGCACGTTGTAGATCTGCTCGCGGCGATGTTTCCTCATCGCGTGGTACTGGCGAATCAACTCGTACCCATCGCGATCACCCGGCGGATGCTGATGAGCCGACAGATCGCCCGCGTCGATCATGATGTCCCACTCGAAGGCCGGTGCGTCTTTGACGAGCCCTTCAGACTGCCGAATGACATCGGCCAGGCTCTCTCGCCCACGCCGGATGTCGGCCGGCACGTGCGCGCAACTTGTCGCCCAGACGCGAAACGTTTTCGACGGCGATTCGTCCGCGGACTGCGCACGAGGCAACGGGGTCAGGATCAGAATCAGGAATAAGATTCTGGCGAACGGCATCACAGTCTGGCCTGAGTTGACTGGGTCGGCGGTGAGCTGGGGGACCTACAGAATCGTGTTGTCGCCGTTGTTTTCTTTCTGGTGAATTGTGACGGGCCAGCCTGGGAACTGGTTGGTGGGCTTTCCGTCCGTCGCATCCACGAGGAACCGAAAGGAATCGATCGTGTACGTCTTTGCTTTGGTGTCGATCGTGACGAGGCCAAAGCCGCTGCCTTTCTGATGGGCGCGCGAGTAGCGGTTTTTTTTCGATGCCACTTCAGGATTACCGACCGCGTACACGTACGCTCGGTTTCCGAAGCCGTCGATGAATTCACCCGTGTTGGGTAGTCCGTGTTTGGGACGATTCTCGTGGGGCATTCCCAATGCATCCGGACGCCACCACCGCGGATAACCGGCCGCAATCGCCGGTGTGCAGAATGACCAGCAACTGTCTCGCTGTTCTTCGACTCCGTACTGGACCAGAGTCGTCAGGTGCTGGTCTCCGTTGATGTGCAGAGGCATTCCCTTGCGGACGATGCGAACCGCATTGTTTCTCGGGGTCTGCGGCCAGCCGCCGGAGTCGAGGTCCGCTTTGAGATATCCCTTATATCCGCCGTGATGGGTGGCCACTGCCGCGAATACTGTCTGACTGAGCAGCACTTTCATTCCGTGCGACCTCCAGTCACCGACCCAGTGATTCAGAAACGTCTCCTGACGGTCACCGAGCAGAACAAGTCCGGGCTTGTCGAGGACAGACGTGTCGAACTTCGGGTCGCTGACATGATCAGCGCGTCCGCTGCCTGTTTCGACTCGTTCCGGTCCACTCTTGAACTGACGGTCTCCCAGCACGGCGAAACTGACGTTTCCATACACCACGTCGCCAAAGTAGACGCTGATGTCCTGCTTGCTGGCAGCAGCATCGTAGGCATCGGGATGATGTGACGTGTTCGTGCGGTGGACGGCATTGACCATCCGGGCTGGCTGCCGATAGCCGCCTTTGGATGACGTGCTGCCCGACGTCATTTTCTCGCCGCCTTCACCCCAGATGTTGCCCTGAAAGACGTCGTGATCGTCGGGGAGACATAGAGTCGGGCGGTCTTTCATCGCGTGCCGGAATGACCAACCGTGTTGATAGAACTTACGCAGGTAGTTGAGAATCGCCAGCTCGGCGTCGTCGCGGATGATGCCGTATCCACCGTGGTTCTCGTAAAGCTGGTCGCCGGAAAAATAGAGCATGTCCGGATCGAGCTTCACGAGATTGTTCGCGACGGGCTCGTACGGGAAGGCGTAGTCGTTCTGGCACGTCAGCGCGCCCAGGCGTAAGGGCCGTCCTTCCGGATTCTGGCGAATGACGCCGGTCCAGTCGGATTCCACTTCCGTGCCGTCGGTCAGCTTTTCCCGATAGACCAGCCGGTAGGGTGCGGCGGTCTTCTGGTCCCAGTTTGGAATGCGGAACGTCGCGGTCCAGGCATCCGTATCGAGCTTCTCCTCGCCCAGCGAATTCCATTCGCCTCCCTTCCGAACAAGTAGTTCAACCGTTTGATTGTCCTTCGCACCAAGAGGACCGGTCAGCGCCGTCATCTTCATGACGAAGCCTTCGTCGCTGCGCGAATCACTGAGCGAATAGACCGACCAGAGAATCGGACCAAATTTCTGGTCCGGTTTGTGAGTGAAGGCGTCGCCATCGATCTGCCAGTCGCTGAATCGATATCGAGACCCTTTCGCTCTGGCCTGTTTTGGATCGAAGTTGTTGACAAGTGCCACGTTTCCCAGCACAGCGGCAGGAACAACCTTCAGTTTGATTGTGTCGTAGACTTCATCGGTTTTGCTTGATGACGCCGTCAGAGTCAGCGCGTACCTGTCACCGGTCGATTCCCCGTGAAGTTGCAGCCGGATGTTCTTCATATCCACAGGCTTCTTCAGGGCCTGCGTTTTTCCACCGAGAACCAAGCGGTCGCCGATGATGCCGGCCCGCATGCCGTTCTTCGCGAAGCAGTTGCTGCGGTGCTCGTTGATGTCGCTGCGAATACCGATGCGGAAGCCGACACCGCCGTCTTCTTTACGCACTTCCACCTGGCTGGCCAGCACGGACATCCACAGCGAACCGTCCGAGTTTG
>Ga0302132_10001847_pt1 | contig 12217 bp, 8 predicted proteins | sample CB9_321_MG_FD_203113 | JGI IMG/M metagenome (GOLD analysis project Ga0302132, IMG submission 203113) | Marine microbial communities from Western Arctic Ocean, Canada - CB9_32.1 | ecosystem: Environmental > Aquatic > Marine > Oceanic | place: Canada: Western Arctic Ocean | collected 2017-09-19
GTCTTTGTGTTCGACTGACGCAGAGCCAACGCTCGCTGAAAAAGCCCATCGTGAATGTCGTTTAGCATATCCCCAGCATTTGCCACAAATTCCGCGCGGTCGATGCCTTCGCTCTTTCCCGTATCACGACGACCAACGAACACTTGTCCATTTTCCATATCACGCGGCCCCACTTCGACTCGAAGCGGGACGCCTCGCTTTACGTGATACCATTTCTTTTCACCGCCACGTAAATCTCGCTGATCTATAAACACGCGGATATTGCTGTCAGCATATTGTTGGTTTTTCAGATCTGCTTCAAGCTCCTCACAATATTGCATCACGGCGTCACGCGTCTCGTCACCTTTAATAATCGGCAAGATGACGATCTGTTGTGGAGCAAGTTTTGGAGGTAACACTAAGCCATCGTCATCGCTGTGCGTCATGATCAGGGCGCCGACGAGTCGAGTCGATGCTCCCCATGATGTTGTCCAAGCATGTTGTTGCACCCCTTGCTTGTCTTGGTACATGATTTTCTGAGCCTTTGCAAAATTCTGACCTAGAAAATGTGAAGTCCCTGACTGCAGCGCTTTTTTATCTTGCATCATTGCTTCGATCGTCAGAGTCGATACAGCACCGGGAAATCGCTCGTCTGCTGTCTTCTCGCCTTTGATCACCGGCATCGCCATAATGTTCTCAGCAAACTCGGCGTACACATCCAGCATCAACCGAGTTTCTTCCAATGCTTCTTCTTCGGTGGCATGACACGTGTGACCCTCTTGCCATAGAAATTCCGTGGTTCGCAGAAACATCCGCGTCCGCATTTCCCAGCGGACTACGTTTGCCCATTGGTTGATTTTGATGGGTAAGTCACGATAAGACTGCACCCATTTCGCATACATACTGCCGATAATTGTTTCGCTCGTTGGTCGTACAATCAATGGTTCTTCTAGCGGACCAGCGGGGATTAATTTACCGTCAGGGCCAGGTTCCAAACGGTGATGCGTTACCACGGCACACTCTTTGGCAAAGCCCTCAACATGCGCAGCTTCTTCTTCTAGAAAACTTAATGGTATGAACAGCGGAAAGTAAGCGTTGACGTGACCCGTTTCTTTGAATCGTTTATCCAAGGCTTGCTGCATGTTCTCCCATATCGCCCAACCCCACGGTTTAATGACCATGCAACCTCGTACCGGAGAGATCTCCGCTAAATCCGCTTCTCGAATTACCTGCTGGTACCACTGTGGGTAATCTTCTGCGCGAGTTGGAGTGATTGCTGTTTTTGGCTGCTTCGCCATTTTTATTTTCCGTTCTTTTCCGTTTGTGAGTAAGTTAACAAAATTGGGGTCGTAGCGTGACATTCTAAGTTAGGATTGGTCGTTGCGACAACCAGAGAATTCAAGTAGGTCCCTTGTCGAGCCTAAGTTTTACTCTTAAATTGCCTATTCAACTTCTCTTACAACTCATTCACCGACTTTTTGACACTGCGACAATCATATGACGCGACGATTTATTAACCAACTTGGTGAAAATGAAAACATCGACCAAGTCTTTATTGCTAATGGTAAACAACTACGGCCAAACCGACAGGGCAATTTATACCTACAAGTCTCGTTGTCAGACCGCTCCGGCATCGTTAATGCAATGCAATGGAATGCCAATCAAACGGTATACGACAGTTTTGAGAATGGTGATTATGTGATCATCCACGGAACCACTCAGTTCTTCAATGGTAACCTACAAATCATCGTGCAAAAACTTACCACCGCTGATCCTGCTCAAGTTGATGAGGCTGAATTTCATGTATTGTCTAATGAAGGCATCGGGCAACTGCTGGTGCAATTGCGGCAGTTCGTGGATTCAATTAGTCATGCCCAACTTAAATCACTCGCCTGTTTTTACCTCGACAATGACGAACTAACGTCGAAGCTTAGCCAAGCCCCCGCTGGTGTTAAAAATCACCATGCTTACCAAGGAGGGTTACTTCACCACGTCGTGTCTTTGATGGAATTAGTCGATGTGGTTGCGCCAAAATATCCTGATGTTGATCGCGACCTAGTCTTGATCGGAGTACTGCTGCACGACTTGTCAAAAATCGATGAGCTGTCCTATGAGAAAGGGTTTGAGTATACGGACGAGGGGCAACTCGTGGGACATCTAGTGATGGGTGTTGAACTGCTGGGAAAAATGATCCGCGATTGGGAAGCAGCGAACAGCGATGTGTTCCCCAAAGATTTGGCCATTCAACTCAAGCATCTGATCGTTAGCCATCATGGCGAGTATGAGTATGGAAGCCCGAAGCTGCCGATGACGCTCGAGGCGGTCATGCTGCATTTTTTGGACAACATGGACGCCAAACTATTTCAGTTCAACCAAGCGATGTCCTCAGAAGCCAACCCCGATAGCCAATGGACTCCCTACATTGCCTCCATTGGCCGCAAGCTCTACAAAAACTCTCGCAGCTAGCTCAATTCTCTACCGTCAGCATCTTTCATGCCGTTACCGGGGGATACACATGCAATGAGGATCATAACTAGATCGACGAGCGCCCAGATTCCACATCCTCCAACGGTTAATATCTGAATAATACCGCGCTACCGTCCGCGACTATTTGCTAACGCAACTCCAGCGTCAGTAAATTGTTTCATCAAGATAATCATTATCACAATATTCACTGTGCCTGTTATAAGATTTACATAGGGAATTATGTTCACAATCGAAAGAATACAAAAAGTCAAACTAAGACCTTCGCTAACTTGTTTGCCAGGTGCAACAGATCTTAATTCATTGTTCAAACCCTTGGCGAGCCCATGGATTGCTACAAAGATCCAATACAGATTAAAGAATGGTATGAACAAAAATCCAATTGCCTTCCCAGGCGTCGTCTCTGCTCTTTCTCGTGGAATTAGCGACCATAGCTTATAGATCAGCATAAACTGGTAAACCGCCGATGCAATAAGGCCGATGATACCTACAATAATGCATGATGTGAGGAAACCCCAGAGCAAGTGAATCCAATACCATTTGAATAGTGCTTCTACTCGTGCCCCGTCAGCAGTACCGCCTCCCTGTGGTGCATATCCTGGGGATGCATACGGCGACCCAGGCATAGGTTGTCCTTGCATAGGTTGTCCTTGCATAGGTTGTCCTTGCATAGGTTGCCCTTGCATAGGTTGCCCTTGCATAGGTTGCCCTTGCATAGGTTGTCCAGGCATCGGTTGTCCAGGCATAGGTTGTCCTTGCATCGGTTGTCCAGGCATCGGTTGTCCAGGCATCGGTTGTCCAGGCATCGGTTGCCCTAGCATGGGTTGTCCAGGCATCGGTTGCCCTGGCATGGGTGCGGCCGGTGGGAGTTGGCCTGCTGCAAAAGGTGATGCGGGAGCTATCGGTGGTGGTACAGGTGCAGCACTTGGTGCAGGCACTGTCATCTCAATGCCACATGAACATTTTGCTTGTTTACCCGCTAAAGAGTCGTCAAGCGTATAAGATTTGCCACATTGAGCACAATTAAACGTAATAGCCATAAATAAAACACTTTAATAATAAAAACACAGATGTAGATAGATAAAACAAAAGCAATAAATCAAAATAATTCCATAGCTCTAAGCCTATCATAAAGAACCATCAGAAAACACAATAATTCACTTGAAATCGATTCCACAGGAGCCAGTTGAATTTTTCTAGTGCAAGCGCTGTCATCTCGGTGTCACAAGAACATTTAGCGTGGTTACACACCAATGAGTCATCAAACCTGTAAGATTTTCCACATTGGGTGCATTTAAACGTATTAGCCATAGATGAAATACTTAAATAAGCATAAAACGGATAAATAGAAATTACAACGAATACAGATCACTGCGAATTCGCAGCTATAAGTCTATCATCAAGTCAAATAAAAAAACTTACCCTAATTGAAACAATCTGAGGATCGAACGTGGAATCACAGGATCTGGAACAACGAATACTCCAGCACGTATACCAAGCCAATTACAAAGCAGTCAAGCCTACGGCCATCGGTCGTAAGTTGCGTCTTTCAGCTGAAGAACAAAAAACCGTTCGTGTAACGGTCAAACGCTTGGTTAAGAAGAAAAAACTAAAATACGGCCCCCGACATCTCGTCTTACCTGTACAACAATCCGCCAAGGAACGTGAGGCAGTTACTCAAGGGAGCGCCCCCGTTGACAGTCAGAATGACAGTCCCGAAAGCGCCGTGCCAGTTGTACTGTCTACCCAGCGCGATACCGAGAAAACCAAAGAATCAGTAGAAGATACAGAATCTACATCTTCCGAACAGCACGCTGAAAACACGATGCTCGGTACATTTTCTCGGGCTGGTGGTGGATTTGGTTTTGTGCGCCCCGCGGGTACAGACCGAGCGGCCGGTCGAGATCATGATATTTTTATCGCCGCTCATGATTCGCTCGCCGCCTGCCAAGGCGATACTGTCCGCATTCAAGTCGGTCGTCCAGGAAAAAGCCACGGAGGGTCACAGGGTCACAACCAAACCCGTGGCCGGGTCATCGAGATCGTCACGCGAGTGCGCAATCAATTTGTGGGAACTTACCGCGAAAAAGCCAAACGAGGTACTGTAAGTGTCGATGGAAACCAATTCGAACGTCCGATCCCCGTCGGTGATGCTGGTGCCAAACGAGCCGCCATCGGTGACAAAGTTGTCATTGAAATGGTCCGATTTCCCAGTGGTCATGACAGCGGCGAAGCAGTGCTGACTGAAGTACTCGGGACCCGCGGAGAACCCGGCGTTGACACTCAGATGATCTTACACGAGTTCATGATACGACAAGAGTTTCCAGCAGAAGTCCTTGACGACGCACGTGATCAAGCCAGCCAGTTTGATGAAAATGATCTCACCGACCGCGACGATCTGACTGCCGATACGATCATCACCATTGACCCCGTCGATGCACGAGATTTTGACGATGCAATTTCGCTCGAACAAATCGAGAATGGGCACTGGCGTCTAGGCGTACACATCGCCGATGTGGCACACTTTGTCCCCGTCGGTAGCAAGCTCGATGTGGAAGCTAAGCTTCGAGCAACAAGTGTCTACCTTCCCGATCTCGTCGTTCCAATGTTACCAGAGATCATCTCCAACAACCTAGCCAGTTTGCAACCCGACCGTAAACGCTATGCAACCACAGCAATTATCGAATTCAATGCAGAAGGAATCCCGATCGCAACCGACGTCAAAAAGACGGTCATCCGTAGTTGCCGACGGTTTACGTACGAAGAAATTGATGACTTCCTAGATAACCGCAGCAAGTGGCAAGAGACTCTCGACAAAGACGTTTACGTCCTACTCGAGCGCATGCATGAATTAGCGATGCTTTTGCGTGGCAGACGCTTGGAACATGGTTCTTTGGAAGTTGGGCTACCCGAAATCAAGATCGACTTAGATGGCAACGGAGAAGTTGCCGGCGCTCATCGAACCGTAAATACTGAGAGTCATCAAATCATCGAAGAATTCATGCTCGCCGCCAACCAAGCCGTGGCGACATTGTTACATGACCGCGAGTTAAAGTTCTTGCGGCGGATTCATCCCGACCCAACTAAACGAAAACTCGTTAACCTCACCAAATTCTCGCGCGAGATCGGAATCAAAACAGACGATATCACCAGTCGATTCCAAATCCAACACGTCATTAATCAATCTATCGGCAAACCTTACGAACAAGCCGTTGGATTGACTGTCTTGCGTAGTTTGCAAAAGGCCATTTACGGCTGCGAAGAAGAGCGACATTATGCACTGAACTTCACCCATTACTGTCACTTCACTTCTCCCATTCGGCGTTATCCGGACCTGACAATTCACCGACTATTAAATCAAGTCATCGCTGCTAAACCAATCGTTCAGGACATCCCTAAAATCACGGAACTCGGTGACCATTGTTCCGACCGAGAAGTGAATGCTGAGCGGGCGGAACGAGAGCTCAAAAAATTAAAACTTTTGAACTACTTGGATGCTCGCAAAGGCGAAGAGATGGTGGTGCTAGTTACCGGAGTAGAGAAGTTTGGACTTTTTGTACAAGGAGTACAAGTCCCGGCGAGTGGTTTGATCCATGTCGCTACGTTACGAGATGACCACTATTCATTGGAACAGGGCACGCACGTGCTTGTTGGTTTTCGCAGCGGCAATTCGTTCCGTTTGGGTGACACGCTGAGCATTCGTATCGGCCACATCGATCATGAAAAACGGGAAGCAAATTTCATATTTTTGAAAAAGATCGCCTCAGCCGACGGCAATGATGACTCCCAACCACTGGAACCCTCACGGACTTCCAACAGTAAGGAAAAAGGGAAATCAGGGAAACGCAAAGGCTCGGTTCGCCGCGGCGGAAAAAAACGAGGCAGCCCACGTGGCAAACGCCGTCGTTAAGCAAAACATTCCCGTACGCGTATTATCAGCGTTTGAAAATTGACCTGGTCACACATTCGTGTAAATACGAGGTTGATCATATTCGAATTTGGTCAAAACTGAACGTCACCCGTGGCTAACCCCGACAGGTTTTTGGGATGCACCAAACAACCGGCCTAACCCGCTTTTTTTTTGACAGGTTTGCGATAGAATACAGGCGTCATTTTTTTCGACGTCACCCACATCGTTAACTTTATCGCGTTTGATAGAATTCTTGTTATGGACAATCAACTACTTCAAACACCACTATATCAATGGCACGTTGACCAAGGTGCACGGATGGTCGATTTTGCAAATTGGTCGATGCCAGTACAGTATCAATCGATTGTGCAAGAACACCAAGCGACCCGTAGTGCCGTCACCATGTTCGATGTCTCGCACATGGGCAGAATCCGTTTTGACGGCCCTGGCGGTGGCGAATTACTCGATCGCTTGTTAACACGCAGCGTTCTCGATATGCAACTCGGGCAAGTCCGTTATTCGCTGATCTGCAATCACGAAGGCGGAATTCTCGATGACGTCTTGGTCTACCACTTGGAATCACCCACCGGTGCGCAGTATTTTTTGCTAGTCGTCAATGCGTCGAACCGTCAAAAAATCGTTGAATGGATTACTGCTCAATGGCCTGATGAATCTGTTGTGGAAATGCAGGACCGCACCGTTGATACCGCCATGCTGGCAGTCCAAGGCCCGCGGGCACTGGAGACGTTACAACCATTGTTTGATTTCGATATTTCAGCCATGAAGTACTTTCGCGCCAAAGTTACCAACCAAATGCAAAAGCCCTGTATCCTAAGCCGCACCGGTTATACCGGCGAGGATGGATTCGAATTGATTCTGAAGGCAGACCAAGCGCTGCACGTGAAGCAAAACATCTTTGCGGCTGGTCGAGCGCATGATATCTCCCCCGCGGGACTCGGAGCGCGTGATACCTTGAGAATGGAATCTGCCATGCCGCTGTATGGGCACGAACTCAATGAACAACTCAACCCACTCGAAGCTGGATTAGGGTTTGCTGTTAGTTTTCAAGACCAAGAGGGTAACGATCGTGACTTTATCGGCTGCCAAGCAATTCGACAAACAAAGACGGACGGCGTGAAACGCACTCGCATCGGACTCCAACTAGATGGAAAGCGAGCCGCTCGTGAAGGTTATGCTATTTATTGTGATGGACAAGCAATTGGTGAAGTCACCAGTGGTTCCTATTCACCAACACTACAACACCCCATTGCCATGGGCTATGTGAACCAACTCGACCTGCCACTCGGATCCGCACTTGAAGTCGATGTTCGCGGCAATATGCTACCCGCAACCATCTGCCAACTCCCGTTTTATAAACGTGCTTAATTGAATCAAAAACCAACTTACAATGTGCTCGGTCACACACTTGGCCGTTGATGTTAACACAACATAAGGAACGATTAAATGAATGCTGAAGATCTAATGTATTGCCCAACTCATGAATGGGTCAGTACCACTGAAGAAAACGGCGAGACGGTTGCTACCGTTGGTATCTCTGCGTTTGCAGTAGAACAACTTACAGATCTCGTTTATATGGAATTACCGAGTGTCGGCAATCAAGTAGCAGCCGGACAAGAATTCGGTGAAGTGGAATCGGTCAAAGCTGTGAGTCCTTTGTACAGTCCCGTTTCCGGGGAAGTGATCGCAGTCAATACAGAGTTGACGGATCAGCTCGAAACTCTCAATGACGATCCCTACACTGCCGGCTGGATTATGAAGGTCAAACTTTCTGGAGCTTTACCAGAAAACCTACTCGATTTCGCGGCTTATCAAAAACAGTGTGCCGAGTCTTCTTAAAACCCTCGCCTAACAATACGACCACCAACTATACATAGAAACACAACACAGATATGCCGTACGTCTTTAATACTGTTGATGAACAAGCCGAAATGCTCGCAGCAATCGGCGCTGCATCCATCGACGAACTGTTCGACTGCATCCCACAAGATATGCAATTAAAGCGAGCGCTGAATATTCCCGCTGGCCTTGGAGAAATGGAACTGACTGCTCATATGCAGGCGCTGTCGGTACAAAATAAGAGCGTCAATGAGCAAACCTGTTTTTTGGGTGGTGGTAGTTACGACCATTTTGTGCCCGCTGTTGTTGATGCTTTGGCTTCCCGCGGTGAGTTCTATACGTCCTACACTCCTTATCAACCAGAAGTGAGTCAAGGCAACCTGCAAGTCATGTTTGAATATCAAACCCTGATATGCCAGCTAACGGGAATGGACGTCTCCAACGCCAGTTTGTATGACGGCGGAACGGCCGCCACCGAAGCGATGCTGATGGCAATGAGGGTCACTCGCCGCAACAAAAAGGTTGTCGTCGCCAGTAGCGTTCATCCCGAGTACCGACAAATTTTAGAAACCTATTTCGCATGTATTGGTGCCGAGATGGTCGTCGTCGACTGCGGTATTGGAACAACACCCGCGGCTGCCGTTGCCCAAGTGGTCGATGAAGAAACCGCAGCTGTTTTGATCCAAAATCCGAATTTTTTTGGTAACGTCGAAGATATCGCGCAGATCTCGGAAATAGCACATGCACAGGGCGCACTGCTCGTGTGTAGTGTTGACCCCATCAGCTTGGGTATTTTGCAGCGGCCCGGAGATGCTGGCGTGGATATCGTCGTGGCCGAAGGGCAATCACTGGGAACTCCCCTACTCTATGGCGGCCCCTATTTAGGCATCATGGCCTGTCGTGAATCATTCGTTCGACGACTTCCGGGGCGAATCGCCGGCGAAACCGTTGACCGTAATGGTAAACAATGCTGGGTGTTAACGTTGCAAACTCGAGAACAACACATTCGTCGAGAGAACGCGACTAGTAATATCTGTACAAACCAAGGGTTGTTTGCGCTGCGAGCAGCCATTTATCTGTCCGTGATGGGGCCACAAGGCATGCAAGACGTGGCAAACCTCTGCACTCAGAAAGCGCATTATGCCGCCGAACAGTTAATACAACATGACCGATTTGAACTAGCATTCAGTAACGGGTTTTTTAAGGAGTTCGTGGTACGAGATACTCAAAACGACGTGCAACAACTGCTGCAGCAAGCTTGCGAGAACAACATCCTTGCCGGTCTGCCATTAGGTCAATGGTACGACGAATTGGAAGATTGTTTGTTGATTACCATCACTGAAAAACGAACAAAGCAGGAAATCGATAATCTCGTCAATGTTCTTACTCAGTAAGTCAAACGCCCATACAGTTGTTAACGCACATCAGTCATTGAAGTCACCGACAATCCGATAGCCAAAAACAAATATAATCATGCGTAATACTCAAGCCACCAAGCTGATCTTTGAACTTTCTCAACCCGGCCGTAGCGGGGTTTGTATCGCAGCTAGCGATGTACCGCAACAGGATCCTGCAAAATGGTTTCCAGCAGGTGCGCTCGCAGCAAGTGCACCTCCGCTGCCGGAACTTACCGAGCCGGATGTTGTCCGGCACTTTACCAACCTTTCTACCCTCAACATGAGTATCGACACGCATTTTTACCCACTCGGGTCCTGCACCATGAAATACAACCCCAAACGCAACGAGCGAATCGCAGCGTTTGATGGACTGGCGCAAATCCACCCCTATCAACCTGATGAGACTGTGCAAGGAATGCTACAACTGCTCTATGGCCTACAAGATATGCTCGCCGAAATTTCTGGCTTGCCCGTCGTCTCGCTGCAACCTGCTGCTGGAGCACATGGGGAGTTGACTGCACTGATGTTGGCGGCGGCCTATTATCGCGAGCGCGGTGAAAAACGCACAACCGTCCTCGCACCAGATAGCGCTCATGGTACAAACCCAGCGAGTGCTCGTATGGCGGGATTTGATTTTGAGACCATTCCGAGTTGCAGCGATGGTCGAGTCGATATTGAAAAACTCAAAGAACATTTGAATGACCAAACCGCAGTATTTATGATCACTAACCCAAGTACGTTGGGGCTGTTTGATGATCAAGTCCAAGAGATTTCTGACTTGGTACACCAGTCCGGAGGGCTCATCTATCTCGACGGGGCGAATATGAACGCCATCTTGGGGATCACTCGACCAGGGGATTTCGGTGCGGATATGATGCACTTCAATCCACATAAAACATTTAGTGGACCACATGGCGGTGGAGGTCCGGGAGCTGGTCCGATTTGTGTAACCGATGAACTAGGGCCCTATTTACCCAAGCCACTCGTTGGATTCGATGACAGTTCACAAACTTATTTCCTAGATAACAATCGTCCGAAATCTATTGGCCGAGTTCGCAGTTTTTTCGGCAACGTCGGGGTATTGGTTAGAGCGTATAGCTATATCTTATCGCACGGCCCAGTCGGACTAAAACGGATCGCTGAAAATGCTGTACTGAATGCGAATTACTTGCTGAGTCAAGTTAAAGGGTTTCTTGATGTCCCACTGGGAAATCGCTGCATGCACGAATTTGTCGCTAGTGTTGAATCGATTGGTAAACAGAATGGCCTCAAACAACCCGCCATGGATATCGCTAAACGATTACTCGATTATGGATACCATCCGCCGACTGTCTATTTTCCATTGACCGTACATGAAGCAATGATGATGGAACCTACCGAAACGGAAAGCAAACAAACGCTCGATGCATTTGCCAATACGCTCGCAGCCATTGTCCAAGAATCTCCCGAAGAGCTGGCCACGGCTCCTCATTCAACCATCATCAGTCGCCCCGATGAAGTGCAAGCCGCTCGAAAGCCCATAATGAAATGGACGCCCAAGCAGGATTAACATTCCCAGAGATGCGGTTGATTCTAGATCCACCTCAATCCGGTAGCTGGAATATGGCGGTCGATGAAATGCTGCTGCTCGCCGCTCAAGTCAACAAACAAGCTGTCCTGCGGCTGTATCAATGGGACCCCGCTACGCTGTCGCTGGGCTATTTTCAATCCTATAAAGAAGCACAAACGTACGAATGTTCCCAGCAACTTCCCTGGCTCAGACGCTCAACCGGTGGTGGAGCCTTGCTGCACGACCAAGAGCTTACGTATAGCCTCGTTTTTCCCAGTCATAATCTTGCGTCGCAACAAATCGCGGACGTCTATGATCTTGTGCACAAATCATTGATCGACACTTTGAAGCAGTTCAACATTCAAGCAATAACCGCAAATGCAACACAGACGCCGAACAAACAACAAAATTCGTTCCTGTGCTTTAATCGACGTTGCGAGTGTGACGTGTTGCTGAACGATTTCAAAATTGCCGGTAGCGCCCAACGGAGGAATCGCGATTACGTACTGCAACATGGCAGTGTACTGACAGGACAATCAGTATTTGCACCTGAATTACCAGGCATCCATGACTTAAGCAGTTCAGATATGAACGCGAATATATTGCAGTCAGCGTGGGTGCCATGTCTACGGAAATTATTTAAAACTGTTTTTGTCGAAACGCCCTTAACAGACGATGAAAAACGCGTTGTCACTACGATTCAAGCATCAAAATTCGAAGACGATACTTGGAACATGAAACGATAATACTTACCGCTATTTAGGGGGGGCTTACGATTGACGCCCCTACGATTTATTGCTAGCATTTTGTAATACGAATAAACACTTGTCACGTATTGCTCCAATACACCAGTTCACAGCCAGCTTGCCACATTTTATTTTTCCCGTGGTAAGACAATAAAAGTATTTCCTTTTAGGTTGCATTTTGGAATAATACCAACGACTTCACAGGTGTGACCTAAAGTTTGATTGACGTCTACTTGTTCTTATATTTTTGTTTTGTCGTCAAACCTAAGTGATCGTTGTATGAAAGCTAAACTTT
>Ga0302132_10001849_pt1 | contig 12216 bp, 10 predicted proteins | sample CB9_321_MG_FD_203113 | JGI IMG/M metagenome (GOLD analysis project Ga0302132, IMG submission 203113) | Marine microbial communities from Western Arctic Ocean, Canada - CB9_32.1 | ecosystem: Environmental > Aquatic > Marine > Oceanic | place: Canada: Western Arctic Ocean | collected 2017-09-19
GAAGAATTTAATCACGGGTGCACTAAGTTTCGTGGCGGCGCTCGCACTTGTCGCGTCCCCTGCTGCGAGCCAGACGACCCTAAAGATGGCCACGTCCTGGGGCGGCGGACTGGTGATGGAGAAGCAGGCCAAGCATTTCGCGGAGCGGGTCGAATTCTTGACTAACGGCGAGCTCAAGATCAATGTCTTCCCGGGCGGCACCTTGGGCACCTGGAATACAGTCACTGAGACGGTGCGCAACGGCGTCGCGGACATGGGCCACACGTATGACGGCTACAATTGGGGCGAAAACAAGGCCGTGGCGCTGTTGTCCGGCTATGCCGGCGGCCTCAACGCCGAGCAGCTGATCCACTGGCTCTACCAAGGCGGCGGCCAGGAGATGATCCAGGAGTTTCAGCTTGAGGAGTTTGGCGTCATCGCGTTTCCGTGCGGTATATCGCCTCGAGAGATGGGCTTGCACAGCACCAAGAGAGTGCAGACGCTGGAGGACTTCAAGGGCTTGAAGGTTCGTACCTCCGGCATCTGGGCTGAGATTTCCAAAGACATGGGTATCTCGGCGGTGGTCCTGCCGGGCTCGGAGATCTATGCGGCGCTGGAGCGCGGTGTGGTCGACGCCGTTGAGTGGGCGCAGCTTTCGGTCAACAAGGCGAAAGGCTTCCACAAGGTCGCCAAGTATCTGATCATGCCGGGCATCCATCAGCCGGCGGCCGTGGGTACTTGCAACTTCAACGTCGATGTGTGGAAGAAGTTGTCGGATCGTCAAAAGAAGATAATCGACATCGCTGCCCGTGAGATGAGCCTGAGCTTCTACCACTTCGTCGGGCATGAGGACGCGGCCGCCTATGATTTCTACCTTCAATCCGGTAACGAGATCGTCGTTCTCGACGATGCCGTGATCAAGTTGGCTAGGGAGCTCTCCTACGCCTGGGCCGACAAGGTAGCGGCCGAGGAGGGTGGCTGGTTCAAGAAGATTCTCGACAACCAGCGGGCCTATGAAAAGGCCTGGGGCAACGCCCACAAGTATCGCGACTCGGTCAAGCCTACAGTTTTGCCTAAGTAGTCGCGTTCAGCGTACGGTGCGTTTTCGACCGAAGGCGCCCGAGGCAGCACAACGGCCCACGTCATCTCGCACGCCTATGCGGGATGACGTGGGCAGCTTCTTGACTGGGTGGATGAATTGATCGCCGAGAGCTACCACGATGACATTTCGTTCACTTTGGTTCCGGCCTGCAGCCCCCCCCACCTGCGCTTCGCAGTGACAGTTGCTGGGCAACACGCGAGACTCGCCGCGCGGCCGCCGGCGACGTGTTTGCCGCGGGCGAGACACTGCCGCAGGCTTGTGCTGAGCGCGACCATGCATTGAGGTGGGCGCTGCCAGAAGGTGTCTTAGTATGAGGAACGATACGATGACCCCATTCGACCTATCCGTTACCGACGCGCTGCTATCGACCACGCGTGCGGTGCGAAAACGCCTCGACCTCGAGCGACCGGTCCCGCTCGAGATCGTCCAAGATTGCCTGGAACTGGCCATGCAGGCGCCGACCGGCTCAAACCGTCAGGGCTGGAGTTGGATCGTGGTAACGGATGCCGACCGGCGCCGTGCGCTGGCCGAGCTCTACCGCAAGAACGCCGGCCACCGTATGGAGACGGCGTACCAGGAAGCGCTGGCAGCGGGCGCGTCAGAGGACGCCCGGGTCTTCGACTCGGCCCGCTATCTCACCGAACGGCTACAGGACGTGCCGGTGCACGTCATCCCGTGTATCCACATCGGCGACCCGTCGGCCAATCTGCCGCGTGATGCCTGGGCCAGGCTGATGGGCTCGATCTTCCCCGCGGTCTGGAGCTTTCAGCTCGCGCTACGGGCCAGGGGCCTGGGTTCGGTACTGACCACGCTACATCTCCGCTGCGAGGCGGAGGCGGCCGAGCTGTTGGAGATCCCTGAGGACGTCATGCAGGTCGCCCTGCTGCCCGTCGCCTACACCCTCGGCACAGACTTCAAGCCCGGCCGCCGCCGGCCCTTGGACGAGACCGTCCATTGGGAGAAGTGGTGATGCGATCGCGGCTTTGCCACTCTCACCACTCCTTCTTGTCGATGGAGGGATGGTCTCGTCCGGTCCTGCGCGGGCTCATGAGGATCAGGGCGGTATGATCCGGACCGGATCCCATGCCGTCGTCCGAGCCATGAGACTAGAAGAGCGTCGTCGCATCGGACAGACTTGGGCAACGTCCGGATACGATCTCGGAGGTAACGAAGTGGGCATCGCCGATCGACCGCAACCGGTGGGCGAAGCCCCAGCCGGCCCGCACCGTTTGGAGGATCCGGCCGTTTGCCGCCGACTGGCGACCGGTCCGGTGGATGGGAGAGTGTGATGGCGGAAGACCGGAAACGCGAGCCGGTTGCGGACTTTCGCGAGCAGGCAATATTGTGGCCCAAAGGCCATACCTATGAGGATTTCGAGGTCGGCATGGTGTTTCAACACCATTGGGGCCGGACCCTGAACGAGGGCGACAATACGCTCTTCACCACGTTGACCTTACATTTCAATCCGCTCTACTTCAACGAGCCCTACGCCAAGGCACACGGCCATCCCCGCGTCGTGGTCAACCCACTGTTGGTCTTCAATACCGTGTTCGGCATGACGGTGGAGGATCTGAGCGAGGGCGGCGGTCCGTTCCTGGGCGTCGACGCCATGACCTACCACCGACCGGTCCATGTCGGCGACACGGTCTACGCCCATTCCGAGGTGCTGGACAAACGTACCTCGCGGAAGTTTACCGGCTTTGGCATCGTTACCTGGCATACCAAGGGTCTGAATCAAGACGATGAGATGGTCATCGACTACCGCCGCACCAACCTGGTGAGAACCCGAGATGAGTAATTTCAATCCCCGCGAAGACACGCCACAAGGCTATCTAAACGATGAACGGCGCATGATCCAGCAGGTGGCCCGCGACTTCACCATGAACGAAGTTTTGCCGGTGGCCAACGAACTAGACCCCCAACAGGGCGAGATCCCCATGTCGTTGCGCGACCAGATGGCGGAGTTGGGCTACTTCGGCATCACCGTGCCCGAGGAATACGGCGGTATGGGCCTGGGCTGCTTCGAATACTGCCTGATCACGGAAGAACTGGCCCGTGGCTGGATGAGCGTGGGGAGCATTATCGCCCGCGGCAACGGGGTCTTCGGCGCCCACGTCATGAGCGAGGAACAGCGGCGCAAATATCAGCCGCGCAGTGCCAGCGGCGAATTCTTGTCCGCCGTCTCGCTGTCGGAACCGGACACCGGCTCGGACCTGTCCAGCATTTCCTGCCGGGCCCGCCGCGAGGGTGACGAATATGTGATCGACGGCAGCAAATATTGGTGCACCTTCGCCGATGGCGCCGATTACATCATGCTCTTCGCCCGTACCGGCGAGCCGACCGACCAACGCCGGCGGCATATCGGCATCAGCGGTTTTATTATCGAAAAGGAACGCGGCAAGCTGCCGCCCGGCGTCTCCGGCGCGCCGGTCCCGAAGATCGGCTATTTCGGCTGGAAGACCTGGGAATTGGCCTTCGACGGCTGCCGCATTCCCGCCGACTGCCTCATCGGCGAGGAGGGCAAGGCCTTCTATGTAATGGCCAGCGGCTTGGAGGCCGCCCGCGCCCACACCGCCGCCCGCGCCATCGGCCTGGCCCGCGGTGCCTTGGAGGACGCCATGGCCTACGCTCAGGAACGCAAGCAGTTCGGCCGGCCGATCAGCGAGTTCCAGGCCATCCGTTTCAAGATAGCTGACATGGCGGCGGAGATCGAGGCAGCGCGTCAATTGCTATATTTCGTCTGCACGGAAATCGATCAGGGCCGGCGTTGCGACCGGGAAGCCTCGATGGTTAAGCTGTTCGCCAGCGAGATGGCCGAGCGGGTGACCAGCGAGGCGATCCAAATCTTCGGCGGCGCCGGCTACACCACGCTCCACGCGGTGGAACGCTATTGGCGCGACGCTCGGCTGACCAAGATCTTCGAGGGCACCTCGGAAATCCAACGGCGCATCATCTCGGACAATTTGCTGGGCAAGCCCGAAAACCAGTTCGGCAATTGACGGCGGCGATGGGATGACGACCATGAAGACCAGCGAACTGACCGGCAATGACAACTATTTCGAGGACTTCCAGCCCGGCGCGGTGATCCGCCACGCCCGCGGCAAGACAGTGGAGGCGATCGACAACGTCCAGATCACAAACCTGGTGATGAACACAGCCGAAGGGCACTTCAACGAAGACGTCATGCAAAAGAGCGGCGGTATCTTCGATCGCCGGGTCTCCTTCGGCGGCGTCAACATCGCCCTCGTGGTTGGTCTGGCGGCTCAGGACACGGCCGAGAACGCGCTGGCGGAGCTGGGCATGGACAAGATTCGTCTTAAGGCGCCGGTCTTCCACGGCGACACGCTTTATGCCTACAGCCAGGTCCTGGCCGTGGAAGATGGTGAACGCGAGGACGCCGGTATCGTCACCTTCCACCATTGGGGCCTCAACCAGGACGACAAGGTTGTCTTCGAGGGCGACCGACAGGTTTTGATCAAGCGGCGCAGCCACTGGAACGACAAATGAGCGCCGAAGGCTGGGGCGCGCTGGCCGGATTGCGCGTGGTCGACCTGACGCAGATGCTGGCCGGACCGTTCTGCACCATGTTGCTTGCCGACCAGGGCGCCGAGGTGATCAAGGTGGAACCGCCCAATGGCGACGTGACCCGCCCCGTGGCCCCGCATTTCGCCGACGACGAGGCACGTCATTTCGGCGGTTACTACCAGAGCATCAACCGCAACAAGAAGAGCATCTCCATCGACCTGAAGACGGATGCCGGCAAGGACATCGTCCGCCGCCTGGTCGAGCAGGCCGATGTGCTGGTGGAGAATTACCGCGCGGGCACCATGGAGGGCCTGGGACTGTCCTACGAAAGCCTGGCCGAGCTCAACCCGCGCCTGGTCTATGCCACGGTGCGCGGCTTTGGCGACCCGCGTACCGGCGCCAGTCCCTATGCCGACTGGCCGGCCTTCGACGTCGTGGCGCAGGCGATGGGCGGGATCGCGGGCATCACCGGCCCGGATCGCGAGCAGCCGTTGAAGGTCGGCCCCGGGGTCGGCGATACGGTGCCGGCGATGCTGCTGACCATCGGTATCCTGGCGGCGGTGCGCCACGCCGAGCGCACCGGCGAGGGCCAATTCATCGACGTCGCCATGTACGACGCGGTCCTCGCCCTGTGCGAGCGGATCATCCACCAGCATTCCTATACCGGCGAGGTGCCGGGACCCGAAGGCAACGCCCATCCCCTGCTCTGTCCGTTCGGGATGTTCGCGGCCAGCGACGGCTGGGTTTCGATCGCCTGTCCGAATGAGCATTTCTGGCTCACCCTGACCGAGATCATGGGCCGGCCGGATCTGGGCACCAACCCGCGGTTCCTGGAAAACGCCGACCGTTCGGCCAACAGCGACGAAGTGATCGCCATCGTCTCCGACTGGGCCCGCCGGCACAGCAAGGCGGAACTGATCGAGTTGCTGGGCGGCAAGGTGCCCTTCGGCCCCGTCAACACGGTAGCCGACATCATGGCCGACCCCCATGTTCAGGCCCGCGACATGCTGGTCCGGTTGGCGCATCCCGGTAGCGAACAGATCGCCACCATCGCCAACACCCCGATCCGCATGAGCAAGACACAGGGCGGGGTGCATCGCCGGGGCGCAATCCTCAGCGAGGACGCCGACGATGTCCTCGCCGCCGCCGGCTATGGCACGGCCGAGATTACCCGGCTGCGCCAGGCGGGTGTGATAATCTAGCAACAGGAGTGAACCATGAGCGACAGACCCAAGCGCGCCCGGCGCTGCCAATTGGCAGTGCCCGGCAGTAGCGAGAAGATGATGGCCAAGGCGGCCGGGTTAGCGGTCGATCACATCTTTCTGGACCTGGAGGACGCGGTGGCGCCGGCCGAGAAGCCGGCCGCGCGTGGCAAGGTCGTCGAGGCTCTGAACAGCCTGGACTTTGGCGGTAGCGTCCGATGCGTACGAATCAACGATATCGAGACCCCGTGGGCCTACAAGGACATCATCGAGGTGGTGACCGGCGCCGGCGAGAACCTGGACACCATCATGATCCCCAAGGTCAAGTACGCCCACGACGTCAAGTGGGTCGATATCCTGGTGAACCAGATCAAGCAGGATATCGGCTTGAAACGCCATATCGGCATCGAACTGCTGATCGAGGAGGTCGAAGGCATCCAGAACGTGGACGAGATAGCCGCCTCCACTCCCCGGCTGGAGGCCATGGTGTTCGGCATGGGCGATTATTCGGCCTCGCAGGGGGTCAGCGTGCGTTCGGCGATGGGCGACGGCGTCTATCCCGGCGACATCTGGCACTATCAGCGCCAGCGCTTGGTGATCGCCTGCCGCGCGGCTGGGATCGATGCGGTCGATGGACCGTTCGCCAACTTCCGCGATCCCGAGGGCTACCAGCGGGAAGCCACCCGGGGGATGCTCCTGGGTTGCGTCGGCAAATGGGCGATCCATCCGGCCCAAGTGGAAATTGCCCAGCAGGTCTTTTCCCCCGAGCAAGAGGACGTGGACCAGGCGCGCAAGATTGTCCAGGCCTATGAAGCGGCGGTGGCCCGCGGCGAAGGCGCGGCCCAGTTCGAAGGCTCGATGATCGACGCCGCCACGGTCCGCATCGTCCAGAACACTCTGGACAAGGCCGACTTGTACGGCCTGTAGCGTCTCGCCTGATCGTCGAAACGCGAAGCAGGGGGGAAACAGGAGATGATGGCCGAGCGCTGGCGAGGTGGCGATCACGCGGATCGTGAAAATCGAAGCGACCGCATCCTGCCCGGACGCCACGCGCGAGGAAATCAAGCGAACCGCCTGGTTTCAGTCCCACTTCGCCGACGAAAACGGACAGCTAAGTCTGTGGTCACCACCCTTGGATGTTGGCAACGCCGCACAATGGCAAGGAGGTGGATTTTCAGTTCTTCATGGCTCTCTTGGATGGTGACCGGTTCGAGGGCCGCTTCCGGGATAGCGTTCGTTAAGTCGACACGTCAGACATGATGCGTCGTTTGACCAAGGAGCGCGAATATAGAAGAGCCAACCTCTTTCAGAAAATCGACGGTGCAGTTGACTAAGACCACATCAACGGATTGCTCAAAGAGCGAAAGTTCATTCTGCATCGAGGTCGCGTGAACAGCTGTCCGCCGTCGACGACGATGGTCTGATCGGGAATCCATCTTGCCTCGCCGGACCTCCGAGAGAACGTCGCCCGCTATCACGCTCAGGCCGAGCGCATCGTCCAGCCCGCGATAGGGCAGTAAACCGCCGTCGGATGTGGCTGCCGTGGAAGCCCAGCTTCAGACACCGGTCTAAACCGACCCTGAGAGGCCGCTGCTTCGCTTCACCCATCGGGTTTCCTTTTGTCGGCCTCTGGGAATAGAATCAAGACATTGATTCTTATTGCATTTTCTCTCTAAATCGTCAGCAATTCGCTATCCTATTCGGGAAATTCGAGCTAACTTCAATGCAGGGTGTGCCCGCTCTGATATTTCAACTTGGTTGCCCTTTCGGAGATGAAGTTCACCCGCCATCGATTCGTATCCGTGGCTGGCTCCGAAATCCTCCCCAAGGCGCTGAAGCGCGAAGGCACGGAGAATTTGTTCTTCATCATGGGCAGCGCGATGCTATTGGCCGAGGAACAGTGCATCAAGGTTAAGTCCTTCGCTGCATTTCCGGCTGTGCTCATCTCATTCCGAGCGGGGTCACAACAACGGCTCAGCTACTCTAGATGGTGCACGGTGAAGGCCCAACTACCGGAAGCGCCAAGCGATGGCCAAGCTGAGTTCTGTGACAGCGTTTCTCCCTCGGGTGTGATTCCGAAAATCAGATGACGCCTTCGTCGCGCAGCGCGGCGACGTCGGACGGTGTCATGTCGAGCCACCGGCCTAGCACCTCTTCGGAATGTTGGCCCAGGAGCGGAGCGGCGGTCATCGGCACATCGGACTCCGACAGCTTGGCCGGCCAGGCCGGCATCTTGAAGTCGCCCTTCTGCGGGTGCTGGACGGTGCGGAAGATGCCGCGGGCCTCCATGTCGGGGTCGGAATGCAGCTCCGTGGTATCGAGCACCGCGCCGGCGGGCACGCCGGCCTGACCCAGCGCTTCCCAGGCCTCGCGCTTGCCTCGCGCCATCGACCAGTCGGTCAGGATCCCGTCTAGCGCCGGCTCGTTCTCGAACCGCTTCATAGGTGAGTTGAAGCGTTCGTCGTCCTTCAATTCCGGGCGACCCATCACGTCGCAGATGCGGTGCCAGTGCTGCTCGTTGGCGCGGCTGGCAAAGATGTAGACGTAATCATTCGGCCCGCCGCCCTTGCAGGGGAAAATGCCCGACGGTGCGGCGCCGCCCATAATGGTCTTGTTGCCGGTGCGCGGACCCGGCTTGCCGGTGTCCGCCATGGCCGCATAGGCAATGCGGGAGTACTGGATCATCGCGTCTTGCATGGCGAGCTGGATGCGCTGGCCCTTGCCCGTGCGCATGCGCTGGACGTAGGCCGAAAGGATCGAGATGCACATCAGCATGCCGGTGCCCGTATCGCCGATGGTCGGGCCGGGCTTGATCGGCACGCCGTCGCGCTCGCCGGTGATCGACAACAGGCCGCCCACCGACTGCCCGATCATGTCGAAGGAGAGGTAGTTGGCGTGCGGCCCGTCCTGGGCGTAGCCCTTAACCTGAGCGTAGATGATCTTCGGATTGAGCTCGCGGACCACGTCGTAGCCAAGCCCCAGCCGCTCGATGGCGCCGGGAGCGAAGTTCTCAATGAAGACGTCCGCCTGCTTGACCATATCTTTGGCCATCGCCAGGCCCTTCTCGGACTTCAGGTTACAGGTGACGCTCTTCTTGTTGGCGTTGAGCTCAAGGAAGTAATAGCTGTCCTCGTCGCTGCCGGACTTGCGGAAGCGCCCCTGGTCGCCCAAGGTCGGGTTTTCCAACTTCACCACCTCGGCGCCGTGGAAGGCCATGGCTTCGGTGCACGAGGGCCCCGCCTCGAACTGCGTCAGATCCAACACGCGCAGACCCGCCAGCGCGCCTTCCATACCGATACCAGATGTCATCGTCATGCTCTCCCTTGGGCCTCACAACTTTCGGCCCATCCAAGTATAATCCGTAAACCCAAGGTTTGCCCAGGCATAGGCGTAGCTCGAAATGTGTTCCAATGCCTTCTCCGTCAGCACTCGCGCTTCCAAATGATCAATGGCATTGAACCGCATGAATGGGCAACGCAGATGTTCGTGTGTTTCTCGCCGCTGTCGCCCTTGTTGGCGAACAAGCCACGTGGTGTGGCGCGCGTCGATGATCGTCGTGTGATCAGCGGGATCGTGCATGTTTTGAAGGCCGGCCGCTGGGTCGATGCGCCGGCGGTCTATGGTCCCCGCAAGACGCTGTACAACCGTTTTGTTCGTTGGGCGGACAAAGGCGTGTTGGTGGATGTGTTCCATGCGTTGGCTTCGGCGGGCGGTCCACCGGCGGAGCTCCCGATCGAAGGCACGGCGGTCAAGGCGCATCGCTGCGCGCCTGGCGGAAAAGGGGACTTTACCCCGTCACCGCAGGACAAGCCCCGCCGCTAGCGTGGCCGATTAATCCTCCGTGAATACACCATCTGTACCGAGGGCCGGTGGTGCAGAACGCCCTCCAGCGCCGGCGTCAGGCGAAGCGCGTCTTCGCCCAGCCCTCGTCGAAGGGGCTGTGGAAGAGGGGCTCCGAGGTCTTGTGCGTAAATAACCACTCCTCGCCGACCCGAGCGTATTTCTCCCGGTCGATGCCGGCCCGCCACATGGCCCGACCATCGTCCGCCATGACGCACGGCATGAAGAGGTACCATTGCGCCTCCGCCCGGTCACCGTCGATGTGGATCTGCCCGTTCAGGCTGTAGTGGACGGCAAAGCTGAAGATGCCTGCGGCGTCCTTGAACCAGCTTCGGATGGCCTCGCGCCCCTCGCAGCGCCCCATGACCGGATGCTCCCAGACCGCGTCCTCGGCGAACAGCGCCGCGATGGCGTCGTAGTTGTAATCGTCGTCGCAATGAGCCGCGTAGAGCGTCTTCAGGTTGCGAACAGCCTCAATGTCCTCCAGCACTCGCAGCCGCCGCTCCAGGCGCTCGATCCGGGCCGTGTCAATAGTGTCGTGCTCCGCCGCCATATGTCCGCTCCTTCGCCTCGATCATTGTGGAGACATTCAGTTAGTTGCTCGCCCGCCGGGCCAGTCATTCGGCCACCGCACAGCCCAACCATTATGCGCTGCGTGACGCCCGCGTCCTTGTTCATGGTCAGTCCAGGCACGCTCGCGAGCCGAAGGTCGGGGGCAATCCGAACAATCTCGCGAACCGCGTCGCCAGCTCGCCCGGGTCGGTCAACGTATACACTTTTTACAACCCACCCGACACCGCAAAAGCGATCATCTACGAAGATGCTGGAAGCAATATCGCAAGAAAAAAGGTGGAAACGGTAAATCTTTGGTGATGGAATCAATTGGTCGATTCAAGAGTTACGCTTTCGGTGAGATCCACTACAGCGATCATCTCTCCACTCGAGGTGATAGTAAGATGGATCGACGCTGGCAAAAGGGTCCAGCGGGACAACAGCGACCTCACGTTCGAGTGACGACCGACTTCGATGTTAAATGGTTAAAGGCATCACCAGAATGCGTGCTTCGGAAAGTCCGGGACAGTAATCTAATTAAGTCCCGGACAGCGTCACCGTGCTCTCCGAGGGTCCCGTATGGAGCTTGGCGTGTCTATTGCAACTCGATCACGAACCCGCCATATCTGGAACGCCTGACAATGCAGTCGGGGGGTACGACAACCGTACTGAGTGCGTCGTCGATGAATAGCGGGCCGTTGAGTGGAACATCTATTGGAAAATCGTGACCAACATATACAGGTGCGTCGACTAACTCGCGGATTTCCTTCAAATAGGTTCGGCGATGGCCGGCTGGCTTAGCAGCATTCACACCAGAAGATGTGGCCAGCTCGGAAACTGTCACGTCGGCAAGCTGGCCAATCGCCTGGACATTCCACTCCGTCATCTCGACCGCGTCCTCGCTGCGGACCGAATAAACGCCCTCGTGCGCTCGATGAAAAGTTTCTACCAGCAGCTCCAGCGCCTTCTGATTTACTATTCGCGAACCTGGGAGCGGGACCGTCAATTCCCAAACCTGTCCTAGGTAACGCGCTTCGCAGCTATAGCTTAGAGATCTATCCTTGGGCTCAACTCGCATACGCGCGAGATAAGCATAGGCCTCGGTTTCAAGTTCGGTCAGCGCAATATTGACGCTTTCGAAATCGAACCGGTCGCTAGCCGTCATTAAGCTGCGACCAAAATTAAAGCCGATATTACCCGTCAGTATGCCAAATGCGCTGAGTACGCCGCTCATTGCGGGCACGACTACACGGCCGATGCCGAGCTCGCGGGCGATCGCGGCGGCATGTAGGCCGGCTGCGGAACCGCCCGCCATCATTACGTACTCCCGCGGATCAATGCCGCGCTTGATGGTTAGCTCTTCGATCGCGACGATCATGTTCTGTTCGCAACTATGTGTGACCAGCGCTGCAGCCTCGTGCGGTGACAGCCCGAGTGGATCCGCGATTAATTGGGTCACAGCTTTTTCGGCTAGTTCCGGGTGAAGGTCGATGCCTTTCCCGGAGGTGAAGGCGTTTCCCATCAGGCCACTAACCAGGTTCGCATCGGTTACCGTTGGCAGGGTGCCGCCATTGCCATAGCAGGCGGGTCCCGGAGTTGCCCCCGCGCTTTCTGGACCGACGTGCACGAAACCACCGCTGTCAACACGAGCGATGCTGCCACCGCCAGCGCCGATGGTATGAACCTCGACAGAGGGTACGCCGAAGATGTGACCGGCGATCCTGCCTTCTCGATGCATGGGGATTTGGCCATCGGTGACGATACTGACATCAAAACTGGTGCCACCCATGTCGACGGTGACCACGTTGCCGTTGCCAACCCTTTCAATCTCGGCAAAACGCCGGCCAGCCTCAGGCGCAGCCGAGGGACCCGAAAAGCATAGGTAGACTGGCTTATCGAGGATCTCTTCAGTGGAAGTATGGCCACCGTTCGATGTTACGAATGATAGCGTGCCAGTAAAACCATTCTCGATGAGGCGGCTTTGTAGTCGGTTAATGCTTTGGGTTACAATAGGTT
>Ga0302132_10001854_pt1 | contig 12195 bp, 10 predicted proteins | sample CB9_321_MG_FD_203113 | JGI IMG/M metagenome (GOLD analysis project Ga0302132, IMG submission 203113) | Marine microbial communities from Western Arctic Ocean, Canada - CB9_32.1 | ecosystem: Environmental > Aquatic > Marine > Oceanic | place: Canada: Western Arctic Ocean | collected 2017-09-19
ACGTTGGCGTTCGGTCGTCGGTCTTCGATGTAACCCTTGCCGGCCTTTTCAACCTGCCAAGGAATTCGAATCGAAGCGCCACGGTCGGATACGCCGAATGAGAATTCATCGAAACGCTGTGTCTCGTGGGCACCAGTGAGTCGAAGCTCAACACCAGGACCGTAGTTGGCGATGTGAAGTTCTGGTTTGCCAGGTGCGCCGAGTGATTCGGCAGCTTCTATACATTTGTCGAAAGATTCACGCATCTCATTTGTCGAGAAGTTCGTGTGGCAGCCTGCCCCGTTCCAGTCACCTGCAACAGGCTTAGGATCTAGCGTTGCAGAAATAGGGATTCCCTTAGGACCGAGGTAATCTTCAGCGATTCGGTAGAGCAACCATCGAGCGAGCCACATTTCGTCACCGATAAGTGGGGCGGTGATTGGGCCGATCTGGAACTCCCACTGCCCTGGCATTACTTCAGCATTAATTCCAGAAATGTGTAGCCCTGCTTCAAGACATGCTTCGAGGTGAGCATTTACAACTTCCCGACCGAAGATTTCGTCGGATCCAACACCGCAATAGTATCCGCCCTGAGGTGCAGGGAAGCCGTTGTCAGGCCAGCCGAGAGGAGCATTGCCTTCGAAGAAGGTGTATTCCTGCTCAAGACCAAACCAAGTGTCGAGATCGGCGTACTGTTCAGCCGATGCTGCACATTTTGCTCGAGTGTTAGTCGGGTGCGGAGTCATGTCGGTTAGCAACGTTTCGCACATGACGAGCTTGTTGGCGCCGCCACGAATCGGGTCGTTGACGACGAGAACAGGGTTTAGAACCACGTCAGACTGATCGCCTGATGCCTGGTTTGTCGATGATCCATCGAATCCCCAGATTCCTGGCTCTTTATCGTCTGCAAGCACCTGTGCCTTTGATCGCAACTTAGCGGTCGGCTCGGTGCCATCAATCCAAATATATTCGGCTATGTAAGGCATTTATTACTTCCTCGTGCATTTTTTCTTGCTGGCACCGTGATAGTCAGATTCGTTGTTTATGTCTATCCGTCGCTCAATTACTCAGCGCGCATTTTACGTGCGAACTGCGCTGTCGGATAGACGGGGGTGCCATCGAACCAAACAATCGCAATCTAAACTAGCCGAAACGTGTTTCAGAGGTGTTTCAATATTTGTCACATTGTGCCATTCAGTGGAAATAGGACGAAATCTTCACGGTGAGATTCGACTCGGAGCGAGGATGCCCACATAATCGTCTGATGAATCAGGAACATTTTGATCTGCTTAATGGATCTATCGCGGATCTGACCGAGTGGCACATTGCGAACTCTCCAGAGCAATTGGATTTGAGCGGTGCCGATCTATCAGGACGTGATTTGAGAGGACGAAATTTCTCTCGGGCTCTACTAGAGCGCACAGATTTTTCAGGTGCAAATCTCGATGAGGCGGTGTTTTCGGAGGCTAGTCTCCGAAGAGCGAATCTTTCTGGCGCCTCGATGAAAAAGGCGACGCTCTACCGCACGAATTGCACCGGAGCCGATATTTCGAACACCGATCTATCAGGCGCAAACATGTACCGATGCGTTCTTCGTGAGGCGACGATTGAAGGCGCTATCTTCAAGACGGCTGCCATTTTCAAAGTTGCCTGGCCGGAGGGTGTCGACGTTCGAGCCCACGGGTAGCAGGGGTTGGCGTTAGCTCCGTGCGTCTATCCGGCGAGGCTTCCGGTTGCACGCATTAGGGTCTCTTGGACCAATAATTCATGGTCGAGTGTGCGGAGTTGTTCAGATTCACCTTTGATGTTTCTAACTAGCTCGGCGAATGTATCGACGTAGCGGCCGCGATCTTCGATTTTGATCACGTTAATGCCTTTTTTGTATTGGTCTTGATCTTCTTCGAGTGTGAGATTGATCGTATCGGCAGGTTCGAACGGCTCCATGATTGCGGTGCCCTTCGTGCCGTAAACCTCGAATCGACGCGCCATTGGCTTTACCTCGATAGCGGCGATGTCGACTGTTGCAATCGCGTTGCTGTATTCGAATACTCCGAGTGTGTTGTCCATCATTTCGCGGGTTTCTGAGGCGGAATTCTGGAAGAATCGTGAGACTTTATTGGGTCGACCAAGAATCCACACCACTTGATCGAGCATGTGCCCACCAAGGTCGTACATTACACCCGCTTTGAAGTGGGATACGCCTTCTTTGCCAGTTTGAATTCCTTCAGGATTTTTCTCTGGAAGCGAAGTCGACATGTGGGCTCGAACTTGGAATATATGACCCAGAAAGCCTGAGCGTGCCCAGTTGGCAATTCGTTCGAAACCATCGTGCTTGCGGAACATGTATCCCATCTGAATCATCGTGCCTTGAGCTCGGGCGATTTCAACGATGTTTTCGAATCGGTTGTAGTCGTTTCCCGCGGGTTTGTCGTAGAACACATGCTTACCGGCTGAGACGATTTCTTCAGTAAATCCCAGGCTTTCTTTGTTTGTTCCTTCGGATGCGACGCAGACTACAGTCGGGTCGTCCAAGAATTCATATGGGTCGTCTACGAACTCGACTTTGCCAAACGCACCGCTACTGTTTTCGACCTGCGCTCGTCTTGTTTCGTCTGGCTCGAAAACACTTACAACTTCGACTTCTGGGTGGTCGAGCATCACTTGCAAAACGCCTTCGGCGTGTCCGTGCTTGGTTCCGTATTGAGACATTCGCAGTTTGTCGGTCATTGAGATCGGTGCTCCAGAGGTTTGTTTTTTGCCCAATGTGTGCGTGATCGGGCGTGAGAGTTCGAATGCCGCCGCAGTCTACGCCGGGCAGTTGGAAATTAGCCAGTCGAACACGGGCGTTTCGTTCATTTCAGTCAGCGGGTCAGGTGTTTCGAGCCGCTTCGATAAACGCTCGGATGCGAACGGGGTCTTTTACGCCGTCGGTTTCTACACCACTTGCAACGTCGACGCCCCACGGTGACAGCTGTTCGATTGCGCTCTGGACGTTCTCAGGATTGAGTCCGCCTGCGAGGAAGACTTTTTCGCGATTGGCTACCCCTTCAGCACTGCCCCAGTCGAATGATTTTCCTGATCCCCCAAGCGCACCTTTGGTGAAACTATCGAGGATGATGCCATTACCGGCTGAAAGAAAAGGCGAGACCATTGCACCCACATTCGATGACGTGCTTCCTTCTCTTACAAACAATTGTTTGTATACGGGAAGTTCAATTTTCGATATGTACTCGGCATCTTCATCGCCGCACAGCTGTAGGTAGTCGAGCCCTAAAGTACGAGCTGTTTCGTTTACTTTGTCGACGTCCTGATCCCTAAATAGACCCACAAGACCGGGTCGGTTAAATGTATTTATACCTTCTCGGTAATCGGTCAGTATTTGTGTAGCGTCGGCAAGTTGAATTTGGCGACGGACCCCCTCAACAAAGTTGAATCCTAGTAAATCAGCTCCGGCATCAGACGCCACGATCGAGGCTTCTGCACTGCGCAGACCACATATCTTGATTTTTATTGAGCTCGACACTGAGTTACCCGACTTCCACGGCGGCCATCGCCTCGGCTAGTTCGCTTACGTCGGTTCCAGCCTTCATGAGCGACTCGCCGACGAGAACGGCCTTCGCACCGGCATACCCCATGCGTTCCACATCACTAGAATTCTTCATGCCGCTTTCGGCGACTCGAATTCGGTCGTCTGGTATTTTTCGAGCCAACGTTTCGAATACCGAGAGAGATGTTTCGAGAGTTTTGAGATTGCGATTGTTGATTCCAACAATGTGCGGTTCGACTTCAGTTAGTGCTATATCGAGTTCGGGTTCGTCGAATACTTCTACTAATACGTCCATGCCCATCGAAGTCGAAATGCCGAATAGATCGGCGTACTGCTTTGGGTCGAGGCAAGCGATTATCAGAAGGATGCAGTCGGCTCCAGCGGCTCGCGCTTCGTGTATTTGGTATTCGTCGACGATGAAGTCTTTTCTCAAAACAGGAACGCGAGAGGCCCGAGCGATTATCGAGACAGCTGCCAGATCTTCGATAGAGCCAGAGAAGTAGTCATGCTCGGTGAGGACGGAAATAGCCGCTGCACCCGCACCGCTGTAGAGCGCCGCTCGGTGGGCTGGATCGAGGTCCGGGTCGAGTGATCCCGCTGATGGCGAAGATCGTTTCATTTCGGCGATCAGAGATATTCCGCTTTTAGACGCGATAGTTCGCTGCAGTGAAAGTGGAACGCTCGCATTTTCAGCGATTAGACGCATTTCCGATTCGGGTCGTTTTTTCTTGGCTTGCGCGATAGTGACGAGTCGTTTTTCTACGATCTCGCCAAGGATGCCTGGTATTTCGATCAAGACTGTTCCTGACTTACTTTGATCAACGAAGTTAGTTTTTCTTGAGCAGCGCCGGAGTCGATTGAGTCTTGTGCCATGGCTGCGGCTTCTTGGAATGCAACTGCTTTGCCTGATGCCATAAGGGCTGCTGCTGAGTTGAGAACGACGACGTTTCGACGTGAAGTCTCGGGTGCGACCGGCGGATTGTGACCGCTTCCTGCTCCATCAAAGATATCTTTGATGATCTGAGCAGATTCTTCTGTAGATTCGACCACCAGATGTTCTCGTAAACCTTCTTGAAGGCCGAAATCGGCGGGTCGGGTACGTCGACGTTTTAGACCGTCTTTGTTCACCTGGTAAAGCAGCGTGTGTCCTTCGATATCGACTTCGTCGGCTCCTGATTCGGCAGTCACTACGAACGCGTACTCAATGCCGAGAATTTCAAGCGCTTTGGCTATTTTCTCAGCGAACGCAGCATCGGAAACGCCGATCACCTGTCGCTTTACACCGGCAGGATTCGTTAGTGGCCCTAAGAAGTTGAATATTGTCCTGATACCGAGCTGTGGTCGAAGCGGACCTGCGAACTTCATTGCTGGGTGGAAAGCCTGGGCGAACATGAATCCCACTTCGGATTTGGTGAAGCAATTTTTAACGCCTTCAGGGCCGAGAGTGATGTTCACTCCAAGAGCCTCAAGAACGTCGGCACTACCTGTCGAACCCGACATAGCTCGGTTGCCATGCTTGGCGACCGGCACGCCTGCTCCGGCGACTACAAACGCTGAAGCCGTTGAGATGTTGAACCAGTTGAGTCCGCTGCCGCCTGTGCCGCACGTGTCTATCATGTCGACATCGGTGTCGACGTGGAGTGAAACGTCTCGCATGACGGCAGCCATGCCAGCTATCTCGGAAGGAGTTTCGCCTTTCATGCGCATAGCGGTAACGAACGCACCGAACTGGGCCGGAGTTGCTTCACCGGCCATGATTTCGCGCATAGCGTCGGCCGCCTGATCTTGTTCAAGATCAGTACCTTCGACCGCTACTTGTATCGCCTGTTGAATATTCATATTTTCTTTTCAGCTTGGTTATTTGGGTCTGAATTGTTCGTTGTTGGGAGTCGGGGTTGTGAGCTTGGCGAGAGCTTGATGTCAGCCACTTACTGGTGATGGCTTGTCTAGGAAATTTTGAAGTAGGTCTTTGCCTGCTTCGGTCATTATCGATTCAGGATGGAACTGCACGCCTTCGACGTCTAGCTCCTTGTGACGAATTCCCATGATGATGCCGTTTTCGGTGCTTGCAGTCACTTCGAACACGTCGGGAACGGTCTCTTGTTCAATCGCCAACGAGTGATATCTAACAGCCTCGAAAGGCTGAGGAAGACTGGCGAACACGCCTTGTCCGGTGTGGTTGATCGGAGATGTCTTTCCGTGTCGAATTTCGCCAGCGCCCTTCACGACTCCACCAAACGCCTGAGCGATGCACTGGTGACCGAGGCATACTCCCAGAACGGGAATTTTTCCGGCGAAGTGTTTGATGACATCGACCGAAATACCCGCGTTGTCTGGCGTTGATGGTCCGGGCGAAACGACGACCCGTTCCGGGTTCATTGCGGCGAGTTCTGCAATGGTCGCTTTGTCGTTGCGCACCACTTCGACCTCGGCTCCAAGTTCGGAAAGGTACTGGAAGAGGTTGTATGTAAAGCTGTCGTAGTTATCGATTAGTAGAAGCATTGGAATTAGTCGCTAATGAGCTGCATTGTCGCAGGCTGTTGTATTTCGGGTGAAGACTGATCGTCGCTTCGCCAATAATTATCTTGAGCCGCTTCGGCACGTGCTATCGCCAGTAAAGGCGCTTTTACCTTCTGGATTGATTCGAGATTTTCGGCATCTGGATCGGAATCGAACACGATTCCTGATCCGCCTTGAACGTGTGCTTTCCCGTTGCGCAGAACGACCGAACGAATGATCGTCCCGGTGTCGACGTCGCCGTTCGGTGCGAACCAGCCGATGCCTCCGCAGTAGGGTCCACGTCCTTCAGACTCGAGTTCTGCGATTAGCTGTATTGATCGAATTTTGGGAGCGCCCGATAGTGTCCCAATAGGGAAACCTGATTCGAATGCGTCCATGCCGTCTTTATCGTCGACAAGCTTGCCTTCTACTCGTGAAACAAGATGCATCACGTGCGAGTAACGTTCGACGTACTTTAGAGATGTGACCTTGACAGTTCCGGGCTGGCTAACTCTGCCGAGATCATTTCGAGCCAGATCGACCAACATCACGTGCTCAGCAGATTCTTTCTCGTTGGAAAGTAGGTCGGCTTCGTTTTGAAGATCTTCTTTTGCTGTTGCGCCACGTGGTCGAGTACCGGCGATTGGATGAACCGCTGCCTTGCCGTTCGTGGAACGGAGAAGCAGTTCGGGAGAAGCACCGATTAGTTGCATGTCCACGAGATCAAGCATGTACATGTACGGCGATGGGTTCATCTTCGATAGCTGTTCGTAGATGTCGATTGCGTCTGCCTTAGTTTCAATCGTCAGGTGCTGACTAAGAACCACCTGAATCAGCTCACCATCAATGATCTCTTCACGTGCCCGACGAACCATTTCGGGGTACTGCGTACACTTTTGGGAGGACGTGTTGGGTGCTGTCTCGAATTGATGGCTAAGTGACTTCTCGTTTGAGATTTCGCTTAGCGTTGTGTCATCTAAAGATTCAGCGATTTGATATGTTCGATTGTGTGCAGATTCGAACGACTGTGATTTCGACGCAAATGCGATTATGTGCAACTGGTTGAGGGCGTTGTCGAATACTAGGAGTTCGCGAGGTATTGCCATCGCTGAAACTGGCGATTCCGTTGGATCGGCGGGTAATTCACCGACAGACGGCTCGAAGTGCTGAACCGCTTCGTACGACACGAATCCGAATGCACCAGTGACTAGCGCAGGCAATTCATCTACAGGTGCAACATTGCGATTCGCAAACTGTGACCGCAGATTCGATAGAGGATTTATGTCGCCTAGAATTTCTGATTTTCCAGTGCGAACAATTTTCTCTATTGAAAGGCATACATACGAGTAACGGGATGCGCCGACTTCGCGAGAAACCGATTCGGAAATGAACGAAGGCTCACCTGCTGTTCGTAGTTCCCGAAATGCTGCTAAAGGACTGATGCTAGGCGAATCGATCACAGCATGAACCGGCACAATATCGTATTTCAGCGATGCGTGTGCGAACTCTTCACTTGTTGTGGTGAAGATTGGGCTAGACACCAGTCGACTCCTCAGCGTGGTCGATGGCTCGCATGAGTGCGCCCATTTTGTGAAGGGTTTCTTCGTACTCGGTCTGCGTATCGCTATCGGCAACGATTCCACCACCGGCCTGAAGGTATGCAACTCCGTCTTTCATAATCATGGTTCGAAGCGATATTGCGGTATCCATGTTCCCTGTGAAACTGAAGTAGCCGACAGCCCCAGAGTAGGGTCCACGTTTGTCGGGTTCGAGTTCGGCGATCAGTTGCATCGCACGAACCTTTGGAGCACCTGAAACGGTTCCTGCCGGGAACGCTGCTTTCATGGCGTCGAACATGTCGTATTTATCGGATAGATCACCAGTTACGTGCGACACGATGTGCATCACGTGCGAGTACTTTTCGATTTCGAAACTCTGTTCAACGTTGACGCTTCCGGGGTTCGAAACGCGCCCAACATCGTTTCGTCCGAGGTCGAGCAGCATTACGTGTTCTGCTACCTCTTTTTCATCGTTGATCAGCTCTTTTTCGAGTTCATCATCGTGTTCAGGAGTTGTGCCTCTGGGGCGAGTTCCGGCGATAGGGTGAACCGCCATTTTGCCGTCGATTACTTGGGTTAGAAGTTCTGGTGAAGCACCGACAATCTCAAAACCCTCGAGTTCGAGAAAGAACATGTAAGGCGATGGGTTGATGGCTCGAAGCGAGCGGTACATATCGAACGGTTTGACTGGCGTTCGTCTTGAGAGTCGTTGCGAGAAGACAACCTGAATGACTTCACCGTCTTGAATCGCCTGCTTGCACTTAGCGATTGCTTCGCCGTAGTACTCACGCGTCATATTTGGCACGTACGGCTGACCGGTGAATTCGCCATAATCGAGCGGTGACTGGTCGGGATGACCAACCGAGCCGTAATCGAGATTGAGATCTCGGGAAGTGAATCCTGAAGTTGGCAGGAAGTTTCGGCGTGCTCCACTTTCAGGAACAGGCTTATCGAGTCGTGCGATGACTTCTTCGATCTTCGCGGTTGCACGTTCGTAACTCGCTTTGACGTCGCCGTTTATAACAGCGTGAGCGACTACGAATATCGTGTGTCTGACGTGATCGAAGATGAGGATCGAGTCGGTGAGCATGAACACGGATTCAGGGACATCGAGACCAGACTTTTCGTCTGAAATCGGCGGAACTGACGGCTCGAAGTAGCGGATGGTGTCGTAGGCGAGGTAGCCGACTGCGCCGCCGTGGAACTTTGGTAGTCCTTCGACGGTTGCGTACTTTATGTTCGCCATTCGATCTCGAATAAGTTCAAGCGGATCGACTTCACCGTGCTCGGTTCCGACTCCCGTTGTGAGAATTTCCGATGGCTCGGTGCCAAGCATGCTGTAGCGCGCCAAGTTCTCGCCACCTTCGACTGATTCGAATAGGAACGAGTGCTTGCCGGTCGCTGTTTTAAGGTAGGCAGATACCGGTGTCTCAAGGTCTGCGCTTATTTCGCGATAGACCGGAATCAGATTGTGGTCTGAAGCGAGGTTTTTGAATGTCGAAAGATCGGGTGTGTAGTTGGGCATGACGAATATTTCCTGATGGATTGAAGTTCTACTAATTGGGTTAGCTAAAACTTCGCCAGCAGGAGGATTGGTTATTTATTGAGTTTTCGATTCGGTTGATCATGGAAATTGTTGCGATTTGAATGGAATGAACGGAGAAAACGTAACTCGTAATTACCAGTTCTTGGTGTAGCTCGAGATTCGCATTGCATCTCGTACTTGTTCCATTGTTTCGGCCGCGACAATTCGCATGCGGCCGACGCCGTCCATGATCGCCTCTTCAACGAGGTTCATGTTCGATTCGTAGTAGGCGCGCTTCTCACGTATCGGGTCCAAGAACGTATTGAGCGCTTCAGCTAGAGCCATCTTTACTTCGACGTCACCGATCGTTCCTTTTCGGTAGCGAGCTTTGAACTCGTCAATCTGTTCCGTGTTTGGGTTGAATGCATCGTGGTATTCGAATACCGGATTGCCTTCGACCTTGCCGGGAGTATCGGCTCGGATTCGGTTGGGATCGGTGTACATACTCTTCACCTTCTTGGTGACGGTCTTTGCGTCGTCGGAAAGCATGATTACATTGCCCTTCGACTTGCTCATCTTGCCTTGTCCGTCGGTTCCTGAGAGTCGAGGAACTCTGCCGACTAACGAATCGGCTTCAGGGAAGACAGGGTTGAACATGCGGTTGAACTTGCGGGCAACTTCACGAGTCATTTCGATGTGTGGAAGCTGATCGTCGCCAACCGGAACCAGATGCGCCTGCGGCAGCAGAATATCGGCTACTTGGCTCATCGGGTAGTTGAAGAAACCAACTGTGCGTTGTTCCACATCGAGATCGTCTAACTCGCCCTTGAGAGTTGGGTTGCGTTCAAGCATTCCGAGCGGAGTGATGAAGCTGAGTAACATCGTGAGTTCTGCGAACTCAGGAACATAGCTCTGGACGACAAATGATGATTTATTTGGATCGAGTCCGACTGACAACCAGTCGAGCGTGACCTGCAGTACGGAATCACGAATAAGATCGATGTCGTGGAAGTGGTCGCCGAGTGCTTGGTAGTCGGCGATCAGGAAGTAGCAGTCGTACTTATCCTGTAGCTCGATCCAGTTGTGGAGCGCTCCCACGTAGTGCCCCAGATGCAGGGCTCCGGTGGGTCGTATGCCGGTGAGGATTCGCTTTTTAGTAGGCGCTGCCATGATGTCGATCGATTCTCGATTTGTTTACTAGCGGTGTTCGCTAGTACTTCGTCGAGGTTTTTATCGCCCGAAAATTGAGCATAAAAAAACCTCACTCCCAAATGAAATAATTTTCAAGGGGCGAGGTATGTATCCCGCGGTGCCACCCTTATTACTGCATCACGTGTAGCGAAGCAGTATCTCTGTCGGACACACGATCAAGGCTATTTAAGATCGTAGGTCCTAGGCTCTGATAACGGTGCCCACTCCGTCGGAAGCTACTTGCCTAAGCTTTTGCCTCGAAGCTCACGGGTCCATTCGGTTCCGGTCGTGATATCGGGCTTCCAGCTGCCCCGACTCTCTTTGATCCGTAACGAAACTTACTAGTCCCGATCAACGCCAATATGAAATTCGAACTGCACTCGAGGATAAGCCCTAACGACACCATCAGTCAATTTTCAATATAGATCTTCAGTGTGATTAATCTATTTAGCACGGGTTTTGGTACGCATTGCATGTAAGTGTGCCACAAGTAGTAGTGGAGAGAGGATGATCCCAATAATTCCTAGGACCTTCCGTCCTTGTCCCTCAGACGGGTAGGAGTCCAACTCCGGAGCAGCCTTCGGGCTCTCTATCTTTCGGTCTTCGGTTTTAGGGAGTAGTTTTGCCGCCCTTATTGCAGTGGGAGTTGGTGCAACCTGCGGAACAGCCGTTGCTGCGGCAGGTACCGGTGTGTTTGCAACGGGAGGCGGTGCTGGCTTAGACCTCCCTCCAGACGAGTCCTCTTCCTCTCCGTTGATCCTCATGGGCAGCTTGGATATAGGACCTTCTACGATGTCTCCGGAGAGAGCCGTTGTAACGGGCTGGACCGGTTTTCTGGACGAAAGATTCGTTCCTATCACAACCGGTTCTGGAGTGACCGTCGGAGGTACCGGCGTAGCTGTTGGTGGAACAGGAGTAGCCGTCGGAGGTATAGACGTAGCTGTTGGTGGAACAGGAGTAGCCGTAGGTAGAACTGGAGTGGGAGTTGGAGTTGGTGTGGGAGCTGGCGCAGCACCCCAGTTAGGTGGAAAATCTGCTGCGCTGTTGTTGGTGAGACGTGTCTGGTTTGATCCGTCTGCGTCCATCACGTAGATCTCTTTGCTATTGTCACCGCGGTTTGAATTAAAGACGATCTTTGAGCCGTCCGGGGACCAGGAGAGGTCAGCGTCCAGACTATCGTTGTTGGTGAGGCGTGTCGCGTTTGATCCGTCTGCGTCCATCACGTAGATTTCTTTTTTCCCGTCACGCTCTGACTGTAATGCGATCTTCGATCCGTCCGGAGACCAGGAAGGATAGTATTCCCGCGTAGAGTTGTTGGTGAGGCGTGTCGCGTTTGATCCGTCTGCGTTCATCACGTAGATCTCCTTGTTCCCGTCACGGTCTGAATTGAATGCGATCTTTGATCCGTTCGGTGACCAGGAAGGTTCAACATCCAGACTAGAGTTGGTGGTGAGGCGTGTCTGGTTGGATCCGTCTGCGTCCATCACGTAGATCTCTTTGTTCCCGTCACGGTCTGAAGCAAAGATAATCTTCCCGTTTGTTCCGGGGAATGTCCCCGAACTCACAGGTTCCATCATGACAGCCGATACGATTACCAGCACTATGGCTGACACCGTAATTGATATGGCTGTGAGTGGTCTCATGAATTAGTGAATTTGTCCGGTTGCCGGCAGCTGTTATTTGTCACGTCATACTTGGGTGGATAACACACAGGAAACCAAATGGCCCTGATTTATAACACGGTTCGATCTATTTCATGAACGCCCGCCGTTGCCGGTTTTGATTCCATCTGGCAGTCTTCTTTCACTCGACCAGTCCGTTTCAATGGAGTTTTATATGTCTGCTAAAACGATATCGCATTACGGCTCATGGGATTCGCCTATAACTGCTGAACT
>Ga0302132_10001857_pt1 | contig 12192 bp, 14 predicted proteins | sample CB9_321_MG_FD_203113 | JGI IMG/M metagenome (GOLD analysis project Ga0302132, IMG submission 203113) | Marine microbial communities from Western Arctic Ocean, Canada - CB9_32.1 | ecosystem: Environmental > Aquatic > Marine > Oceanic | place: Canada: Western Arctic Ocean | collected 2017-09-19
CATTTCATCGTCTAAGAAATCTGTTAGGTCAAATTCGGTTTCCAATTTTGCCGCCGCAGCAATAACACTAGTAACTGTCAACATGACAACAAAAATTAGTGCAAATGCTTGAGTTTTTCTTTGTGTAATTACAACTTCTCGAGCTTTGATCTTTAATCCGTCCCAATGGCTTTTAGGTCTGAATTTTTGTGCGCTTTTCTCCATCAATACGTGCATTGAACCAACGACAATTGTTGAGGTGATGAATGCCGATACTACGCCAAAAGCCAATGCCAAACCAAAAGAACGAACCGGGGGTAAAGGAGATACTACATTTGACAGGAATGCTGCTACTGTTGTAATGACCGTTAACATGAGTGCGAGATACAACTCATTGAGCGCCAGTGCCCAAGCTTCAGGTGTATCGGCCCCCTCTGACCGTTTTTTCTCATAACTCCTCTGAAGGTGAATTGAATAATCAATACCAAGACCCAAAACAACTGGTGCTACTGCGACATGTAACACTGAAAATGTAGGGGTTATTGCTGCCAATGCCCCGTAAGTCCATACAATTGCCATTGAAAGAGCCGCTAGTGGGAAAAGGACCCCTCTTACTGAACGAAATGCAAATGCTAAGATTACCACGACTACGAGTAGAGCCCCGGCAATCAGCCAAACCAAATTGTCTATTGTGCCTTCATTAATATCATGACTAAGTACATCATCAGAGATTAATCCATAGGTCAAGTTTCCTTCTTCGCCCAATGTATCAAATTGTTGACGTAAAAGGTTGACCATCTTTTCCCTAGCCTCATCTTCAAGATCTGGTCTGATGTAAAGTACCCACAGATTACTTGAGGCAAAAGGTGTAGCATCTCCGGATGTTCTGTTCGAGTCAAGCCACATGCATGTTGTTGATTCAAATTGCAAATCCTTGTTGAGCAATGCATCCCTGCCAAAGCTTGCAATCATCAGTAATTCTTCATTTGAAGCCCCGTCAGAGCATGTTTGTCCTTCGTCTAAAGTTTCGTTAAGCAATTGTTCCCAAGAGGTTGCCTCACTCAATTTCGCTCCCGGTGATTTATCGTCAAGCCCTCGCTGAATGATATCTGGAATTGCAATATATTCGGAAATTACTGGACCATGAGACTCAGACCACGCTAATACCTCATCTAAATCTGATTGTTGCTGTACAAGTGACTCTATTGACAGAACATTGCTACTATCATCAACTTTAACATGAATAAAAAGAGGAATACGTTCCTTTCCGAATGCTTCTTCAATCCGTTTTTCGGTCTCATCATTTGGTCCATCTGGGGCAAATGCGTCTAAATCAGTATGAAATGAAGGTAAAGGGAAAAGAAATAACCCGAAAATAAGAGTAATTACTACAGCCGTAAAAAGAAGTGCTGGAGAGCCTTTCTCAAACACAGAAATCAGGAGTGAGGTACGGTCATCCGAAACACCCTCTTTCATAGCACGCCCACCCGCCACCCATTGATAAGTGAGAAGGCGACGAGGGGTAAACAACTGCTGGTTTTTTCCAAAGGTTCAAAGTGGAGCCGCAAGTCGCCGGAACGATAGACATGGCAATCAAGGTACTACTCAACGAGGGAAACGAACTCCGAATTCGGCTAATTGGTGAAAACCATACAGCATTACAACTATTCAGGGCACGATTAAATGAAAGCAAGGATGTTGAATACTCCAATTACTTTACTGGCCATCCAGGACTTGATGAACCAGAACTCTACTTAAGAGTCAAGAAAGGTAAGAATGCAATAAAAATTCTCAAGTCTATCAGTACTGACTTAGTATCTGAATTCTCCACGATTAAACTCTCTTGAGGCGAATTGTGAATGGACTCTGCCGGCATAGCCGCCAATTTAGGGCTTGACCAGTGGATTTGTGATGGCAGTGGTATTGGCGGGCTCATCAAAGTAAGAGTGGCTGACTTTCGTGTGACTGAAGAAGGGGCAATCCCTGCTCTTGACCCTAAAGGTCGTTTCACAGTTGCACGTGTCACTTTGGATAACTGGGAAACTAATCGCTTTGTTAATCGTCTAGCAAAACATCTGAAAATGTCTCGCAAGAGGATTTGGTTTTCTGGAACGAAAGATAAACGAGCCGTTACCACACAACTTTTCGTTATAGATGCACCAACAAGAAAGGTTTCCGAGGTTGAAATTGCTGATGTGCAAATTGAAATTTTAGGCCGCACACATCAAAAATTGTCAATGGGCGCTCATACAAGCAACAGATTCAGCATTACAGTAAGAGGCTGTGCAGATGAAAATGGGAATCCATTGGATGAAGAAGCCGCAATTCAAGAAGTTGAAAAAATTCACAGTGCACTTGTGGAAAAATTGGGGAAAGGTTTCTTTCCAAATTGGGTTGGACCTCAGAGATTTGGGTCGACCCGTCCGGTGACTCCCGTCGTTGGTAGACATGTGGTCAATGGCGAATGGGAAGATGCAGTGAATGCATATCTCGGAATGGAAGGACTAAACGAGCGAGATGAAGTTGCTAAATTTAGAAGTCATTGGAGAGAAAATCATGATGTTAAAGCTGGAATAGAAATGATTCCTAAACAATTAGGATATGAAAGAGATATTCTGTATTCATTAAAAAATAAACCTGATAATTGGATTCATGCCTTTAGAAAATTACCAAATAATCTACAATTAATGACCATCCATTCGCTTCAATCTCTTGCGTTTAATCATTTATTGGGTGAACGAATTCGCTCAGGAATTTCAATTTCAAAACCAGTTGTTGGCGATGTTGTTGGGCCAATGGATGGATCATCTAAAATTGATACGGGTAAATTAGCTACTGTCACTGAGGCTCTAATTGAAAGGATTACTAGAAATTGTGTGATGGGGCGTCTAGCAGTTTGTGGGACCCTTCTAGGGACAGAACCATCCAATTCAAGTGGTGAAATAGCAAAATTAGAACAAAAAATTCTGAAACAGTTAGAACTAGAATCTGTGACTTGGGTTATTGACGAAATTCCACGCTTGACTACACGTGGTACGAAACGCCCGCTAACAGGAAGTTATTCTGATTTGACATTTCAGGTTCAAACAGTTGTTGACTTATCTGAAAATAGTAGCCGGTGGGCCGATGGCCCAGGGGAAAATGATCGCTGGCATGAAGAAGGCGCATGTATAAATTTCAAGTTTAGCTTGCCACCTGGTACTTACGCCACAACATTGTTGCGGGAGTTCACTAGAGCACCTATACATCAATCGTGAATTCAATAATTGAATCGTTATTGACTAATTTGACTATTTGGCCAAGGCCTGTATAACCAAAATTAGAATTGAATCACATTAAGCGGCCCATTTCTAGAACTTCGATTTCACCGACACCAGTTAATGCACGGATTGCATCCTCAAAGTTGTCAACTGTTCCGTCACCTTCTTGGATGACGCAATAAGCTTCAACGAACATCATGCCAAATGCCAACGGCTTTGTTTCAACTGACTGCACTACGCCGACATCACTTTCCATTTTTGAAAGATTAGCAGCAATGTCATCTGCGCCTACTTCAGCATCAGGGGACACCATTATCTTGTATCTAATCGCAACATCACCCATTCAAATCACCTCAAGGTCCTTGGAATCCACAAGAAACGCAGATGTAAGGTATGCCTTGATTTCGACATTGTGCTGAACGGCCTACTGGCGCATTACATTTTGGACATGGAAATGAAGTGGAATCCCGCTCAACTAGAGGTTTACCTGAAGCGTTGCAGATGGTTGCTGTCTTTACCACTATCAATCACCGAATGAGCCGCCGACCGGCCACTCCCTTTTGATGGTTACCCATAGGGTTGGAATGTTACTCCGTCAAGAGTTCAAGTTTGAACTACTGACAACTTTCCCGTTCGTCCTGAACTTACAACTAATTCACCATGTGATCTGCGGCACCATCCATTGGAAATTCTGATGACATCCCCCGTTCTAACTTTGTCAACTTGGTCACCCCAAAGCACCAAACCAACAACTCCTGTTTCATCCCTACCGCAAGCGGCTGCAACAGGGCCTCGATAATTAGCCGAATTGACTTGTCGCCGAGGATATCTTCGTAACACTAACACTTCCAATTTGCCAACTTGTTGACCTGCATTAAGTTGATTAACTTTCATCAATTGTTTCTCTACTTCAGTCACGGAATTTTTTGTAACTGAATGGACATGACGTAGTATTGCTGCACGCCTCGCATTTCTTCTTTCATCATCGTTCACTTTTTGGCTCATTGTCTGGGTCATAATTCCATCAAACACCTTGCAGTAGTATAGGGTTGCGCAGAGGGTTGCCTGAAAGTGAAACTAAGGGGGCTACGCCCCCATCAATTGAAAGTGAAAGTTTTCAAATTTCCAATGCCTGGAAGATTATTTAGCCCGATGAACTGAAAATCCAATGGGGCCAGAATCATCCGATTCTTCGTCATCGGAGTGGATAATATATCCTTGATCTACCAACTCATTCTCTACAGCAAGCCTAATTGTTGTCTCACCTGCATCAATTTTATTGGCAGGTAACTTATTCTTACAAACGAGGTACACTTCGGATGATGAATTTCTACTAGCAATAGGAGAGTATCGCTTAACTTTCGAAAATCGGATTTTTGCAGCCCTCACAATTGCCTCAATTGCTCGCCCTTGAAACACCTTAGTAATAAATGAACCACCATTATTTAGTAAAGGAATTGCGAAATCCATCACCATGCAAACCAAATCAACTGAAATCGCTTCGTCCATTTCGTATTGCCCTGATAACTTAGGTGAAATATCAGAAACAATGGAATGTATTTGTTCTCCCTCAAGCATCTCAATAATCCTCTCTTGGGTACTCTCCTCAGTGATATCTCCAACAATTAATTCAACGCCTGTAATCGGCTCACAGGGCCTAATATCAATTCCAATCACACGACCGGTTTCACCCGTCAACTCAACAGATACTTGTGACCAACCACCTGGATGGCATCCAACATCAAGAACAATATCCCCTTCTCTGATTAGATTGAACTTTTCTTGACACTGAAGTAATTTGTATGCAGAACGTGAACGATACCCCGATGACTTCGCCTTTCGGCGCCAGTGGTCGCGGCGGTGCTCATTGTACCACCTCTTACTCATAGAAACCGCGCCGCCGGCGCGCCTATGTAAAGGAGACCCGTCCGACAACTATGCACAAGAATCACTTGATGGCCTTCCTAATGGCCACGACCTTGTTGATTCTACCATTCAACCACCAATTGACATCTGTAGGTGCTGAATCAACACCATGTGAAGGGCTTTCGTGTGCAAATAATTGGCCAGGTTCTGTTGACCAAGTTGTGGTGCTTAGAGAATCAACAGCAATTTGGTGTGTGGTCTGTGCAGAAGTTGACCCAGTAATATCTGACTTCATTGACGAGAGGCCAGACCAAATAACAAGAATTGCATTTCATCCAGATGATGGCATTGATTATCTCGGAAATCGACTATCTACTCAACAGTCTTGGAAGATGGGGCAGAATCCATTAGAAGCTGCTTATCCAACCATTTGGATGGGTGACCAGCAAGCAACTAGCGGCCTGATTAGTAGAAATATACTTCACAAGCAATTTCTCGCTTCTGCTGGTACAAGTCAACAAGAAATATCTGTTATCACCCATAATAGATCCATGTATGGAGATGTACAGGCCGACTATTGGTCGTTGGAAATTCTGAGTTACCTGCCGACAATGATGAATGGGACTTATACATTCATTATCTCAGAAGATATGGTTGAAATTGAAGACCCCGAATTATACAACGGTATCAAATTCCATGCTGGTGTTGCTAGAGCGGGAGCGGTTATCGATTCGGCAACAGGAGAAATAATTTTTTCAGAACCTGCAAACTCTTGGGTTTTGGGCAACATATCAAATCAATCTGGAGAACAGACATTCATCAACCTAACTTATCAATTCCCATACCATCAAGGATATATTTCAGATAACTCAAAATTGACTATTATTGCTGAGAACTCAATGGGACAAACAATCGCCGCTGCCACGACTCCAAAAGTTGTGGCACAGACTAATCCAACCTTCTCTTCAACAGCTAAAATCGGCTTGTCGCTGATGTTGGTTGGATTACTTCTAGCAAGCCCCTTGTTGAATGGTAAAAAAATGGCTAAAACCGAAATAAAAGAAAAGATAGCAGCGGAATCAGAGGAATAACTTGGGTTACCGCCCAAACACCGATATTTGAAAGTGGACCCAAATAAACTGTTTGTCTTCCTGCTTCAGAAGCAAGGCTTCGCTGCATTTATACCCTACCAGTGTACTATTTACACTAATGGACGGGAAAACCGGAACACCAGAGGAGCACGATACTGCACAGCTCCCAATGCGTGAGTGGCTTGTTGAGTACTACGTAGAGCGTGCACAGAAAGAAACCATACATTGCCTGACCATCTTGCGAGGGAGAAATGTAGAGGATGTACAGACTAGGCTGTATTCTGAACTTCGTGATGATTTCCCCCTAGAACTCAAACTTGAAGTCACTGTGACTCGAATGGTGACTATTGATATGGATACAGATGAAACACTTTTTGAAATGCAGGGAACATACCAACCTTGAGCCAGAAATCTCAGTTTGTTTAGTAAAATGGGATAATCAAGTTAGTTAAATTCTCATTAGAGATGTAATCTGATTTGCGTCGTGATTAAATCATGATGACTGCTCAGAAGCCTCATCAGAGACCACAGTCGCTGACAAAAAAGGTGATTACTTGACGCCCGAAGAAGCAGGAAATCTATTCGGCTACCTAGCATTAGCAGCAGGAATTACAGGAATTATTCTGATTGGATTCTTAATTGCTAGTAAAAAATCTGTACCTATTGCTGTGAAGATTGCTGAACTTCGCCTTGAACATAGCAGGGAAGCGCTATTTCTTGCAGGATTTGTTGCCTTATTCGCAATGATGGCAAGTTTGTATCTCTCAGATATTGCTCATTTCTTGCCCTGTAAATTGTGTTGGTATCAACGCATTATTATGTATCCAATGGCATTTCTCTTGATCTTTGGCGCATTTAGAAATGATTTCGAAATTAAGCCATACTGTTTAGCAATGGCTGGATTTGGTGCATTTATATCGATCTATCATTATCAACTACAAATGAATCCAGAACAGCATTCCCCCTTCTGTTCAGCCTTTGAATCATGTACGGTTCAATATCTCAATGTATTTGATTTCATGAGTATTCCACTGATGGCTCTTATGGGATTCATCTTCATCTTCTCTCTATTACTATTCGCTCAACCTGTAACAGAAGAAGTGTCTGATTCAGAAGAATGAAACCGATTCTTTTGATAACGATTATTCCCCACTTCAGTGGTTTGGGCAGTAACTTATCCCAGAAGGTATTCAGTTAGAATTCCAACTGCCATCGGAATGTGACGCTAGCAACAAATTGAATTGCATCATTGTCACAATATTTGCAACCAATAGAACAATGCAAATTGGGCAGATTGCTGGTGAATCATCAACCATTAGTAAATGCGTAATAGTCATCCATACTGAAACTAGTGTGGAAATACCACCTATTGTTCGACCCCATGATAGGAATCCAGCGGCCTTAGACCAAGTTGGTTCAAGGTGGATGGTTAATGCCAAGAATGCAAGGATGCTGAACATCAATACGAAAAATAAACCAAAGTCTAGGTTTGAAAATGGAATTGTATTCATTGACTGACTTGAAAGGGCTTGAGCACAACCACTCGAAGGTGCACAGAGTGTCGTGCTTCCAATGATTGATTGCCTTTGGATTACCCATACCCAAACAGATGCCAACATGCCACCAGAAATACTTGCAAGAGTTCCAACCAACATTCTTCTGCTAACTGGAGCTGAAACCAGTTCACTCATACCTAAAGTTGAGAATAATGGTTTTGTTGACTCCATTCGAGACATCGCCCCAAACAAAACTGTTAATGAACAGATCACTAACACAACTGAGGTTGACATTACCATCTTATTCACCTACCTGTGGTAACATGCTATAGAGAGCGTTACCGACTTCCTCACCGGGATGAGCGGCTTGATTCCAAGCCACAACCCCATCTGGTTGCACAATGACTACGAAGGGTGTTCCCTGTACTTTCCAAGGGTCCAAAGTTGATTGTGATAAGTCATCAAAATATGCCCAATCATGAGGTTCACCCGGGCGCGAAGAACAATCGGTATCCCCGCCTTTGCATTCAATAAGTGATGATTTTTCCTGGAAGGCAATTACTTCTTCTCTTGACGATGAATGTGAAGGTATGTCTAAACTTAGAGCGACACTAATGAAGGTCACTCTATCTCCAAATGCCCCTTGAAGATTGGTCATCGATGCTGCTTCTTCCCAACAGTAACCACAATCAGTATCCATAAACTGAATGAAGAACCATTTTGCTTCAGGGCTGGAATCTGCGTCCCAACTACTGTCTATTTCTTCATATAATTCAAAGTCAGCCCAATCCGTTGCGCCTAAATGATGAACTTCACCTTGGAGGTTAGGAGCTAAATCGCCCTCATTTGGGCCGATGGGTGGCAAATCGGTGAATAGTACCACTGCAAGTAGGATGAATGTGATTCCACCCGCAACCACAAATCCTGCAGTTATCCTCGCATCTCCATTCTCATCTGTTATCAGATTCCTATTACGTCTTAATTTATTCATCATCTATTCCAATCTCCTTCATAAGAATTTGAGCAGTGTACCTCACCGCCCCCTCTGAATCATATTTAGTGTCAAAACCAGCTGCACGCATGCGACTTGGGTCTAGCATCGCCTTTGGAACATCTCCAGCCCAGCCACGGTCTCCACCGGTGTATTCAATCGAAACTCCAGATAAACCTGATTCTTCAATCACAATTTCTGCAATTCTACTTACACTACAAGTATCATCACTTCCCAAATTATAGTAATTTATTGCGTCATCAGTATTGGTTACAAGGTGAATCATTGCCATCGCACAATCTCGTACTTCCATGTACGATTTTGCTTGTCTCCCATTTCCAAGCACTTCCAATCTGCTAGGATCTGCACGTAACTTGTGAATGAAATCAAAGATAACGCCGTGGGTACCTCTAGCACCGACGATATTTGCAAACCTGAAAAGCCACGCTTGAAGCCCAAAGGTCCCTACCCACGACGTAATTAGAGCCTCAGACCCAAGTTTACTCGCACCATAAAGCGAAATCGGGAAGAGTGGACCATAATCTTCTGGCGTCGGCATCACATCAGCCTCACCATAAACCACTGAAGAAGATGAAAAGGCGATTTTCTTTACACCACAAACTCTCATTGCTTCGAGCACATTGTAGGTAGCAACTGTACCTTGGTTTAGGTCGGTATCAGTGATAGTAGTTCCAAGACGAATGTCAGGGTTAGCAGCAAGATGGAAAACCATGTCAATGCCATCCATTGCAGATTTCACCGCGTCTAAATCCAACAAGTCACCTTCAATGACGGCTACATTATCTCCATGGTGAGAGAGAAATTCGCGGCGCCCGGATGAGAAGTTATCGTAGATGCTGACGCTGTGGCTAGATTGTAGAAGTAAATCAACCAGATGAGAGCCAACAAAACCCGCACCTCCAGTAACTAAACAGTGCATGATGGAGTGGCCGACATAGCAAGCCCACTTGACTATTGCGTGCGTCTGTAGAACAAGTTTTATCGTAATTCATGAATTTAATGAAACTGGTTTTGAACGATTCACTTTCAGCAATTTTCCCTTAGGGAACCTGACTCTTCACTTTCATTATTTAGCCAGCCCTCTGCGATAATATGGTGGACCCTGGCTTCTCAGGGCTAGTTCTCGGCACCGAATCAGGATTCGTAAAACCATGAAGTGAAAGTGTCAAGGAGTTGAAAAACAAATGAGTAAAAAAAATACAAAACAAATAGCCCAGAATGAGAACGAAGATAATGAAGAACCACAGACTCTGTTGGTTGGATATGTGAGAAAAAGCAACGCTGGAGGCGCCCTAAAAGTGTCTATCAACAGTAGCGCCTTTTCTGACTGCTCAACTTACAGCACTTCTGACGGACAGCAATATGTCCCTCTAATCATTAATTTGAATGCTCTACTAAGAGTGTTAGATGGTGAGCGTGCTGTGACCACAGTCAGTCAGTTCATTGAACAATAATCACCCTCAAAATGAAGCGTGACATCTCAAACTCTGGCTTTAGTCAGTAGTTTTCGAACAAGTAAATGCCCTCGTGTCGGGGCGACTGCAAAGATCACCCCGGCACTCTATTTTCTATAATTAATTGATGATGACGGATAAACGGCTAAATACGGCGCGGTGAGCGGATATAATAAGATGGGAGAAAATACCGTCCTAGGCCCCGTCATTGTGGGAATGCCTCTATACAACGAAGAAGAAACCGTTGGTAGTGTTGTTCTACAATCCCTCTCACATGCAGATGAAGTGCTTTGCGTTGATGATGGTTCATCGGATTCTTCCGCCCGCATCGCTCACAATGTTGGTGCAACTGTTAAAAGTCACCGAGCTAACAAAGGCTACGGGGCTGCATTAAAGTCAATTTTTCAGTATGCCTTAGAGAAAGATGCGAGTGCTTTAGTAATCCTTGACAGTGATGGGCAGCATGACCCAAACGATATTCCGGTTTTGTTAGAACCAATTCTATCAGGAGATGCAGATTTCGTCATCGGTTCAAGATTTGTTGAAGGAGGCTCAGGAGATGATATGCCTGCATATAGAAAGTTGGGCGTCAAGGTGATAACTGCAGCGTCTAATCTGACTAGTGATTTATCCATCAAAGATACTCAAAGTGGATTTAGAGCGTTTTCACGTAACGCATTGGATAGAATTAAGTTAGCTCAAAATGGTATGGAATCAACATTAGAGATGCTTGAACAATGCAACGAATATGGCTTGGCAGTTAAAGAAGTCCCAACAATTATTCGCTACGATGTACCTAAAGGTTCTAGATTCACAGCAATGAGCCATGGATTCACGGTGCTATCTTACGCATTAATTTCACTATCTCAGAAAAAACCGTTCCTAGCATTTGGATTACCCGGCGCTGGACTAGTCACCTTAGGGTCGGCAATCGGTATGAGGGCCCTCAATCGAGTGAATGATTTCACTGGAGGGACAATTGACCTGAACCTAACAGTAGGACCTGGTTTAACTGCAGCTTGGATTTCAATGCTCGGAATTAGTTTGATATTTACTGGATTAGTTCTCCAAGGAACTCGCGGCATTATGAAGCGGTTGATTGTCCGGAACTTCGGATTGGATTAAGCCATCCTTCAACTAACCCTCAATATCATCTTGAGGCGAATTATTGATGTGGACGAGGCAACACGGATGTGCAATGGTAGAGGAGGAAGCGAGTTCGAATACCGGCTTTGACCTGCGCGAGAGGCTCTCATCATTGAAACAACATCCGGCTTTAGTCACTTACCTAAATATCAGCGACCAGTTTCGTGACCGAGCAACACAGATAGGTGACTGGACTCATTCATTCATTGATGGCCAAGCGAGACGATTCTATCGGACGATATTTCGATCACCTGGACCAATTGTTATCGTAATGATTCTCCTGACCTTACTCGTAGGTAAAGATGCCATGGATTTTGGCCAACAAATCAATGGAGATCTCGAAATATATCTCCCAGATGGGGCTGATTCCACCGAATTACTACTTGATGTCAGAGAACAATGGTCAACAGACATTGTATTACTGTATATTCATACTGATAACGCAATAGATGATGAATCTAGACGTGGAAGTGAAAATATCACAGATGTCGCTATTCTTCAACAGATTAGTTTCCTTGAAGGCGACGACGACAATAAAGAAATGGGGCGATACGCTAGAGGGATTGATTGGAATAAAGACGACCGAGGGACCGAAGACGGAGTAGTATGGATTCTAAGTGCTTCACAACTTATCAAGGAAGGGAACTCTGCACCTAGTCGCTTTACTTGCGCAGTAGAAAAATATGGTCTTCCAATCTTAACCTCATCTGAGTGCCAAATCACCAGTCAAGACCCACGTGACACATACGTCATTCCTACCAATCAGGACCAAGTTAACAATACAGTTGAGAATCTTGGAGCAGCTCTAGAGAACCTCGTTGTTGATTCAAATGGAGATGGGATATGGGACACGGCTGTTGTGGTAATGGGAATTCGTTTTGAGATGGA
>Ga0302132_10001861_pt1 | contig 12165 bp, 10 predicted proteins | sample CB9_321_MG_FD_203113 | JGI IMG/M metagenome (GOLD analysis project Ga0302132, IMG submission 203113) | Marine microbial communities from Western Arctic Ocean, Canada - CB9_32.1 | ecosystem: Environmental > Aquatic > Marine > Oceanic | place: Canada: Western Arctic Ocean | collected 2017-09-19
TCCCAGTGCTAAAGCCGTGAGTTCCGCGAGGAAACAACAAAAAGCTTATGACGAGGCGCTGAAACAGGGGCTTGGTGCCATCCAGGTGGACGGTGTCATGGTCGATGCAGCCAGTGTGCGTATCCTGCAGAACATCATCGACAAGGCCGAATTGATTGGCATGTGACGCCAAAAAATGAACTCAACATGATTAACAGACGTTTTGCATTGGGTGTTGTTTTTTTTACAGCACTCATGGACTCCATTGGCTTTGGCATCATTCTACCGGTGACCCCGACCCTGTTGATGGAAGTCAGTGACGAGGGACTTTCAAGTTCTGCCGTGTACGGTGGCTGGTTGATGTTTTCCTTCGCTATCATGCAATTCGTCTCTATGCCGGTACTCGGGAACCTCTCCGACGCTTATGGACGAAAACCAGTCCTGTTAGGTTCGCTATTGGTACTGAGCATCAACTACCTGATCATGGGCCTGGCACAATCCCTGGTGCTGCTATTTATCGGCAGGCTGATCTCTGGCATAGGGTCTGCGACATTTAGCACCTGTAACGCGTACATTGCAGACACCACCTCGGTCGAAGAACGTGCCCAGTTCTTTGGTTTGATGGGTGCTGCTTTTGGCCTGGGATTCGTTATCGGGCCTGTCCTGGGAGGCTTTCTTGGGGAATATGGAAGCCGGGTGCCATTCTTTGCCACCGCTGGGCTGATTTTCTTTAACCTGTTAGTCGGGCTGATTTTTCTGCCGGAGTCCCATACGCCGAACAACCGACGCCCCTTTGAAATACGTCGCGCAAATCCGTTTTCTGCCATGAAACAGATGAGTCAATTCAAGATCGCCTTCGGAATTATCGGCGTCCTGTTCCTGTACAACATGGGTCACCACGCGCTGCCCGCCGTGTGGACTTTTTGGGGCATCGAAAAATTCGACTGGACACCACGCGAGATCGGCTACAGCCTCGGCTTCATTGGTATCCTGATGGTGTTTTCACAGGGTTACCTGATAAGAATCGTGATACCGGCCCTTGGCATGCGGTGGGCTGGTGTCGTCGGACTCAGCTTCACTATCACTGCCTTCCTGGGATATGCAATGTCGCAAACGCCGACCATGGCATACATGTTTATGATCGCCGGTGCCCTGGGGGGGCTTGCGGGCCCAGCCATGAGCGGCATTGCTTCAAGTCAGGTCGGCCCGGATCAGCAAGGCGAATTACAGGGTGCGATTGGTAGCGTGGGGTCACTGACGAGCATCATCAGTCCGCTACTTATGACGATGGTTTTCGGGATCTATACTGGCTCGGATGCCCCCTTCTACTTTCCGGGTGCTCCTTTCATTCTTGCAGCGATACTCACCATGATGAGTCTCGCCTTATTTTTCCGGATCACTATTGGGTTCGCCCAAAAAGAGACTGCTGCCCAGGCGTAACAAGGTAATCGCTCATAGCCCAAGGCAGGAAAAATTTCACCCATATTATTGTATTCTCTGTTTTATGAATGAACTTTGCGCAAAAACCGCCGTGGAACTTCGCAACCTGATTGGCGAAAAAGAAATCAGCGCCGTCGAATTACTGGATGCCCATCTCGAACAGATCGAGTTAACTAATCCCTCGTTGAACGCCATCGTGACCCTGGTCCCGGATCACGCTAAAGAGATGGCGCAAAAAGTCGACCATCAAATTGCAAGAGGTGAAAAACCCGGGTTGCTGGCAGGACTCCCTATTGCACATAAAGACCTTGTTCAAACCAACGCGATCAGAACAACTTTTGGCTCACGGCTGTTTGAAAATTTCGTTCCTACGGAAAATGCGCTGATCGTGCAGCGCCTGATTGATGCCGGCGGCATCACTATCGGAAAGACAAACGTGCCTGAGTGGGGAGCTGGTTCACAGACTTTTAATGACGTGTTTGGCGAAACGAAAAACCCGTTTGACCTGACGCGAACATGCGGGGGTAGTTCTGGCGGGGCGGCAGTAGCGCTTGCGGCAAGAATGCTGCCGCTGGCAGATGGCAGCGACATGGGTGGCTCGCTTCGTAATCCGGCTAGCTTCTGTAACGTTGTCGGGTTCAGGACCAGCGCTGGACGGGTGCCTGCCTATCCTGTCGCTGATGGCTGGAGCAACCTTGGCGTCCTCGGCCCAATGGCTCGCACTGTTTCAGATTGCGCATTGATGCTGGCCGCCATTGCAGGGCCAGATGACAGAACACCCATTTCACTGCCTGATTCTGGAGCGCTATTTCTGCAAACACTGGACAGCGATCAAAAGGGGGCCCGTGTTGCTTTCTCAACTGACTTCGGGGGACAACTCCCGGTCGAACCAGCAGTCCGGAATGTTATTACACAGGGCGTGCAAGTGTTGTCGGATCTTGGCTGCAAGGTCAGTGAAAGCTGCCCTGATTTCAGTGGGGCGGATGAAGTGTTTAAGACCCTGCGGGCATGGAGCTTTGCGTCAGGCCATGGAAAAGATATCAGGCGGCATCCAGAACAGTACAAGGAAACTATTATCTGGAATGTCGAAGCGGGATTGAAACTCTCCGGCACTGATGTCTCAGAAGCAAACAAAGCACGCACCCAAATTTACCAACGCGTTAACAGCTTCTTCCAGGACTATGACTTCCTGGTACTGCCGGTATCCCAGGTAGCACCCTTCCCCCTCACCAACGAGTACGTTACCAGCATCAACGGCACCCAGATGGAAACGTACATAGACTGGATGAAATCCTGCTACTACATCACCGTCACAGGCCTACCTGCGATCTCAATACCATGCGGATTTACGCCGGAGGGGTTACCGGTCGGCATACAGATTATTGGCAAACCACTACAGGAACTGGCCGTCCTGAGGATCGCCTATGCCTTCGAACAGGCAACAAACACCTGGAAAACCCAACCCAATATCTGCATCTAATAGGGCTCTTATCCACAAACTTCATATATCCGCAAACTTCATGCATAGGTAAGCAGGATCAGCTATAATCCGCTCAGTTCCTTGGGGGTGGTATTACACCTGAGATCAAACCCCAGAACCTGATCCGGTTAGTACCGGCGTAGGAAAAGGATGATCGCTACATCTCCCATTACGTCCATGCCGGGTCTCTTACTTTTTTTACTGGAGAGACTCATGAACTTTATTAGAGCCATTGTTAAAGCCATCCTAAGAAACAACCCTGGGCTGCTGCTTTTCTTTACCGCCTATACCCATTCAAACGACATCCCGGAAATCGTCGTCACTGCAGACCTTCGGCAATCAACAACCATGGAGACCGCCAGTAGCCTGACAATCGTGTCCGAGCAGGTCATCGAAGCGAGGTCTGCGCAGCATTTCGAAGACATTATAAATGTCATCCCCAACGTTAATTTTGCTTCCGGCAGCAACCGGGCTCGATTCTTTCAGATTCGCGGCATCGGCGAGCGCAGCCAGTTTGTCAACCCTGTCAATCCTTCCGTTGGCGTTCTTATCGATGATGTCGATTTTAGCGGAGCTGGAACCATCGCCACACTGATGGATGTTCAACAGGTCGAGGTTCTACGGGGGCCTCAGGGAACACGATATGGCGCTAACGCGCTGGCTGGGCTAATCAACTTTTCCACCAATGAACCGGACGAAGCTTTCTTCACCTCTGTCAAATTATCCGGCGGGGAGTTTGGGACACAAACTGCCGGCGGCGTCTTAAATGTGCCTATCAGCGAAACATTCCTTTCCCGGTTTGTCTTTGAGTCACACAAAAGTGACGGTTACGTTGAAAATGATTTCCAGGACAGCAACACAACGAACGATCGCGACGAGCTGACCAGCAGAGCAAAATTTTCCTGGCAGGTCAAAAAAAACTGGAGTCTGAACCTCTCACTCGCCTCCATAGATATCGACAACGGCTATGACGCTTTTTCACTCGACAACAACAGACACACATTGTCGGACGAGCCTGGTTTTGATCGCCAAAACTCTGCTTACGTGTCCCTGAAAAGCAGCTGGCAGTTGGAGACGATGAACATCGAAGTGCTGTGGAACCAATCAGATTCCGACCTTGACTACGGTTACGACGAGGACTGGTCTTTCACCGGTATCCATCCCTGGGGATACACATCAACTGATCATTACTTCCGTGAGCGCGACACCACCAGCGCCGAAATAAGGCTGTTATCTAACGAATCCGGTCGAGTTTTTGCCGACACGACGGACTGGGTCCTTGGTTTGTATTACCTTAGCTCAAGTGAAGCGCTGCAACGCCAATACACCTTCCTGCCGTCAGATTTCCTGAGCGACTACGAGTTTGACACCTTCGCGATTTTCTCCCAACTCGATGTCGCCCTCTCGGATCGAATGACACTAAGTGCTGGCTTGCGACTGGAACAGCGTGACACTGAATATGACGATTCAGATGGAGCGACATTTTCACCTGACGATTCATTCTGGGGCGGTAAGGTTGCCCTCGAATACCTGGCCGGGGAAAACACACTGGCTTATGGTTCTGTTTCACGGGGCTACAAGGCGGGAGGGTTCAACATCGACGGTTCGCTGGATGCTGACCTTCGATCCTTCGATGAAGAATACCTGATCGAATATGAGCTTGGCGTCAAAACGCTGCTGGCAAATGAACGCGTTGCGCTTCAACTCGCGATCTTCTACGACGATCGACACGACCAGCAGGTAAAAAGTTCAGTCGTTCGCTCTCGACCGGACGGGAGCACCGAGTTCATCGACTTTCTGGGTAACGCAGCAGAAGGTACGAACCGCGGCGTAGAGATGGACATCAACTGGTTCGTTAATGACAACTTCAACATCAACGCCAATGCAGGTTGGTTAGATGCAGAATTTGACGAATTCATCAATGAGTTCGGTGAAGACCTGTCTGGCCGGGACCAGGCCCATGCACCCTCCTACACCTTCAGCCTGAACTTTAATTATCAACAGGGCCCTTGGTTTGCCAGTGTTTCCGCCGACGGTAAAGATAACTTTTTCTTTTCAGATCGGCACTCAATTAAGAGCAAGCGCTACACCTTGTACAACGCTTCGCTCGGTTTTGAGTCGGGGAAATGGAAAGTCACGTTATGGGGAAGGAATCTGACCGACAAAGACTATTATGTGCGCGGGTTTGGCAGCTTTGGCAACGACCCGCGCAATTTCTATGTTACTGAACCTTATTTTCAGTATGGCGAACCCAGGGTGACTGGTGTGACCCTGCAATTAACAACGGGTGGGTGATGACGGATTTTTTGTCCTCGGCGCTGGGTGAATTCCACCAGAACTCCTCACTTGAACTAGTCGCTGTTGTCCTTGCTATTGCCTACCTCTTACTGGCAGTGCGCCAGCACATCGCCTGCTGGTATGCTGCATTCATCTCGACAGCTATCTTCCTGTACGTCTTCTGGCAGGTAAATCTGTATATGGAATCTGGCCTACAGGTTTACTACCTGGGGATGGCAGTTTATGGATGGTGGGCGTGGCAACGTGGAAGGAGCGAGGGCAAGCCTGGGTTAACAATCAGCACCTGGTCACTCAGACAACACCTGATCGTAATTGGAATAGTAGTGGTCGCGACCTTTGTCAGTGGCACCCTGCTATCCGGCACAGAACAGCGGCTTGGTTATCTGGATTCTTTTACTACCTGGGGCGCTGTCGTCGCGACATTTATGGTGACCAGAAAGGTCCTGGAAAACTGGCTCTATTGGATCGTCATCGATAGCGCATCGCTCTATCTGTACTTCGACAGAGAGCTTTATTTCACCATGATCCTTTTCCTTGTGTACCTGGTCATCATCTTCTTCGGGTTCCGAAATTGGCTCAGGGAGTACAGACTTGAAGCTCAAGATGACCCAACTCACGCAAATCTGACGATAAAACGATAACTCTTGCCTCGGAATATCTAACCGCAGGATAGATCATTTTACCTATGTTAACGGCCGCACATTTTTCAGATATTCCTGATTCACACAATTTTCCAACTTACCGGTTCGCAGGTATTTAAGCGCGACGGTGATTCCCTTGGTACGCATATCAAAGAGAGATTGCGGCGTATAGAAAGCTGAATGCGGGGTGATGAGTAATCGATCACGTATCCACTCATCCTCACCCTGCCATGCACGGATCAACTTTCGCTCCAGGTTAAGTGGTTCTTCCGGCATAACGTCCAGTCCCACGCCACCAATCTGGTCAGACAACATCGAGTCATAGAGAGCATCCAGGTCTACTATCTCCCCTCGTGCAGCGTTAATTAACACCATTCCCTTCTTTGCGTGCGCCAGCACATCAGCGTTCACCATATCGCGAGTTTCTTCACTCAGCGGCGCGTGCAGGCTAACGATGTCAGATTCAGCAAAAAGTGCTTCAAGGCTCTCTACACGGTTGATATTTAGCGCCAGATCAGCGCCGTTAGAGACATAAGGGTCATAGAAAGAGACCTGCATTCCGAACGCTTTACATCGCAGCGCCATTGCAGTGCCAATACGGCCCAATCCAACAAGACCAACTTTGGCGACCGACAAGCGAAGAGCCAACGGATTATCCCGCTGTTTCCATTCGGTTGGCGCTGAACGCAATCGGTTATCCCAGCGATTAATCCCCTTCATTAATCCAAGCAACATCCCCATCGCATGGTCGGCAACATCCTGTGTCCCATAATCCGGCACATTACAGACAGGGATGCCAGCATCTCCGTAGAGCTTCAGGTCAACGTTGTCGAACCCGACTTTGGGTGTAACAAATATTTTGCAGTTTGCTATTTTCGGAAGCCGCTCTATATTGACAGGGTCTGGCACGCTGAGCAGCGCATCCGCCTGCGCCCATTGCTCATCTGCTACGTCTGATGGTCTATCAACAAAAATACATTCCACTTCACTCCCTGCAGTTTCCTTCTCGGGCTGATTGTCGTCACCCCATCGAGTTGCGGGCCAAAGTAAGGTTACAGACATCATTCCTCCCGGGTTTTATGAATCCTCAAGCCAGTCACCGGGAAGGATTCCCAAGAAGACCTGTTGAAGACTAAATGTGTGAATACCAGTCGCATCGGCTCAATGATTCCACAAAGTGCGATTCACGCTGCCTTCGCATCATTACCTTCGCATCATGGCGCTGCTGACTCAACCAGATTCCTGCACGCAGCTTTTCATCGTTCTGACCCGTTGCCATCAGTACAAGAGCAATCAGACGCACTTAATCCTCTGAAAGTTAAAGGCTATCGAAGACGAACTGGCCATTGAGTGACGCTGAATCTCTGATGGCCTTGTATTCAGTTAAGATCGGAAAATAGTGGTGACGTTGTGTGGGAATTAAGCCCTTTATGAGCAACGCTTTTTTCGCGTCAATCGACGCTGGTGATTCAAGTGCTCTGTTTAAGGAACGAAATACCTCCTCGCGATCAACACCACGCCTCACAACATACGGCGGAGACGGGGCCTCAGAGCTCCGCTCAACAATTTCTAGCCCTGCTACCTTTGCAGGCGTATCACGCTCGATTATACTCCAGGTAACTGCATCAATCGCAGCCACATCTGCGATACCATTTTTTAACACCTCGAGACTTGCCTGATGAGATCCAGTCACAACGACTCTTTGTGGTGTGCATATCGAAAGAAGTGCCGACCACCCAGATCGAGATGAAAGTGAATTAACCGCAGCAACGCGACCATTGACGTTGCCGACGATGTGGCTGAAGTACATACCTGCTTCACAATCCAGATCGAACACGGGCGATGCAACCGGCTCAATAGGAGCTTCCGATAGAAACAAATCAAGACCACACGCTTGAGTGACCAGTAGATCTGGGTCATGCCAAAGCTCAGACACAGTTTGATGACGGTTAAGCTCTCCAGGATATCCTGTAGCTTCCCACAAGCTATCGTTTGCCCATTGGACACTGGGAAAGTCGTACCAGGGAAACGAAGCTAGCATCTATTGCGGTCTATTTGTTGAAACGCGAAAGACGTCAGCTGTCCGAACAAACCCTCGACGCTCGAATGCTCACCCATAGTTTCAATCATCCTTCCGATGATGGACTCCAAATCACGATTCGCGAATTTCCTTTCTATTCGCTCTAGAGTAAGCACAAATTTGGAGATTTCAAGCCCCGGAAGACCGGACAGTGCCACACCTGCCAGGGGTACAAAAAAAACCAAGAAGCCGTCCTTTCTGAGATTCACGGTACCGTCGCCTAATTTTCAATTTCTCACTAAGGAGCAGACATCAGCCACTCTTGTTCAGCTGTCGCCGTGCCAAAATAGGGGTAAGCTGTGACGTTAGGATTCCTACAACTTAAGTTAATTAGATAGAGAGACTGAATAATATGAGTGACTCAGCAGCTGAGCTGGTTTTTGACCCTGACGCCTTAAGGGAGCGTTATCGCGTTGAACGCGATAAGCGCCTCCGCGAAGACGCCAATGAGCAGTACGTCGAGATGACTGGCAGTTTCGCGCACTATCTTGAAGACCCTTACGTTGATGAGAAGACGGAACGTAAACCCGTCACTGATGAAGTGGATGTTGTACTGATCGGTGGCGGTTTTGGCGGCCTTCAGGCCGGCGCGCGATTGCGCGATGCTGGCATCAAGGACATCAAGATCATTGAAAAGGGTGGCGCTTTTGGCGGCACCTGGTATTGGAATCGTTACCCCGGCGCCCAGTGTGACATTGAAGCCTATTGCTACCTGCCGCTGCTTGAAGAGCTGAACTACGTTCCAAAAGAAAAGTATGCCTTCGCGCGGGAAATTCTGGATCACAGTGAGGCAATTGGTCAGCATTTCGACCTGCACGACTGCGCTTTGTTTCAGACAGAGGTCACAGAACTTCGCTGGGATGAATCGATCGAACGCTGGATTGTGTCAACCAACCGAGGTGATGCTATCAAGGCCCGGTTTGTGTCCATGGCCAACGGTCCATTGCATCGCCCAAAGTTGCCGGGTATCCCGGGTGTCCGCGACTTTAAAGGCCACACGTTCCACACCAGTCGCTGGGACTACGACTATACCGGCGGTGGTCCGGATGGCGGGCTCGACAAATTGAGTGACAAGAAGATTGCCATCATTGGTACTGGCGCGACCGCCATTCAATGTGTCCCGTTCCTAGGTGAAGCAGCAGAGCACCTTTATGTGTTTCAACGCACCCCGTCGACCGTTGATGTTCGTGGCAACTCACCCACTGACCCCGCCTGGGCAGAAGGCCTGCAGCCCGGTTGGCAGAAACACCGTATGGAAAACTTTAACTCGATGATCTCTGGCGTTCCCCAGGAAGAGGACCTGGTGAACGATGGCTGGACCGACCTCATTGGCAAGATGATCAATCAGTTCCAGAATGCAAAGGCCGATTCCAACATGAGCCTTGAGCAAATGATCGAGATGGCGAACTTCGAGAAGATGGAAGAAATCCGCGCCCGCGTTGATGAGTTGGTGGAAGACGATGACGTTGCGGAAAAGCTCAAACCTTATTACAAAATGTTCTGCAAAAGGCCGACGTTCAATGATGATTATCTACCGACCTTCAATCGATCCAATGTGACCTTGGTCGACACCGATGGCCAAGGCGTTGAGCGCATCACTGAAAAAGGCCTGGTGGTTGATGGCGTCGAATATGAAGTTGACTGCATCATCTATAGCACGGGCTTTGAGGTCGGCACCAGTTACACCCGCCGGTCCGGTTACGACGTCATCGGCCGGGAGGAAAAATCGCTGAGTGATCATTGGCGTGACGGCACCCGTTCACTGCACGGCATGGGCAGTCATGGTTTCCCTAATGTTTTCATTATGAATACTTCCCAGGGCGGCTTTACGGCCAACTTCCCGCACCTGCTGGATGAATCGGCAGTGCATCAGGCACATATCATCGCCCACGCACTGGCTCAGGGCTACAACACGGTCGAGGTCACGGCGACAGCTGAAGAAGAGTGGGTCGACACCATTGTCGGCTTTACAGGTGGCCCACTCGGAGGTCTCGGCGGGCCTGATTGCACCCCCGGTTATTACAACAATGAGGGGCAACCGAACCCCAATGCCCAGCAATCAGCGCCTTACGGCGGTGGTTCAATCCGCTTTTTTGAACTGTTGAAAGAGTGGCGCGAGGATGGGAGCTTCGAAGGGCTGACGTTTAAGTAAAAGCGAGCCAGGCGCTAAAATTCTGCCGGTACCGCCGCTACCGGCGGAACTCGTGTTCCATACACCAATGGTAAAAGTACGCAAGCACGTGAAACACCGGTATTTGAACCCTGCAACGTGGCGCAGGGTTAACAACCCCGACAAAAAACCCACTTGTGTCCTATACTGGTTGCTTCCAGGAAGAAGAAGAAAATCCATCAATATGCAGTCAGTGTTTCATCAGATGTTGAATACACGTGATGGATAATAAAATTATCCAGCAACACGATTCCCGTCTATGAGCGATCATCCACCGGAAACGGAAGTCGACTGGTTTATATTTGTCGCTGGCAGCCTGTTACTCGTCGCTGTCATCATACCTATTGTTTTCGCACCTGATGCCAGCCGAGAACTGATTGCTAACGTGTTCACGTTTCTCACCACCGAAATGGGTGTCGTCTACATCATCGCTGCTACACTTATCTTCGTCTTTCTGCTGGTCGTCGCAGTGAGTGGCTGGGGCAGAATCAGGCTGGGCGATCAACCACCACAATATTCCTCGGCCAGCTGGATCGCGATGCTGTTCTCATGTGGCATCGGTGCAAGTCTCATTTACTGGGGCGCCGCTGAGTGGGTTTTTTATTATCTGGATCCGCCATTCGGTATCGAAGCAAAATCCGATGAAGCGGTATTGTGGGCGATGAGCTACGGCATGTTTCATTGGGGGCCTGTTGGCTGGGCACTTTACTGTCTTCCCGCCATCGCACTGGCCTGCAGTTATCATATCAAGAAAATTCCTTCTCTCAGGCTCAGCGATGCCTGCGAACCGGTACTTGGTTCATACACGCACCGAATACCAGGTCGTATCATTGATCTGCTTTTTATCATTGGCCTTCTAGGAACGGCTGCAACGGGCCTTGGACTTGGAACATCCGTCGTTGCCTCTGCTGCAACCCGTATGACCGGTCTTGAGGACGGCTTTGAGATGCAGGCAATCATCATCGTCATCGTCACCATCACTATTGCCTACTCTGTTTATCGCGGCATGGACGATGGCATAAGAGTGCTCAGTAACATCAATATGAGCCTTGCATTGATCCTGGTTACCTTTGTTCTGCTGGTTGGGCCGACTCGATTCATCCTGGAAATGGCCATTGTCAGCATAGGCCACATCACCAGCAATTTTGTCCGGATGATGACCTGGGCCGACCCACTGGAGCGTTCAAGCTTCGTTGAGAGCTGGACCGTTTTTTACTGGGCATGGTGGCTGGCGCTTGGACCTTTTGTTGGTATGTTTGTGTGCAAGATTTCACACGGCCGTACCATTAGAGAAGTGATTTTCGGCATGATGGGTTGGGGTAGTCTTGGCTGTTGGTTGTTTTTTATCGTCCTCGGCAATCACGCTTTCTTCCTCGAACAACAGGGCATTTTACCTATTGTTCAGGAAGCGTCCGAGGTCAGCCCTTCCGCCGCGATAGCCAGCATCATCGCGATACTTCCGTTCGGCACCTTCTGGCTCTTTTACCTCGCCGTCATCGGCATCATATTCACCGCCACCACTTACGACTCTGCGTCCTACACACTGGCTGCAGGTGCCTCACGTTACCTGGGAGAACATGATCACCCCGCGCGATGGCATCGTGTCTTCTGGGCTGTTGCGCTGGGTATACTGCCAGCAAGTCTTCTCTATCTTGGTGGCATCAGAGTACTTCAGACAGCATCTGTCGTTGCCTCCCTGCCTCTGTTGTTGGTCTATCTAATGCTTGCTGTATCTATCGTGAGAACACTCTCCTCAGCAGTGCCAACTAAGGATTAGAATCAAAAAGGGCGCCTTTTCTATGACGTTATCAATACGAGGGCCGTTTACGCTGCCAGGGCGAAGTTTTACATCTATGGTTTGCCCCTCAGAGTGTAACGCTGAAAAAATTGCCAAATAAGATCCATGCCCCAACTTTCGTATTCGGCATCCTCAGTCAATCCACAAACCGCCTGTTCCGGCATACTCGGCGATTGAAGCAATGTCGCACAGGTTGCTATTGCGCCTTTCACGGACATGCCGGGCCATAGGTGACCAGAATCGGGTTGGCCACAACTTACGGCTTCATGGCCTGTTATT
>Ga0302132_10001868_pt1 | contig 12140 bp, 7 predicted proteins | sample CB9_321_MG_FD_203113 | JGI IMG/M metagenome (GOLD analysis project Ga0302132, IMG submission 203113) | Marine microbial communities from Western Arctic Ocean, Canada - CB9_32.1 | ecosystem: Environmental > Aquatic > Marine > Oceanic | place: Canada: Western Arctic Ocean | collected 2017-09-19
TAAAATGTCACGGTTTCCAGAACAAATAATCTTTTCAAGAGAGGTGTAAATGAAACGTTTTAGTTTAATAGTCATCGCACTGGCGGTGTTGTTCAGCATGAGCCAAACGTCAATGGCGCAAAGTGGAAATGTGGTGTTTTACAATGCCGGCGGTTCAAAACTTGGCAAAGCGTGGGCTGCAGGATTTAATAAACACTATCCGAATGTTACGGTGGATCTGATTAGCGCCGGATCGGGAGAGCTTCTCACCAAGATCAAGGCGGAAAAAGGCAATCCGCAAGGCGATGTCGTGTACTTCACGAATGCATCGTTCGATGCCGATCTCAGTTTGTATCAGAGCTTCAAACATCCCGATCATGACCTATGGCCGAAACCAGCAGTCGGTAAGGATCTAAAATATTACGCTACCATCGACACGCTATACACGCTTATCCTCAACACGGACGAGATGACACGGGCGGATGTTCCGAAGACGTGGAAAGAACTTGGTGACCCCAAATACAAGGGTAAGTTTGTTATGGCAAACCCAGCTTTGTCGGGTTCTGCCTACAATCAACTTGCGACGTTTGTACAGCTTTACGGTTGGTATCTGGTCGAGGATATCGTCGCCAATGCGGTGATCGTGCCGAAGTCACGGCTGGCGTATTCGTTGGTCGCCAAGGGTGAATATCCTTTTGGTGTTACAGAGGAAACCAAGGCCTATGTGGAAGCTGCCAAAGGGTTCCCGACGGTATCGATCTATCCCACGGACGGCATGCCGATGATGGGAGCAGGCACCGGTATCATCAAGAATGCTCCCAACATGAAGAATGCCGAGCTTCTAGCGACTTTCATCGGTTCGAACGAGGGGCTAGACATTGTAGTCAATGTGCGCGGGCGGCGTGTGCCACGGACAGACGTCAAGCAGCCGGATGGGTTGCCGCCGATCAGCACGTTAAAAGTCCTTTACGACTTCGACTTGGTCAAGGCGGCGGCCAGTCGCAAGGCTTATCTCAAGAAGTTCGACAAGATTTTCAGCGAGAAGAAGTAGCGTGGAACGATAATGTCACAGAAACTCGGGAATCGGCTATTCAATTTCGCAGTCGTGGCTGATACTCACGTTAACTTTGGCGAAACAGAATGCAATTCAGAATTTGAAATCAACAAGCGAGCCAACGGACGCATGCGGCATGTTGTACGCGACCTCAATCGTCGCGAGCTGGCGTTCGTTATTCATCTGGGTGATGTGGTGCACCCATCGCCAGCCCTCCCGGACCTATATGAGCAAGCAGCAGAGCGGTTCCGGGAACAAGTTGCTGATCTACGCCATTCCCTGTATCTAGTTCCTGGCAATCATGATATCGGCGCCAAGCCAAGTTCCTGGGCTACTTCGAAAACAGTCTGCGATGACTTTATCGCTCTGTGGAAAAAGAACTTTGGCCCCAACTTTCAGGCCTTTGACCATGAGGACTGCCGTTTCTTCCTGATCGATGCCCAGATCATAAACTCCGGGCTCACCGCCGAATTTGCACAGCAGACTTGGTTGGAATCTGAGATGAAGGAAGCTGCCAAAGGTGGTAAAAGGATATTCCTCAGTACCCACTTCCCTCCGTTTATAACGGAGGCCGAGGAGGACGAACATTCCGACAACATCGGCGAACCGGGCCGGTCCTGGTTGCTGGGTCTGATTGATCGCCACAGCGTTGAAGCCCAGTTCGCCGGGCATGTCCACAACTTCTGGTACAACCGCTATGGCGTGACGGATTGTTACGCCCTGCCGTCAACGGCATTCGTTCGTCAAGACTATGCCGAAATTTATCGGGCTGCCCCGCCAGCGGAAACTGAGGGCGGCCGTAGTGACCTCGCCAAACTCGGATACTTTCTGGTTCAGGTCCACGAAAGTGGTCATATCTGTCAGTGGGTAAGGACATTCGGCGAAATTGCGGAACCCGGCAGCACCGCCGTCTCCCCAAAGGATAGGATTACGGCCATCCATCCACTTGAGAATCATAATACCCGGTTTGGCTTTGACATGCGTCAGAACTGGCTGGAGATTGTTGAGATTCCGCCCTCCGGAGCGCTCGACGAATTTGATCGTAAGCGTACCCGCAACGACTATGCGCTGATGGCGTTGTTGGAGATGGGCGTACGGCGGGTCCGCATTCCAGCCATGGATCTGTTCGACCCGGAACATCGCCGTCGGCTCGATGACTGCGCCCGACTCGGAATACTGTTCACGCTGTTCTCGTTCGGGATTCCGGACCAACGACTGCTGGAAGCCGTCTCGAAGGCTCGGGGCCTCATCGACAATTGGGAAATTTGCCATGCTGTGGGCGACCTGCCGGCGGCGTCGAAGGCCGCGGCCGACACGGCGAAGGATGCCGAGGTATCACTCTATCTCTCGAAGATACGCTCCAAGAACGACGAGGAGCAGGGGGGCAAGAAGTACTACCACATGCTCACTCACGGTTTTACCCCTGAGGACGACGAACAGATCTCCCGGATGGTCAAACTGGACGGTGTAGATGGTGTGGTGTTTCGCGTCGACGGCGAAATTTCGCCCTGGCATGCGGCCCGAGAAGTCGCAGCCCTATGCCACAGGTTGCGGACTAAAGCGTCACTTCACATCCGCATGACACTAGGTAAACCGGGCGACGTCCAGAGTGATGACGTTTGGGTCGCTAACCGTTTAGCTGAAGCGCTTGCCGCCTCCGCGGCCTTCAGTGATCTTCACCTCTATGTGGACACGTTCGCGGATGTGGACCGAGGCTATTTTCGCCGCCATGGCGTTGTCGACCGATTCTACAACCCACACCCGGCCTTCCATGTGGTTCAACACTTGAATGCAGCGCTTGCCGCTGGCTTTGGTAACGGTACCGATGGTGTGTTCACCCCGGGTGAGGCCGATCGTCCTATTCAGCTTTTAGATGAAAACAGGCGGCGGTACCAACTGATTTCCGGGGACTGCCTGATCGACGTTGATGGATTGGCGGCGAAAATCGAAATGATTGACTTAATATCGGGCGAACGCGTTGATGCAAGCCCATCCGTGGGAGAAGATGTCGCCACGCCTCAACCCGCCGCTCTTTCTTTGTGGATTTCTGATGCCTAACTGCGACGAACAGGTCGAAAACGAGTGTTATTTGCGCCCACTGGTTCAACAACAAGTCCGCCTATCGAATCGTGGGCAACAGCGCTGGAGACTTATCTACGTCGGAATACGGTTGCCGGTGTAACCGTCTGCGGCTAATGGCGCGCGTGCCGATGTGTTCTAAAATGTAAAATTTCAAGCCTTTGGGCGGATCTAAGTGATTAAAATTAAGTTATGGTTGAACATACCCTGGAAGTGAAGGACCTCACCAAGGTCTTTGCGACAGATGACGACACGATTACCGCAGTGGACACGGTCAACTTCCAACTGTCCGGTGATGAATTCTTCACCATGCTGGGACCGTCCGGATGCGGCAAAACGACAACTCTCAGGATGATTGCCGGGCTCGAAACCTGCACAGCTGGCAACATTATTTTTGATGGACAGGACTATTCCCGGTTTTCTACTTTTCAACGCAATATCGGAATGGTATTCCAGTCCTACGCACTGTTTCCACATCTGACGTTGTTCGAGAATGTCGCCTACGGGCTGCGGATACGCAAGATGCCAAAACCAGAGATAAAGATCCGGATCGATGACATGCTCAGGCTTCTTGGTCTGCAGGACCTAAGCCACCGATATCCGGCCGATCTATCCGGCGGACAGCAACAGCGGGTCTCCATCGCCCGTGCACTTGTTTACGATCCGGGGTTGCTGTTGCTCGATGAGCCTCTGGCGAACCTTGATGCGAAACTCAGAATTGAGATGCGTGAGGAAATTCGGCGCATTCAGAAAGAGTTGGGCATCATGACGATTTACGTCACCCATGATCAGGAGGAGGCAATGTCGGTTTCCGACCGGGTGGCGATCTTTAATCATGGCCGACTTATGCAAGTCGGAAAGCCGAAAACAGTCTATACAAATCCGGAGTCGATTTTTGTTTCCGACTTTATCGGCAAGGCTAACTTTTTCCCCGTCCACATTGCTCAACGCGATAAGACGAGCGCAAAGATTTCACTGAACAATGGCCATGAACTGAAAATAGATCGGTTGTACCAACTGATAGAAGAGGAGCATGATCAGATCGCCGCGGGGTATGACGGCACAGTCATGGTCCGTCCCGAACATATAAGGATTGGTCCTCTGAGCGATTCCGGACTGATGAGATGTATTATCAAGCGGGTTCAATTCCTCGGCAGCTTCCACCGCTACTTGGTCGAAAGCCCTCAGTCGGCGCGCAAAGTGATCGTCGATTCGCCGCGTGAAGTCAGTGGAATCGGCGAGGGTGACGCAGCATCGTTGGTAATCAACACAGAGGATGCCCAACTCTTTCACTTCGGAGATCGCGGATGAGCTTCCCGGAGCCGGCAGCGCTTCCCTATGGTGCGGCAACCAGAAAGATAGACCTGTTGCCCTATGTCGTGGGCCTGCTAACGATCTTAGTGCTGTTCGTGTTCATGGTCTATCCGATCCTCAAGACGACCATGGCGAGCTTCGTCGAGAATGGTCAGGAGTTGGCATTGTCCAACCTGACGTTGGTTAATTTTGAGAAATTTCTCGAAGGCGCAACTTTCACTAAAGCACTGTGGCATTCAATCGTGGTCGGCGTTCTGACCTGCGTGGTGTCGACCGCACTGGCTCTTCCGGCAGCCTATGCGGTGGCACGGGTAACTATCCCTTTCCACAATTTCATACTCGCCCTGATGGTCATCCCGATCATCGCGCCGCCATTTATCGGTGCCTATTCGTGGATTACCTTACTCGGCCGGCGAGGAATCATAACACATTTCCTCGACAGCTGGTTCGGTATCGAAATGCCGTCCCTTTATGGACCTTTCGGCATCGTCGTGGCGCTTTCGTTGCACTACTTCCCCTATATCTTTTTGTTCGTCCAGGGGGCACTAGCCGCAAGTGATCCTTACATAGAGGAGAGCGCTCATCTGATGGGTGCCCGGCGCTCCTGGATCATTCGCACTATCACCTTGCCGCTTGTGCTTCCGACTATTGCCGCGGGTGCCCTGATCGTGCTGGCAAAGGCGCTTGGTAACTTCGGTGTTCCGGCCATTCTGGGAGGTGAATACTATGTATTGCCAACCCTGATCTATTACCAGATCCACGGTTTTTTCGACCTCAATGCGGCCTCCGCCATCGCATTGGTCAATGTACTGATCACCCTGGTGGCCATATTGCTGCTGGGCTGGATAAACAGGAAGCGGCGCTTCGTCACCATCACTAGCGTCACGCGCCGCTCGAAGCAGCATACCGGGTTGGGTGCGCAAATTCTGGCCAACGGCTATATTTGGTTTTTGTTGCTGTTCGCGTTGTTACCGCAGATCGTCATCGTTTTCAGTTCCTTCGCCGAACGTTGGGGTGGAAGTTTATTGCCTACGGAATACGGCTTCGCCAACTACCTGAGCGTATGGGAAGGAACTCGCTGGCCGATTTTCAACAGCCTGATCCTCGCGTCGGCGGCGACACTTATGTGCGTGGTATTCGGATCGCTTGCCGCCTACACCTCGGTGAGACGGAAATTCTTTGGTAAGTGGGCGCTTGATCTCACCATCATGTTACCTTTCATTATTCCCGGAATCGTCACCGGTGTGGCTTTCCTGACAACCTTTAACACTGGTCCGCTGGTGCTTACGGGAACCGCGATGATCATTGTTCTCGCCTACTTCACCCGTCGCATCGCCTATATTTTTCGCTCTGTTTCGGCTTCCATCTCACAGGTCGACAATAAGATGGAAGAAGCGTCAGCGACCTGTGGTGCCTCCTGGGGGTGGACCATGCGCAAGGTGATGGTGCCGCTGATTGCGCCGGGAATCCTGGCCGGGAGCATTCTCGTGTTTTCAACACTGATCACCGAGATGAGTGTCACCATTATCCTGTATTCGGCGAGGTGGAAGACGATTGCCATCTCGATCTTTGAGCAACTGACAAATGACGATGTGCTGGAGGCCTCTACGGTCGGCGCTATCGCCATCGTGATGACCCTGATCCTCGTGTTCTCCGCCGCCAAGCTGATCGGAAAGAGCATGTCTGATATGTTTCGGTAATGCCACAGCCCCTTCACTTCCATCATGCTGAGGAAATCCAGGGTGCCTGGCCGCACCGGCCGGTCATTCGGGGAACCCGCCACATGGCCATTGCCGGGCATTATCTTGCCGCCCACGCTGCCTTCGCGGTGCTTGAGGCCGGCGGAAACGCCATCGACGCCGGGGTTGCCGGCGGCATCACCGAAGCGGTTGTCGAGTCCGATCAGGTCAACTTCGCCGGCGTCGCACCGATCCTAATTTACCTGGCCGAGCGCTGTGAGGTCATCACGATCAGCGGTCTTGGCACGTGGCCACGCGCAGCGTCGTGTGAGCTGTTCCAAAGAGAACACTGCGGTACCATTCCAGAAGGATTGTTGCGTACCGTGGTGCCCGCCGCGCCTGCGGCGTGGATCGCGGCTCTGGAGAATTTCGGCACCATGAGCTTCGGTGAAGTTGCCGGTACCGCATTGCGCCTGGCGCGGGATGGTTATCCAATCCACAATTTTACCGCCGCCGAGATCGCCAAGCGCACCGACCATTACCGCCACTGGCCGCAAAACGCGGAGATCTATCTACCGAACGGACAGGCACCGCAGGCCGGTGATCTGTTCGTCCAATCCGATCTCGCGAGGACGTTGCAATATCTCGTTGACGAGGAAGCAGGCGCCGCCAGGAAAGGCCGGGTGGCTGGTCTGCACGCGGCTCGCGACGCATTCTACCTGGGTGACATTGCCGCCACCATCACCGCCTATCATCGCGAAAATGGTGGCCTGCTGAGTGCCCAGGATATGGCCGATTTCCGGGTTGACATCGAACCGCCGGCGCACACCACGTTTCGTGACACCGAAGTATATACCTGCGGTTTCTGGTCACAAGGGCCAATGCTGCTACAGACCCTTAACTTACTTGACGGTTACGACCTGGCCGGCCTCGGTCACAACTCTGCCGCCTACATCCATACTCTGGTCGAAGCGCTCAAGCTTTGCTTCGCCGACCGTCACCGGTATTATGGCGATCCACGATTTGTTGATGTCCCAGAACGGGGGTTGCTGTCGGCTGAATACGCGGCTTGCCGGCGCGGATTGATCAGTAAAGATCGGGCCTTTCCAGAAATGCCTGGCGCCGGTGATCCTAGCCGCCCCGCGGCGCTAGCTGAGCCCTGCGAACCACCAGAACCGACGCGCGGGCCGTCATCTCCAGGGCCTGATACCAGCTATGTCTGTACGGCCGACAAGTTTGGCAACCTGTTCTCGGTTTCGCCTAGCGATCCTTCCTACGACATGCAAGTCATACCTGGAACTGGCCTGTGTCCATCGTCGCGGGGCACCCAGTCGTGGGTCGATCCGGACAGTCCTTCCTGTGTCGCCCCTGGCAAGCGGCCCCGGTTGACGCCGATGCCGGCCCTGGCGCTCAGAGATGGTTGTCCCGTCTACGTATTCGGAACACCCGGCGGCGATGTGCAGCCGCAGGCGATGCTTCAGAGCTTCCTGAACGCTGTGGTTTTCGGCATGGACCCGCAATCGGCTGTCGAGGCGCCAAGATTCGTGACCAGAAGCTTCCCGGACTCCTTTACACCCCACAACTATTATCCGGGACTGCTCAATCTGGAGGGCCGGATCGCGAGGCAGACTGGCGAGGCGCTGGCTGCTCTTGGCCACGGCATCGAGTGGTGGCCGGACCGGACGTCGCGCTCCGGCGGCATGTGTCTGCTTGAGATCGACGCCGATCGGGGCATTTTTCACGCCGGCGCCGATTGTCGCCGTGCCGCATACGCCCTCGGCTGGTGATGGCTGTTTGTTGGCACAAGTTCCAGGCCCAAAGGATCAGCGAGCTAACCGGGTACCTTATGCAAGACTTTGGGCATATCCTGCGGCAGACAACCCCCTGGACTTATATGTCCGGCGTTGCCATTTGAGCATCCCCCGCCCGACGCAGCGGGTCGATTACTGTGACGTCATGGCTATTGCGCTTCAAATAGCAGGCGCTGGCCATGCCCACGATACCGGCCCCGATGAAGGTTACGTAGCGTAGATGTAGCAGATTAGAAAATGACAATTAAACATAACAATAAGGAGAAATTAGCTATTAAAAAATCTTCAAAAGAACTCCAGCTGGACTGGAACACAGAGGCAATCGTCAGCCGCAGGGAAAAGTACTATGCTGCCACCCAGAGGGCGTTTGTACCATACAAGAATCCTTTGATTTTCAAACGGGGTTTCGGACAGTACCTGTGGGACGAGCACGATCGACGTTACATTGACCTGCTGGCAATGAATGTCTGTGTTTCAGTAGGGCATGCACATCCGGAGGTAACGCAAGCGGTCGCACAGCAGGCCGGACAACTTCAGCACTGCACAACCATGTTTTACCATCCGGTGCCAGCTCACTACGCGGAAGAATTAGTGGCAACCATGCCATCCGGATACGAATGGGTGGTGCATTTCACCAATTCCGGAGCGGAAGCAATAGACCTTGCCTTGCTGATGGCACGTTCCCACACGGGAAACATCGATTTCATTTCACTTCGCACTGCTTACCACGGCGCAACCTTTGGAGCACAGGCACTTACCGGAATCAGCGCTTTCCGGCACAACGTCCCCCAACTGCCCGGAATCAAATTTGTCGCCGAACCCAACACTTTTCGTGGTGTTTATGGAGAAAAGGTAGAGCCTTATCTGGATGAAATTGAGCAGGTGATCCAACTTGAAACCAACGGCGCTCTGTCAGGGATAATCATCGAACCTGTGCAGGGTTACGGCGGGATAGTTCCCATGCCCCAAGGATATTTATCCGGAGCTTTTGAACGTGTGCGTGCTGCGGGGGGAGTGTGTGTTGTGGATGAGGTACAGTCAGGGTTTGGTCGCACAGGAGACCACCTCTGGGCCTTTGAGGGGCATGGAGTAATTCCGGACATTGTCGTGATGGCCAAGGGTATGGGTAATGGATACCCGATTGGAGCCGTGGTTGCCCGGAAGCATGTAAGTGAGTCCATGGCGGGTAAATTCTGTTTCCATACCTACGGGGCCAGTCCTCTGACCTGTGCCGCAGGTCGGGCCACATTGAATGTCTTAAGACAGGAAAAGCTTCAGGAGAACGCCCGAGTAGTCGGGGCAGCCCTGCTGGGGCGGCTGGTTGATCTGAAGGAGCGATACCCCGTGATTGGCGATGTTCGGGGGTGTGGACTGATGCTGGCCATTGAACTGGTGAAAGACCGCAAAAGCAGGGAGCCTGATCCGGATAATACCGCCTCAGTTTTTGAACACGCCAGAGATCATGGACTGATCCTCAGTAAGTCCGGACCTCATCGCAGCGTTCTGCGGTTTGTTCCGCCACTGTGTCTCAGCATGGATGATGTGGACACAATTGCCGAAGGACTAGACGCAAGCTTCAACGCAGTTCAGTACGAGAAGTAAGGCATTGCAATGGCTTTCCGATTTATGCGCTCTGGGACATCCTAGATCGCTGTCCTCAGTGATTGAACGGGTAATGATTGAGCACGGTGATATGCAGATATTTCATGAACCCTTCTCCTACAGTACTACGTTGTGGAAGGTCATAGCATACTCCACCTGACGTCTGATCACGAAGACCCTCAACTTACAAAGATGTGATGCAGGCAATCTGCAACACGGCTGCGCAGTATCCGGTTTTCATCAAGGATATGAGTTATTACAGTTTGAACAGTCTGGTTCACAGGGATTGCCCCTTTCGGATAAAAATTACGCTAGCCAACACGCGGGTTCAGCTTCACCGACCGACTGCGCAGGCCCCCCGGCGCGGGTCGGCCGCACCTTTCATAACACCTTTTTGAGTATCAGCGAGAATGGTGCATACCGAACCGGCGTGCCAAGTGCGATCGTCCCACCATTCGATCCGGTGGCCAAGTCCCCTAAGACAATCACCTGTTTCCGAACCAATGCTTCGCTCTACGTTGAGTTTTCCCGGTGGGAACCCGTGCGGTTCGAACGACGACGGAAAGCTAGCGCTGGCAAACCTCGGCGCCTCGACAGCCGATTGTGGGTCCATGCCGAATATGAAAATATTCAGCAGAACCTGCATCATGGCTTGGGTCTGTACATCACCGCCCGGGGATCCGAACGGCATGACGAGTCCTTCCGCACTCAGCGCGATCGCCGGATTTGGAGTGAGCCGAGGGCGCTTACCAGGAGCGATACACGAGGGATGCTCCGGATCCGTCCACGATTGGGAACCACGCGTCGAAGGAACGATTCCGGTACCAGGCACGATCGGAGCATGCCGCATGCTATCACTGGGCGTGGCCGAAAACGCATTTCCCTCTCTGTCGACGACACAGACATAGGAGGTGTCCAGGATACCTTCGTAATCGTCGGCCGTAGATGCGAGCGCCCCGCTCCCGACCCACTTTAGACTGTTCATGACGTCGCTGGGAGGCAGCATTTCGATACCGGTACTATCTGGGCGGATCAGGTCTCGCCGGCGGTCTGCATGTTCCTTTGACAGGAGTTCCTCCATCGGCACATCGACGAAGCGGGGATCACCGTAATAATGTTCCCGATCGGCAGCCGCCAGATTGATTGCTTCCACTAACGTATGGATATACGCAGGTGAGTTGTGACCGAGGCCGTGTAGGTCGAACATTTGCACCAAATTAAGGGTTTGAAGCAGCATTGGTCCTTGGCACCATGGGCCACAGGCGTAGACATCGATATTTCCGAATTGGGTACGGACAGGCGGTTCGATCCCGACCCGAAATCCGGCCATGTCCTCTGCCGTCATGAGTCCGCCATTTTCCTGGAAGAAGCGATCAATGGTCCGAGCGATATCACCACGATAGAAGGCATCACGCGCTGCCCTGAGACCTGCGAGGCGTCCTTTTTTGGCCGCGGTCGATTCCTCATCAACAAGATACTGCAGCGTACGCGCAAGGTCGCTTTGTACGAAGATTTCACCGGGCTCCGGTACGTGACCTCCGGGAAGGAGAACCTCGGCACTCGACGGCCACTTGAGAAGCGCAGGGGCCGCCGCGTCAAGTATCTCTGTCATCAGAGGATAGACCGGAAAGCCTTCCTTCGCGAAGCGGATTGCGGCGGCCGCAACCTCGGCGAACGACATTGTCCCGTATTGTTCAAGAGCAGTGATCCACGCATCAGGCGCCGACGGTATGACGGTGCGTTCTACACCTTCGGGGATGGCGCCACCGTGTTTGTCATGGAAATACTGACAATTCGCAGCTCGCGGCCAGGTCCCCAGGCCACTGATGGTGAGGATCTCACCGGTCTTCGCCAAGTAGATCATGATCGGCGCGACGCCCGCGAAATTGACCATGTGCGGCTCCAGCACCCCGATCGCTATGCCAGCAGCAACGCCGGCATCCACGGCGTTGCCTCCCGCCTCAAGGATCTCAAACCCGGCATGCGCGGCCAGATAGTGTCCTGCGGCAGCGACATGTTTTGTCCCCATCACGACTGATCTGTCAGGTGCCATTTATTCCCCTTTCCAACAAGTCCTTGATTGACTCGCGGTCAACATCGCACAGTCGTATTAGCGGTAAAAGCAACGATTCCATATTCGGGAGTTCCTACTACATATTCGCACCATAAATATGGTGGCGGGGAAAGGATTTGAACCTTCGACCTTCGGGTTATGAGTTCTATGTTCACCCCTATTACTGATTAATATCAACTTATACTAACTGATTCCATCCATATAATAACAGTAACTTATGGAAGAATCAATTGTTATTCAGTAATACCAATTTATAGCCAATTATACGGCTTATGGACACCTATAAAGTCACCTAATTATTGTAATCAGGTCGAGCCATTAAGTTCTTTAATCTTTGCCTCGAGATTATTGATAAATTGGTCAATTAACTTTGAATTATCTCCACGAACCACAATATTTACACCAAATTCCCCACTTTTAACAAAGGGGTATGATCCAACAGACAATTTAGGATAGTCTGAAGATAATTTTTCTAATAGAGCAGCGATTTCGCCTTCAGCAATAAAAAGTTTGAGAGTTTTACTAAGAGTTGGTGTGCCTCTTTTTAA
>Ga0302132_10001869_pt1 | contig 12138 bp, 14 predicted proteins | sample CB9_321_MG_FD_203113 | JGI IMG/M metagenome (GOLD analysis project Ga0302132, IMG submission 203113) | Marine microbial communities from Western Arctic Ocean, Canada - CB9_32.1 | ecosystem: Environmental > Aquatic > Marine > Oceanic | place: Canada: Western Arctic Ocean | collected 2017-09-19
TGGAGAGTCATAGCAACAACCGATACCATCCTGATTGCTAAGTGGCTAACCGGCAGTTGGTCAATTGGATTCGGTATTGCTAGCATAGAAGTGGTCACAAAATTCATTCTATACTACTTGCATGAGCGAGGATGGGCTGCAGCAGATTGGGGAATTGAAGAACCTGGAACAACAGTTACTACTCCTATGACCCAACCTTATTATAGCATGGGGGAGTAAACATGAATACACTTGACATACTTATAATTCTCAATATCATGATCATTATTGCTCTATACATCAACGCAGCCGTTATCGGCAGGGCATTGGAAGTGATAAGTGACATACATGTTGTACTAGCGGAACTAATATCCAGCGCGATAGTAGTACACTCTATTGGCGATGGCGAATTTGAACTCGATGATATAGAAGCTGGTGAAACAGGCGATGTATTGTTCGAGGATATCAAGGAGAGAATGAAATGAAACACAACGGAAAGAAGTTTAGAAAACTAATGATGGAATACAAGCGAACACGAGTCGGTAACAAGAAACCAGTTGCTTCTGTCAAGCAGGGTAGAGGTAGGCGACATAATCATCTCACTAAAAGAGATGCTATACAGGCACGACGGAGTAGATAGGATGGACTTTATCCTCAAAAAAGACTTGACTGAAGCAAATAAGTTATATCACTCTATCAAAATAAGTCGTAGAAAACGTAACTATCAACACAAGTTACTTAGAACTATCAAAAATGAACGTATACAGTTAAACCAACTCTCCAGAGAAATGGTAGCCAAGGTACAGGACCTAAAAGAGAAGCGAGATAGTTGTAATAGTGAAGCAAATAAATTCAAAGAGTTGCGTAATGCAGCGGTTACAAAACTACATAAAACAAAAAATGAGGCTAAAAAGGCTAAGTATAACAAGCAGCAGATAAACCATCATGATAAAATGATGGTAAAAGTAGAGGAAGCACAGGCGCATCATATACACATAGATGCCCTTAACGTGTCTATTGTTGATTTAAACAAGAAACACGACAAAAAGCACGAGGAAGTATTGTTCTTAAGAGGTAAGAGTGAGATATTTCACAAAGACATTCAGTTAGCAATAGATGCTATTAACGTTATCAAGGCGAAGCACGACATAAAGTACCTAGATTACGAGTTAGCAGAACTCGATGAGGAAGAATAATGATTTGTCCGTGTTGTAACAAAGAACTTCCTGAGTGGAAGTATTACGATACCGATAGTAAGACGTGCAGAATATTGGTGATGAAGTGAAAGCAGTGATATATTCTAGAGTGTCTACTGACCATCAGTCAGAAGGTTCTGTAGAACAGCAGATACGCAAGTGTCGTGAGTATTGTGCATTCAAAGATTATGAAGTAGTAGAAGTATACTCTGATGTTGGTTCTGGTATGAAGACGGAGCGTAAAGGCTACGAGAAAATGATGGAAGATATAGACACATGGGAAATAACAGTTGCTTACAAACTAGATCGATTCCACCGTAGTGCTGCAAACGCTGCTACGTGGGCAGCGGACCTTAATGCTAGGAACAAAAACTTTGCAGCTATAGACATAGATATAGATACAGTCACTCCTATGGGTAGATTTATTTTTACTTTAATGAGTTCATTGGCTCAATTAGAGGTAGAGATGACACGTGAACGAACAAAGATGGGCTTAGATGCAGTTAGGCATCAAGGTCGAAAGTTGGGTCCGCCACCATATGGGTATGATTCTAAATTCAAGATCACAGGCAAAGACTCAGACAAAGGATTCCTGGTTGTCAATACGACAGAAGCAGAGATAGTGAAAATTATTTTCCAGTGTAGAGAAAAGGCTCTAAGCCTATCTGAAATATGCGAACATCTAATCAAAAGCGGTATCAAAACTAAGAAAGGCAAACTTAGTTGGTCGCCAGCAACAATAAGCGGCATCCTAAAGAACGAGCGTCTATACAATGGGGTATACGAATTGGATGGCGAAGAAAAACAATTCTCCTGGGGAGGTATTTTATGAACGACACACATATACAAGGACAACAAACGAGAAACAGTATGATAGCATATGATAACAACGACGCTGGACACATGGTGTATATACAGGACGTGGACAACAATGAGTGAACAACCTGACCTATCGAAGCCAAATTACCCTGCGAAGTTCGTAGTAAAGGAACTGGTGAAACTTTCAGAAGAAAACCTCATCAGTCTCCTAGACGACCTATACGCAGACGCTCGCCGCGTCGAACAGGCTCTTGAACAATCTACTAATAAGAATGAGAGGAATAGCCAATGAGTGAACAACTAAGAAGTGGTGACATACTATGCTTCTACGAAGTGAAAAACCCCGAAGGTAATACCGCAGGTATGATGGTTAAAGAAAGTCAGGAACGTACTATAGATAACTATGTTCAATGGGCTAAGCAACAACAAATCACCCTACCGCATGGGCATATTTTTCATAGAGCATTATGGGTTAAATTAGCTGATTCTAAGCCAGAAACACCTTTTGTACCAACAGAAGTACCATTTACAGTCAATAACAATGGCTCCGTTAGTTTTGGTAAAGACAAATTCTGGCTCAATCATATATTCACGTTATATGCCGACATAGATACCCCTGCAGAAGAAGAGTGACATTAACTCTAACTATGTGTGAGAGGCTAAACTATGGCAGTATTGTTATACACTAACACTACAATAAACCTATGCGAGAACGGTGTCTTAGTCTGCCCTATATGTACGCAACTAAAATGCATGAACAACTATCCAATATCTGAATTTAGGAAGACTGATGTTGTTGCCTACGGTCATATGATGGGCTTTGTAGAAGACTCAGGAGTCAAACAAGGCCAATTAATCTACTCTGACTCCAATACCACTGAACCAGTTTTATGGTTTCCAATGCATAAACTATACAATACCAAGTATAGATTAGACTGGATCGAAAGCGGACTCAAAACACTAGCCAAGTATCGACTCCACGATGTTCATGAAATCTATTTTCCAGCAATAGGACACTACGAAGAAGACGGGTTAGTACAAGAAGATGTTCTCCAACTCGTGCAAAAGTATCTTTCAGATGGTAAAAAGGATGTATATTTCGTCACGCACTATTAAAGCAAAGACTAATTACCGCTGATATCCCCCGACATCATGTGGAACCCCCACCAAGAGAGCTAATTGAGTCCGAGTTGGATGCAATGTATAACATTGTAAAACATCTTATAGCCAGAAAAACTGTCAAGAGTTTTGGTTTCGCCGAAGTTAGTGTAGAAGATGGTGATAGTTATTCTATATCTGATATAGAGTATAACGGTAATACCTATTTCGTAGTATTAGTAGAGGAAGGTAGTGCAGAAACTGGACTATTCCTCCGCTCAGGCTTATTAGAAGATCTAGAGATTATATTACCTTTGCCACACCTACTTAGAATGTCTAATAAACCAAGTGAAGTCTCAGATGATTTGTGTTAGGAGAAGACAGTAATCAGACTTCTGACGAAATTGTTACAAGTATTCCTACATTAATGGAGCCGGTATTATTAGAATCAGAAGATCCTATTGGTGTTGTAATACATATAGATGATTGCTTATGTACATTCTGTGAGGATTCTAGGGGAATCCTGAAGATCGGTAGTACCGTACTTCTGGAAGTCACTGATAGTGACGATACTATGATACTCAGATTGCTACCAGAAGAAGCACTGCTTGTAGCAAAAGCACTAATTAAGCACACAGGTGAGCTAGAAGACATGTCAGACCAGGGGGCTTGGGACTATATCTAACAACAAAGACTTCCATATGCGGTCCGAATGGATACGATATCTTAACGACTCCAATACTGCAGAGGTACACTATTTTGGTTCGGATGACATTAAAGCTGACGTATGGAAAGTGTTCAAAAAAGAACGTCCCATAACTGCGCACATACTCGAAAAACTGTTCGGTGATGTAGATGCGTTAGGATTTGCAATGGATCTTGATGAAAAATTTACTGAACATGATGCAATCAGGATGTTGGGCTATATTTACCGACCACAAAAGACTAATTCGCCTGGCAAAACAAGTCGATTAGGTAATATATCAAATAACAAAGACTAAGATTCACTTAAATATCAATGGATACGTCGAAGTATCATGGGTAAATACTTCACATACAACGGAAAACAAGTCGGATTCGTCCGAAAAGCGATTGATGATGTAGTACTTGTAGAGGAAGGATGGGTCTCTGAAGTACAGAATCATTTTGGTAAAAGAAGCCACGATACACTTCTTGCAATACCAGCACAGATACTAAAAGATGGGGGATTCCCAGAAGTATCTAGAGCACAAGCATGGATTATTTTGCTTGAAATCCTTAACAAAGGTGTACCAGAATCACTACAAGATGCTGGTTCAGATGAAAAAATTGGCAAAGGAACTTTACTAAAAGATATGATAAAGGCTCCTGCCAGAGTAGCAGCCACAGTTGTTGACAAGAGCGTAAGCACCACAGTATCGGCAGGGGCCGCTGTAGCAAACGTTGGTAAGTCAGTAGTTGGAAAGACTGTAGATACTGTTGAAGACGTTGCAGATGCCACAATTGATGCAGCAGATGCAGTTGGCGATGCGGTATTTGGTGAGGATGATGGCACAGGCTCTAACTGAGCGTGACCGTCATATACTCGGTATACTAATACAGCATCCATTCCTACACGACGGACTAACTGCTGAATCTGGCTATCACTATCTGTTAGGTAGAACACACCGTGATAGACGTAATGAACAGTGGCGTAAATCTCCACGTACTTTTGCTTACTGGCTAAAAAGATCTGGTTTTTCGGCAATTAGAATGGGAGACGTTAATAGGTACTTCTGGCCAGAGGAGGAAGAGTGACTATGAGACTGTGTGAGGCGTGTGGTACAACAGGTTCTGATGAGGGGATATCAATGATATATGCTAAACATGCTATATGTAGTCCTTGTGCAGCAGACGCAATTGCAACATACATTACCATGTTGAAGATGACAAAGGAATTAAAAGCTAGGCAAAATAAAAGAAGGGACAAAAAATAACCCAAACTAGGTTATCATTATAAACCGACTGGCTTTGGTAAATAATCCATGTCAATGAAAGTACCGAAAATGGCAGTTACTGACTACCTCAAATTATTGCGGGTCACTAAAGTCACTGCTTCTAAAGAACATGCACTAGTTAACCAAGACATTCGTGAAGGTTTTGTCTATTTTAGGACATCTGGAGCTATTCTAGCCTTCAAGAACCTCCTAAGAGCCTCTGAACTAGGAACACAGCCAGCAACTGAGGTTTATCGGCAAAAGAAGATAGATTACGATTGGGACAAAGAGACTGATGGTTTGACCGTTGGGTTAGTATTGGAGAGAATAGAGAACATTCGTGGGCCAGATGGTGGTGGATATTATACTGGTCGTTGTCCTTCTTGTGCTACCAGAGGCAAGGATTCCGACTCCAACCACTTTAGATTCAACCCAGAACAATCAGTGATATATTGTTTTTCACAATGTTCTAGATTTGATATAGTAGGTGCATTAAAATGATTATTAGTACAGGAACAGAGAACGGTTGGCCAACAAATGAACTCAACCTACGCTGGCGAGAACAGAACGAAGTAGGACAGTGGATGCGTAAAGAGAAACTAGTTTCTGACTTTCATCCATATCTTTTTATTAACCCAAACCATGTTAAGATCAGAGCAGATGCAAGTAAAGGGCTCAAAGCAAAGAAACTTGATAAGTCTGTTATAGAAAGTGAATTGAACAGTAGATATCGCAACATCACAATAGATAAGACTACTGATGCAGTTGCTGCTGACGGTGAGGCTTTGTGGAAGATTACTTTTGACTCTCCAGTTATGGTGAAGAGTTTTACACGCAAGATAAGTGGTACCTATGAAGGAGATGTGCCTTACGAAGATAGGTATCTCATAGACAACATGAATGAGTTACCAGAATACAAGCCTAGAAAAGTGTTTATAGATTTGGAAGCCTTACAATATGGTCGTAAAAGCAGCGGTCCTAAAGAGTGTCGACAAAAGGGTAAAATATGGGCAGACTGGCAAACCATTAACGTGATAGGTTGTTATGATAACTATACCAACAAATACACGATATGGACACAGCATCCTTTAGCACATGAGAACTTACATAGTTTCTCACAAATAACACCAATAAAAACGATGAAGTTTGATGGTATAGACGTAGAGATACGACATTTCGCTAATGAGTACATGATGATGCAAGACTTCGTAACATGGTTGGATGACATAGACCCTGATATACTATTAGCTTGGGGTATGGGCTTTTATGATTTACCTACACTGTATGCAAGATTAGAGTCGCTTGGTATCGGCGCTGCTAAACTATCGCCGTCTGCACTAGGCAAGAATAGGCACGTTGATGAACCATCGAGGTGGTCTAAGGATAGATATGGATGGACGAAGCAACCTATTAATGGTCGCACAGTCGTTTCTTTGGACAGACTATTCGAGCGCGTCTATCGTGATTCTAAGTCAACGAACCTTCCATCTAACAAGTTAGACATAGTTGGACAGAAATTATTTGGTAGAGGTAAAACTGATTTCAGACCAGACTTCTACGATGGTGATTACCACCTATTCCTAGAGGACTATCTATACTATAACTTTAGAGATGTATTACTAATGGTAGATATAGAAGATAAGTATAACCTAGTTAATGGTCAGATGGCATTACAGCAATTGGCTAAGTGTCAATTTAACAGCACGTTCTATGGTTCGTCTTATGCTAGAGTATATTTCATGCGTAAGGCTGAATTTAAGCAGAGAAGCGGTTATTACGCATCAAAGACTGATAAGGGTACAGACGATATGTCGCTACAAGGTGCTATTGTATTAGATCCTGAGGAATTGGACTCTGTTGGTTTGCATAAGAACGTAGCAATCCTAGATTTCGCTGGTCTTTATCCGTCGATAATGATAGCAAAGAATGCAAGCCACGAAACCAAGGTTCGCCCTGGTGAAGAGAGTGATGACGATATAATCGGCGATGGATGCAGATTCAAGAGAGAACCAATAGGACTTCTCCCTGCTTCTGTGCTTGAGCTAGATGTATTGAGAGACGAATACAAGTATAAGCGTGATAAAGCAGGATTTGACCACGGTAAGACCTCTGATGAGTTTAGAAAGTGGGATGACGCACAGAAGACTGTCAAGCGATTGAGGGCAACTTTCTATGGATTGATGGCCTTCAAAGGTTACTCTTGGGGCGATATAGATATTGCACGAACAATTACAAAAGGTGGTAGAGATGCTTTGAATGCTATTATGATTGAATCTAACAAACTAGGTTATCCTGTCATTTACGGTCACACCGATTCTATCTTCGTAAAGATGGGCGATGACCTATCAACCGAAGAGTGTGTACTAAAAGCACAGGAACTTGGTACACATCTAACTGAGATGATGCAAACTAAGTTACAATCAAAGGCTATGGTTGTCGATTGTGAGATGCTAATGGATAGATTCTACTTACCGAGGCGTAACCGCTACGGTGGTAGGGTAGTTTGGATGCCAGAGGTTGGTTTTAGTATCTCTAACGAGGCTGTAGAGGACAGGATGAAGATACAGGGGTTGGAAGCCAAGCACGCAAATACCTCGCCTGTAGGCCGTGGTATTCAACTAAAAGCATTACATATGCTATGGGATGACCACACACCTGAGGAAGTTAAGGCATCTTTGTTAGAATATATTGCAAATATACGAGACGGTAATGTCAAGCCTACGGATTTGATATCTAGGGCTAGATTGGGTAAATGGTTACCAAATCGAAATGCACTGCGACAAGTAGCGAATACTAAAGAAACCGAAGAAAAGCGAAACTTGTTTCTCAAAAACACATCATGGCACTATGCTGATGGTGCTACTAATGATGATGTAAATATTGACTCCGATGGTGACGATGCTTGTTATTCGAATCTATCTGGAGATGCTCGTGGTGCTGCTTGGCATAACATAGTTTTGGCTAATGAAGAGTACGATAGACTTGACAAGGGTGATTCATTTTACACTACGTTTGTCAAAGACGGTCCAACTTGGATTCCACAAGGTGGTTATGTCTCATTCCATGACCTTGAGCAGATAGATGATTACGAAATCGATGTTGAATTGATTATCGAGAAGTTTGTTGTTGGCAAATTAGACCACATCATGTACGGCATGGGTATGTCATTGGACGACCTTCGTATCAGCGACCAGAAATTTACCGTGGCTGATTACTTTGCTTGAGACTAACATACGATGGGATCCTTGTGCTATCTGTGGTTATCACTATAAAGTAATTAAATCAATGAAAACACAGCATTTAACATATCGTTATTCTTCTACTAGAGGTTGTCTTGTTTGCGCCTATCGCGATACTAAACTGAGTCGCTATAAGACTCTTCTGAAGAACTTTGAGATAGAAGATGAAAAACAGTTTCTATTTGCATTAAAATCTACAATGTGGTATATGTACCGAGAATTGGGTCCTATTCAGGCAGAAGATGTTTTCTACCGTGCAATGCATACTTATTGGCGAACTAAAAAGGAGTAAAGTCACCGATCGTAGGAGTCGCTCCAACAGCAATAGACTCAGTGACTCCTCTAATTGGATCCTGATTGCCCATTGTAACACCACCGATTAATTGTTCTTTTATTCTTTCAACAGACATTCCACCCAGTATGCTAGGATTGTCGGCGCCTCCTACACCAGTTGGTGATAGAGATTTAATATATCCATACTCTCCCATATAATCTACTATAGTACGTATATATCTATTATCATAGTCTCCTATACCTTGTTCTGTTAAATTCATTTGGAAATCTAATTCATTGTATAGATTCTGGACGGCTGCTTCGACCCCAAAATTCTTTTCTACCCATTGATGGTTGTTGGTTTCTAGCATACTCAGATCTACCATGCTAGAGAAGTTCTTGACGGCGGCATCGAGCAATTCGTTTTCAGCACCTTTGATTTCCAGAAACCATCTATTGTCGTCATCTTCTTTTAATTGTATGTTAGTCACCCCTGCAATACCATTGAACACCGCTCCAATTATTAACTCCTTAGCATACAACAGGGCTGCGTCGCTAACATAATTAGGTAATCCCTCTTCTATTTCGTAGCCTATTGGCATTATTTTTACTACTAATGGTGTTTCTGGTGTTATGCTACGACCTAGGATACTAAATTTGAATAAATCATTGTTACTTCCTTTGGCCAATGCTGTTTCGACCTGCCTCATTGCAATATTTGGTGATACCTGGAATGTCCCCATTGTTTCAAAATCAAACTTAATCAACAATAATTTGTTTTCTAAGTCGTAGGATATCAAATCGATGATCTGTTTACCTTTAACTTCTGCCAATAATACTTGCAGTCTTCTGGCCTCGTCTTCGGAGGCTCCTTCATTTAAGTATAACTTAGTCATTGGTGACTTATTGATGCCCTTACTGTAATTTACTATCTGTTTCAACCTAGCAATATCTCCTTGCACCGATGCCTTCCCAGCAAAATGGAAGGTTCTCAGTGCAGTTTGTGTGGCAGGTTCGCCAATGTCCTGTCCAGCAGTAGCCCCAATTGCTTCGCCTATTCGACAAAGGCTGTCTTCATAGTATTCGTTTAATCGCTTTGCTAGCTTTTTTACATTAGGTTTTGACATTTCTCTTAGGCTAAGTTTGTTAAGAACTACATTTTGTGTCATTTGTGAGACCATTTTGTCTATATTTTTAGCAAATGTAGTAACGTCAGAGCCTTTTGTACAATACAAGCATTCATCTTCGAGTGACAAACCATGCTTACAGGCGTGATCGTAAAAGAACGGTTGTAATGTGATAGTGTAGCCTCGTCTGTTTGTACGTTCATCGCTACCTCTAATGTGGTATGGTGACAGTCCATCATCACCAACTACTGGAGATATGACTCTTTTTGTCCGCAAATTTACAACCTGTCTGCGCTGGTTCACAACACAGGACTCCAATGCCTTTACCATCGTGCGTTCTAGGTAGCCAGATTTGGCGATATTTCCTTGAGCAGACTCTACTGTAGAACGCCTTCCAGCAATAGAGGTCATAAAATACTCATCTGGTTCCATTCCCTTAGAGTAGTTTCCTCTAACAAAACCCCTGTGTCTTGGGTCTAAGCTACCTTTTGGATAGTGCGGTAACACTCTTCTTGAGCCTATTCCGCTTGTAACTCTTAGTGCAGCTAACCTAACTTGACCGAATGCACCAGCCATTTGTTGAATATTCATAGGCTTACCTCTTGCTCTTGATCTGACTGCGATTTGCATAGCGTTTCCGCTACCTTGATAGTCTTCTATTTTGTTCAACATGCGTTTCTCAAACTCTTCTGTGAACCCAAGTACTCTATCTTCAATATAAGAAAGAGGATCTCCTTGTGCTTCTATTGCTTTCTCTGGTGTGTGGTTCTCAACGTACTGTTTTAGTTGCCCATTAGCAAATGCTTGGTCTATTTTTAGTATCTTTTCCGCACAATTATTGTATAACCTATCAATATCTTGCTGTACAGGTACCGCAGAGACGTCTGCTGTTCCCATTGTGTAACCAATGATTCTATGTGCAGCAAATCCAAGCCTAGTAGTCATTTCGATAAACTCTACGAGTTTCTCTTGGCCTGCTTCGTAACCTTCGTGGTAGATAAAAGCCGGAGCAATTGATGCGCCCCCTTCACCAAAGGCAGTCTTTTCCAGAGTTCCTGTGATTAATTTACCGTTTCTAATCAATACCTGTTCTTTTATGGACTCACCTGACTCATCTCTCATGACTTCGACAGACCCATCTTCAAGCAGGTTAGTTAACGGTGTGATACCAGAAAAAGTAGCAGAAACATACTCTGCATCAAGTACTGTAAAGAGATGATTAAACAATGCTCGACCAGTATAACCAGGTCCATTGGGGGTCACGGCATCAGATTCCGGTAGCGAATCTATCGTACGGTAAGTTCTACCTTCTTTACCGCCTCTTACTTCACTAAACACAGTCGAGTAGCAATCCGCTGCAGTTGATTTTGACATATATACAATTCCATCTTCGTTAAATCCAATACCAGAAGAACTGTTCCAAGTATTGGCTTTGGCTTTGTCTGTGTAAGTCAATAAGTACAGTCCAGAAGTCTGATCTTGATCTGTGGCTACCGTCAATATCCCATACCTGGAGTGAATAATGTTTTTTGTTAAAGCCATTAATTTGATGGCTTCTTGCTTAGCAGCCTCTGACTGAACAAAGTGTGCTTTCATTGCGTCACCATCGTAATCTGCGTTGAAAGGTATACAGACTGTGGGGTTCATTGTTAGTGCTTTTTCTTCTATCACACGAGTCCTGAATGCCATGACCGACTGTCTATGTAGAGAAGGTGCCCTATTGAACAGGCATATGTCTCCATCCATTATCTCTCTTTTAATAATCATTCCAACTTCTAATTGATTAATCTTGTCTGTCAAGTGTCCTACTGTTTGACTGGATCTCACAGCTTCCCACTGCGCACTATTGCCGCTGGAATTAATTTCAACTATTTTTGGAGAGACATCATCAATGACATTCTGTATATAGCCTCTAAGTCGAACTATGTTTTCGCTAGTTACTGTTTCAGGGTAGGTGATCTCTTCTATCATTATTTTTGGCACACCAACTTCGTCTATTGCAAGATTCGGATCTGGACTAATTGCTGAGTAGCCAACGTTATTGACATACTTTGATTGTAAGTTATTCCTAAACCTACCAGACTTAGTTCCTAGTCTATTCATCAGTCCTTTCATTGATTCAGTCTGAACACCACCACCATAAGTGAATACTTCAGTAGTTCCGCCGGATCCGATGTTCTGGTTGTAGTTATCGATCACTCTCGCTACCGAAAATACTAACATTTTTCTCGCTAGAGTCATTGAACCCAACTTACGACCGCTATTTATTATCGTGCGAAGCGTATTTGCATTGTTGACTACTGCACTGTAAAGTATTGTTAAATCATCTTCTGTTGCTCTACCGTCACTTCTTTGCTTAAGTGGTCTAGTTGTGTTTGGGCTGACGGGCAATGATTCGAAAAACATACTCTCTGGTCGAGAAGTAACCGGGTTTATTCCTAAAAAGTAACAA
>Ga0302132_10001871_pt1 | contig 12136 bp, 13 predicted proteins | sample CB9_321_MG_FD_203113 | JGI IMG/M metagenome (GOLD analysis project Ga0302132, IMG submission 203113) | Marine microbial communities from Western Arctic Ocean, Canada - CB9_32.1 | ecosystem: Environmental > Aquatic > Marine > Oceanic | place: Canada: Western Arctic Ocean | collected 2017-09-19
TTGTAAAGTATGAGAATATGAATGGTGGTATTCCAATGAATAAAAAAGCGGAAAAAGCAAAAGCAGTGGCTAATAGCGTATATCTATACCTGACAGGTAGTCGCCTAGACAATAATAGTAATTGCAGAACAGCAGACACTCCTTGAGGTAACGCAAATACAAAACAATAGATATATAGGGCTATCCATGACCCAGAGTTGATGGCGAAATACATGGGCACAGTTAAACACAAAGATAATAGTGATCCTATACTAAAAACTGCTTTAATATTAGTTATGTCAGCTAATACGCCACCAATAACTGCACCGACAACTATTCCGGACAGAATAAAAGTAGTTATATGTGCTGTTAAGTCAGGATTCGCATATTTTAATGATATGAAGCTTGGCAAATAAACCATAAAAGCCCCCCAAAAGAGTTGAACTCCTGCCAACGCCAGTACACTTAACATTAAAACTACCTTATAATTACTGAACATTGCTTTTATCGTATTCTTATATTCACCTCTTTTAATACTGTTTTTAAATTCATCTGATTCAGCAATGTTTTTTCTTGCATTATAACTGTGGAATATCATAAGACCACCAAATACATAAGCAATTCTCCAGCCGTATTGTGTAAACGCTTCGTGTGACATGTATGTTGAAAGTAACATATAGGTTCCTTGCGCTAGCAAAACCCCTACTACTGACATTAACACAATACACATAATGAGTATCGGCACATGCTTTTTATATTTTTCTGAGATAATGATGACTGCGCCTGATATTTCCCCACCAAAAGACACTCCTTGTATAAACCTAAGAGCAATAAGAAATACTACCGCAAAGACACCAATGTATTGATGTGGGGGTATGAATGCCATAGCAATTGAACTCAAAGCCATTACGACTATTGTTTTCTTAAAGGAATGAACCCTTCCTTGTTTATCACCCCAATATCCAAATATTAAAGCACCACTTATTCTAGCTAGGTAGCCTACTGCAAAAATAATAAAAATCCACAGGACTGAATGTTTGTTAACGCTACCAAAGAAAGCATAATTCAGTTGTATAGCGAATAAGCTAAATAAGTAAAAATCAAAGGATTCAAACATAGTCCCCAATCCAGCAATAAATACTAGTTTAGATTTCTTCATACTCAAGACTCTTAATTTTAAATTAATTGAATTTTAGCATAAATTTCATTAGTGGGGGATTTTTTAAAAAACCTCTATGGTTGGGTTCTTATAAAGATCTGGGCCAAATGTTCTATATATTAGGAAATCTCAATTACAAAAGTGTCCCAATTTGACGTGGTAGCTCAGTTTATGCTCACAACGAATCCTATCCACTGCTTAGCCGAGGCCTACGTTCAGACCAAGGTATCTACGCAGCCAGTACGCTTTCAAACTATGATAAAGAGCGAATACAAAATATGACTTTGATGATTATTCATGAAATAAAAAATGCTCGCGCATCAAATCAAGATGTGGAGGAAAAAGTGGTCAGCATGTTTGGTAAACAGTATGTGGATTTAGAAAAAAAACAGGGACTCACTGACGAAGAGTATCGTCAAATCTCAAATATGCGCCTCCAAGCTAAAGCTGCACTCCTAGCGGAAAGCGATCATAACCACCTCCAAGAGCAAGATACAAAAAATCTTCTTAAAAAATAAAGCTCACCTGAAAAGCCTCTTTTTTTGCTTCTTCGGTTAATTTTACACCTACGCCAATGCTTTTGATATGTCGACCTTTCGCAGATTCAAATAAAGACCTCATAATTTTCTTAAACCGCCCAAGGTCATTGACCGCTGATTTCATTTCTTTACTTTTGCGCTTACCATCGTCATATTTAATGGTAATAAACTGCGCTTTTATGGGTTGCCGAACACCCTTTAATTTTAAATCTAAAGACTTAACCAGTTCATCTAAATAAAAATTACACTCATCCAATACTTGTAATCCAAGTGGAAACTTATGTGTAACGGCTAAATATTTTTTCTGATCTTCGAGCTTAATTTTTCGCTCATCTCGTCCAAAAGCATAATTGTGTAATTTTTTCCCATAAGAAACCCCACACATTTGAATCAACTTTTCTTTAGAGACTTTTTGTAAATCACCGCAAGATAAAACATCCATCGCATGAAACCTTTGTTGTGTTGCTTTACCCAACGCAGGTATTCTTGAAATAGGTAAATCCCTCATCACCTCATCTCTTTGTGTTTCACTCAGAATAAACAATCCACTTGGTTCGGCCCAACCTAAAGCAATACTTGCTAATAGCTTGTTCTGCCCGACACCAATAGCCGCATTCAGAGACTCATTTTTAAAAATGGCTTTTTGAATCTTATCTGCCAGCCATAAAATACTATATTGGGCATCTTGGTTATCCTCAACATCAATGTAATATTCACCTAATGATAATGCCTCAACCTTATCAGTATACGTCATTAGAAGATTTCTAACCCTAGCATTCACTTCTTTACATTTTTCTACATCTGACTGCTGAAACACGATGCTCTGGCACAAACGTTTGGCTTCTGGGATACTTTGCCCCCCCTTAATGCCATAAGCGCTCGCAACAGCATTACAACTCATCACAATCCCTTTATCACCACGACTCCCAATCACCACGGGCTTTGCTAACAGTGAATGATCGTCCTGAGTCGTGACGGTTGCTTGGAAATTGCTTATTTTAATATGGATAATCTTCAATTTATAAAACCTTTCAACGAATAACGATTATGATCTGCATAAAATTCAGCAACATTGTATCATATCTTCACATTGGTTCTGTCTGTTTTTTTAGCACTATTATCGTATAACCCTAAAGTGCCATAATCCCTACATTTCCTGACTTTGAGAGCCTATTTTGAAAATTTATCATTATTTTGCAAAAAAAAACTGCTCCCATCTTTACATCCTTCATTTTGCTCGCTACTTTCAGTAGTGTTCAACCAAAAAAGAGGATAAACAAAATGTCTGATAAATCATTATCAAAAGTGGATCTAGCAAAATGTCTGGTTCAAAACTGCAAACAGTATGATACGCAAACTGAAGCGCTTAAGGCAGTTAATGCCGTACTTGGATGCATTGAAATGAATTTAAAAGATGGTAACGATATTGCACTTATTGGCTTTGGAAAATTTGAAGTTAGGCATCGCCCAGAACGCCAAGGTCGCAATCCATCAACAGGTGAAGCCATGACCATTAGAGCTTCTAATGCTGTTGGGTTTAAAGCAGGTAAAGCTTTAAAAGATGCCGTCAATAGTTGATAACTAGGCTTCATCAAATACAGCGACATGTTCACATATAATATTTCTACAATTACTGCTTCTGCGGGAATTTTTTTGTCCAAAATATTTATCGCTGATAAATTGCCAATGCTTTTAAAACGGTTAAGGCTTCACTTAATTGATAGTCTGTATACATTAGTGGTTTATCTTTATCATCTTCTAATGCCTGCTCACCCGCTTCAGAAAATTCTTTGACCAACTCAGCATCATTGCTGCTACTTTCAGCTGGCACCGCTATCTCTTCGACAGTACCTTCTTTTGATTCTGTAGCATCATCATTATCCTCATGCTCTAAAGAATTTTTTAAATCTGCTTCTCGAGTGCGCCACTCTTCTTTTATTTTTTCCTTTTCAGCATCGTAAGGCACATCAATAGATTCAACGATAATATCTGGTGTCACACCTTCTCCTTGAATCTCATGCCCATTAGGTGTGTAATAACGTGCCGTGGTAAGTTTAACGGCTGTTTTACTATCCAGTGGTAAAACTGTTTGCACAGAACCTTTTCCAAAGGTTTTAATGCCCATAATCACTGCACGACCATGATCTTGCAACGCACCTGCAACAATCTCAGAAGCCGAAGCTGTACCACTATTCACCAGCACAACCATCGGCAAACGATGGACATGATCTTTGGTGGTGACATTTCCGATGTATTTAAAAGACTCTAATCGTCCCTTGGTAAAAACAATTTTTTTATTCTCGAGTAGCTCATTCACATCTAAAAAAGCATCTGCCACATCAACTGCTGCTTGAAGTACACCACCGGGGTTATTCCTTAAATCCAAAATAATCCCTTTTAGCTTTCCGTCCGTATCTGACTCAAGCTCATTGATCGCTTTTAATAAATCTTTACCAGTATTTGTTTGAAATATGCTAATGCGAATATAACCATAATTTTTATCAAGCACTTTTGTTTTAATACTATTCACTTTGATAATATCTCTGACAATAGCCAGCTTAATAGGATTGCTTTCACCAACACGAATAATGGTCAAATGAATCTCTGTGCCTTTTTCCCCGCGCATTTTATTAACGGCTTCCGTCAAGGTCATCCCTTTTACTGGTTTACCATCGATCTTAACAATGAGATCACCTGACTCAATTCCTGCTTTATGGGCAGGCGTATCATCAATAGGTGAGATCACTTTTATCACACCATGTTCCGTAGTGACTTCAATACCAAGTCCGCCAAACTCGCCTTTAGTCGAAACATTTAAATCAGCATATTCCTTTTCATCTAAATAAGTAGAGTGAGGATCTAAGGTTTCCAACATACCTTGAATTGCGGCATCTAATATATCTTTATCTGTAACAGGCTCCACATACAGATTCCGAATAATATCAACGGCTTGTGTGAATTTATACACATGCCTTACAGGAAGTTCTATTTTCGCTTGGCTTGATATAGCATTGACTATTGGCAGGGAAAATAGAGCCGCACTCAACAATATTGGTAGTAATTTCCGTGAGTAACCCATTAGAGCATCCTGTAAACGTAAATTAATTCTTGTGCGATAAATTGTCCTGAACAAAATTTTTCATTTTTTGACCCGGTTTAAACGTTACAACTCGGCGTGCTGAAATCATAACATCTTCCCCAGTTTTGGGGTTTCTTCCGGGTCTTGATGTCTTATCTCTTAAAATAAGGTTGCCAAAACCAGAAAGTCGAACATCAAAGCCATTCTCCAGCGCTGAAACAAGCTCCTCATAAAATGAATCCACAAACTCTTTCGCCTCTTTTGGTGGCAAGTCTGCATCGGATATTAAACTCTCTACAATTTCAGCTTTGGTTAATGTCATTTTCACTCCCGCAACGTTGCACCTGTATGTTCTTCTATATGATTCAGAACATTCGTTACAACCAAATTGATTGTATCCTCATTAAGTGTTTGCGAAGAGTCTTGTAAAATCAAGTTTATAGCGATACTTTTTTTATTTTTTGCTAAATTATCTCCTTGATATACATCAAATACCCGCACATCTTGCAATAAATGTCCCGCACTTTCTTTAACTGAATTTAATAATGCTCTGCATTTCACATCCGCATCAACGATAACAGCTAGATCTCTGGAAATTGAGGGATATTTTGAAAGTGTCTTAAATACTGGCAGTATTGCAGTAGAAACATCATTCCATAGAAGCTCAAAAACAACAGGTGCAACGCCCTTTATTTGCATAAACTTCATGGTTTCTGGGTGCAAAACGCCAACTCTACCGATGATTTTACCATCGCAGACAATATTTGCTGATTTTCCTGGATGCAAGTATTCACAGTCTACTAAGGTTTCCCAAGTATAGGTTAAGCCCGTTTGGCTTAATATCGCCTCTATATCTGCTTTGACACTATAGAAGTCTGTCATTACCGTTGTGCCCCAATTTAAAGATGCGACACTGCCAAAGGCCAACCCTGCAAACTTTATAGTTTCATTTTTTTGCCCATCAATCAGTTCAAATGTCACGCCTTCTTCAAAAATACGCACACGTTCCTGTTGGCGATTTAAATTCGCTTTAAATGCGGTTAATAAACCTGGGATTAAGCTTTGACGCATCACAGCCATATCTGAGGCGATTGGATTTGATAAAGTTATACCACCACCATTAAAAAAGTATTCATCATATTTAGGATCAATAAAACTATAATTAATCACTTCATGATAACCGCGCTGCACAAAACTATTTTTTGCTGAAAGAATGGAAAGTGTTTTATCCGAAATGATTGGTTTTTTCATATCCAAGATTGGCAGATTTTCAGGAAGATTTTCATAGCCGTAAATACGTCCCACTTCTTCAATTAAATCTTCTTCAATATTAATATCAAATCGATAAGTTGGTGCAACCACTGTCCATTCACCTTCAGAGATTCGAGTTACCGCTAACCCAAGCCCTTGCAAAACAGATTGAATATAATCATTTGAAAAGTCACAACCCAAAACGGCGTTTACTTTTTTTGCTCGTAACGTAATCGCATGTTTCGACTTAGTCACATTGTCTAACGTCACTTCGGTAATGGGTCCCACATCACCGCCTGCAATACCCACCAATATTTCAGTGGCACGATCCATTGCTAAGGTAGCAAGTTGAGGGTCAACACCTCGTTCAAAGCGATGCGATGAATCTGTGTGCAATCCGTATTTTCTAGCCTTGCCAGCAATCGCAATCGGGCAAAAATAAGCACTCTCTAAAAATATATGCTTCGTGTCATCGGTTACCGAAGATGCCAATCCACCCATAATGCCGGCCAACGCCAAAATTTTAGAAGCATCTGCAATCACTAGGTCCTTACCATCAAGTGTCAATTCCGTCTCATCTAAAAGAACAAGTTTTTCACCTTTATGTGCCTTACGAACAATGATCTCTTGATCTAACTTATCAAGATCAAAGGCATGCATTGGCTGCCCAAATTCAAGTAAGACAAAGTTTGTCACATCTACCACAACAGATATGCTTCTGACACCTGAGCGGCGAAGCTTTTCTTTTAACCATAAAGGGGAAGCCGCTTTTGTATCAATATTCTTGATGATGCGACCAAGGTAACGTTTACAATCGGTACTTGCCTGAATGCTCACAGGTAGTGATTCATTTAGGACAACACTTTCAACAGAAATGGATTTCTCAATTAAGGCGGCATTGGTCAATGCGGCCACTTCACGTGCCACACCATAAACACTTAAACAGTCAGCTCGGTTTGGCGTTAAATCCACATCAATGATTGAATCATCTAAATCCAAATATTCACGAATACAAGTGCCTACTGGCGCATCACTTGGCAAATCCATTAAGCCACCATGCCCTTCTGAAAGCCCAAGTTCTTTTTCAGAACACATCATGCCAAATGAAGACTCACCACGAAGCTTACTTTTTTTAATTTTAAAATCACCCGGTAAAACGGCTCCAATCAAGGCCACTGGCACTTTCATGCCAACGTAAATATTAGGTGCGCCACAGACGATATTTAAAGGCTCATCTACATTCACAACCACTTGACAAATACGCAGTTTATCCGCATTGGGGTGTGCCACAATTTCTTTGATTTCACCCACTACAATTTTTGAAAATTTACCGGATACAGGTTCTATCGCGTCAACTTCTAGTCCTGCCAATGTCAATCTGTCGCAAAGCGCTTGAGTGCTTAAAGCAGGATCAATATATTCTCTTAACCATTTTTCACTGAATTTCATGTTACTTTTTATCCTATCTTTTCATATTGTGGGGCAAAATTAAAACTGTCTTAAAAAACGTAAATCACTTTCGAAGAAAAGGCGCAAATCATTAATGCCATATCTCAACATCGTCAAACGCTCAATGCCCATACCAAAGGCAAAGCCCTGATATTTTTCTGAGTCAATATTCCCAGCCTTTAAAACATTCGGATGCACCATGCCACAGCCTAAAACTTCTAGCCAGCCTGTTTGCTTACAAACACGACAGCCTTTCCCACTACAGATCACGCATTCAATATCCGCTTCGGCAGAAGGCTCTGTAAAAGGAAAGTAAGAAGGTCTAAAGCGCACCTTAAGATCTTTTTCAAAAAATGAGGATAAAAAGACATGCAGCAACCCTTTAAGATCAGCAAAAGAAGCTTTTTCGTCAATCCAAAGCCCTTCTACTTGATGGAACATCGGGGTATGTGTCACATCAGAATCACAACGATAAACACGCCCCGGTGCAATCATACGAATCGGTGGGTTATCTCTTTCCATGGTACGAATTTGAACACCGGAAGTATGCGTTCTTAATACGGTATTCTTATCGAAATAAAAGGTGTCATGCATCGCTCTAGCTGGGTGATGATCTGGGATATTGAGTGCTTCAAAGTTATGGTAGTCATCTTCAATCTCAGGCCCTGTTTCCACCGTAAATCCGGCTTCCATAAAAAAGGTTTCAATACGTTGAAAGGTGCGTGTCACAGGGTGAATTGTCCCAACCTCTTGCCCTATTCCTGGCAACGTCACATCAATTTTTTCACTTGAGAGCTTAAGCGCTAATGCTTCTTTTTCTAGCAAAGCTAAACGTGTCGTAATTTCTTGCTGTAAGGCCTTTTTAACCACATTGACCGCTTGCCCCATCTTGGGCTTTTCTTCTTTCGGCAAACTACTTAAGGATTTCATAACGTCCGTGATCAATCCCTTTTTACCTAGATATTTCACACGGATAGATTCTAATGCGTTTTTATCCCGGGCTTCGGCTATGTCTAATAACCCTTTTTCTTGAATGTCTTGAACTTGTTGCATACACCTACCACAATTTTAAAAATGGGGTGTATTATAGCGATTTTGGACTAAAAGCTCTAGCGCACTTCAAAATTATTACTATACTTATTAAAATGCATCTGATTGTAAAGCGTTGCTACGAAAAATAATTAATATTTTCGTTACTCATGTGCTAAATCCATTGAATTATATGGCTTCTTGTCAGTTGCTAATTGTTTAAGTTGTTCAAGCTGTAAATATAAAACTGTAAAACAACAAAAAAGGTTGTCTTTCATTTAATCAGATACGGGAATACCGATACAGTGATATCCTGAATCAACATGTATAATCTCTCCTGTAATACCAGCAGCTAAATCAGAACACAAAAAAGCAGCAGTATTGCCTACGTGGCACCACAATATAGTCTAAATTTTCAGGATCTAATTCTGATCTAAATAACATATATCCAGTCATGGTCGTATCGTCAAACGGGGATAAAATATGAGGAAGTGAGACTATAAATGAGTCTACGTAATTTGTTTTCACATAATCTAAACCGCTCAGTTCACCAGCTAAAAACCTGCTCACTTGTGCAAGGTCTAACAGCGGTGTTTTTACGTTCTGATCAATTGACACTCTGAATTCATTAGTGTTAGTTAAGCACTCATTTCTTGCCATAGAGTTCTCCAAAATTAAAGGAATAAAATATTCTACGGATAATTATTTAATTCGCAGTAATATTTGGTTATATTTGCAAAACTAATATATAGAAAGCAGTAGGTTGTTAAGTTGGAAAGGAAAAATGTTGTTATTACAGGAGCGTCAAGCGGAATTGGAAGAGCTATAGCTGAATTATTTATCACAAAAAAACATAATGTAATAAATCTAGATATTGTTGATTGTCAGAATGACGAAGTTGATTACATAGCTGTAGATTTATCAAATGTGAGTGACATTTCCAACGCATTCTCAAAAGTTGAGAAAAAATATAAAACTATCGACGTTCTTATTTCGAATGCAGGAATCCACTATTCAAACAATATTGAAAACACATCTAAGGATGATTACTTCAAAGTATTAAATACAAATTTAACATCAACATTCTTCTCTATTAAACACACTATTCCAATGATGAAAAAAAATGGAGGCAGAATAATAACAATTTCATCAGATCAGTCGGTCATTGCAAAACAGAATTCTGCGATTTATGGTTGCTCGAAAGCTGCAATCATGCAGCTAACTAAAAATATAGCCCTTGATTATGTTAAATATGGTATTTTTGCAAATTGTATTTCTACCGGAACGATTGACACAAAGCTTTATAGAGATGCGATTAACAATTACTGTGAAAGATCAGGTGCTAATTTTGATGATGTGCATCGTGAAGAAGAGAATATGCAGCCAATACATCGACTTGGTAAAGTCGAAGAGGTCGCGTCATTGGCGTACTATCTGTCAGTTGAGGCGGGAAGTTATATATTGGGGTCTAATATTGTGATGGATGGCGGGTATTCAATTAGATAGCAGGGGGTTTTCGTGTCCTGCGGCTCAACGTATATAGAAGGACTCCAAAGATGTCGATGTCTTTGGAGTATTTTGCAGGCTTGTTTGTTTTATGATCGACAAGGATCATATCAACACCTTTTACGATACAATTGAAGATTTTGTACGACCCATCTTTAGATTCAACTAAAACAGTTTCTCCGCCAAAAACGTCACTATTTTTCTCGAAGACAAGTTTTTTGTCCAATGTTTTGCACGATCTATATACAGTTAAAATCATAGAGGGGAGTCATGCTTCCACTCTCTCAGATTCATCTTAATCAAAGCATCATACCCTTTCTGAGCCTTAATCGAGTCAATTGCTGATTCAATTGCAATGGCCGTACCCTTCCCTTGGTCTTCATTATCATATATTTTTGGAACTTGTACCGACATTACTTCATAGCATGTATTGCCATCACGCATGAATTCACAATCAAAAGTTAAAGTAAAAATATTATTTTCTGTCATGGCTGTCTTCCTTATTTGCCTTGCAGTGCTTCAATACGTTTTTTTCTTTCCAGCTCCCATGCGGTTACAGGATATTTTAAATCCCATATTTGCATCATTTTAAGCTGTTGTTTTGATAACTTAATGCCATATTTCTGTGACATGTATAGATAATCACGAGCGATAAAACCCTTAGTATAATCGGCAGGATAGGTTTTTCTTTCTTTGAAGTTCGTTGTGATAGGACAGTTACCGTATTGTCCTTTGATGCTTCTATTGGTGTCCGCATAACGATAATTTGAACGATCACCATTTACCTCACCAATAGCAGGCACCAGGTTCATCATGTCGGCTTGCATTAATCTGTATTTGGCTGAAACCTTGGTGCAACATCGACGACCTTTGTAGCTTTTACCTTTTGAATTGACACACATTGCATCACCATTACGCCAACATGCCAAAGGCTTACCAAAATTCTCCGCTGGCATCACATGCTCCCACTCTATGCGAGAAGCACGTTTTTTATTTTTGCGGTAATGGAATCCATCTTGCACTGGATCAACAACAGCTTTTTCTTTACCTTTTGCCCGCTTAATGTCAAAAGGTACTTGGCAATAAAATGTTTCATGGTGGTCATAGTAGACCTTTTTGAGTAGTGTTTTTTTCGCCTTTGAAAATGATTGATTACCCGCTAATGGCGCGGTGGCGGCATAGGTTGTCAAAGAGGCCATAACAAATAATGGTACGGCACCCAAAATTATAAATATCTTTTTCAATGTGGTTATTCATAATAAATTTATATTGTGCTTTCTAGTCTACTAATAGGACCCGTGTTAAGCTAGCTGCGTTTACGGACCACCCCTAAATTGGAAAGGATTTCATCTGCTCATCGTATAATCCCCAAGTGATAATTTTGAATATATTTCTAATGACTTTCTGCTCTCATGCCCTGAATATGGCTGGATCATCGCATCATCAACGCCTCTTTTCTTCATCCAGGTAAATAAAAAATGTCTGAGTTTGTGGGGTGAAATTGAGTACTCTAGCCCTGCTTCATCAGAGTATTTTTGCAAAATCTTGCGGATCCCTCGATCTGAATATGGTTTTTTCCAGTTGGATTCAAACAAATAAGTCGCTTTTTCCTTCCTAGCGCTGGCCATATGCACCGCCAATACTTCCATAAAGGCGTTTGGGAACGGAACTATTCTATCTTTACTGCCTTTCCCTTGGTTGATCCTTATTTGGCAACGCTCTAAGTCCGGGCTTAACCCGTTTGAAGTTAAACACCGTGCAGAACGTCAAGGTCGTAATTTACAAACTGGTGAGCCAATGACTATTAAAGCGCATAAGGTTGTTAGCTTTAAAGCTGGTAAGACTTTGAAAGATGCGATTAATCAATAACACCTAGACCACACCACAATTGTAAATATCCACTATCGGGATTGTTAGGCCTTTAGTTTTGGTTTCGTTATGATTGGTTTTAGAGCCATGCACCCTATCACCGTAACCTACAGGCACGTTGTTGGTGTGTTTGATGGTGATTGAGCCACAAGAAAATGTTTAGGAATTTATAATAACAATGTTGTTTGAAAGCACCCTGCTACTTTCACTCACAACAACACCAACGACGCTCAAACTAATCATAATAATCACACTTGCTACTCTCATACATAACCC
>Ga0302132_10001873_pt1 | contig 12130 bp, 17 predicted proteins | sample CB9_321_MG_FD_203113 | JGI IMG/M metagenome (GOLD analysis project Ga0302132, IMG submission 203113) | Marine microbial communities from Western Arctic Ocean, Canada - CB9_32.1 | ecosystem: Environmental > Aquatic > Marine > Oceanic | place: Canada: Western Arctic Ocean | collected 2017-09-19
CTGGTCGTGAACCTCGCAAGGCTCGCTGTCGGCGTCTTGGGTGTGTTCATCATCCTCCAGAACCTTGGAATCGACATCACGCCGCTGATCACCGCGGCAGGAATCGGAGGGCTCGCAGTCGCGCTCGCCCTGCAAGACACGCTGGGGAATCTGTTCGCCGGCGTTCAGATCATTCTCTCCCAACAGGTCCGACAAAATGACTACGTCCGACTCTCCTCAGGTGAGGAGGGATGGATCACTGATGTGAAGGGGCGTAACACGACCATGCAGACCTTCCCAGACGGGAACCTGGTCGCGGTGCCGAACTCGGTGCTCGCGTCGTCAATCGTGAAGAACTTCACCCTTCCGCGGACCGCATTGTGGGTCAGTGTCGAAGTCGGCGTGAGCTATGACAGCGATCTGGAGCACGTAGAAGCCGTGACGCTCGAGGTGGCGCGATCGGTGCTGGAGAACACGAAGGGAGATGAGACTTCTGAGGAGCCCCTGGTGCGCTTCCACTCCTTCGGCGCGTCCAGCATCGACTTCGAAGTCCGCATGATGGTCGGGGATTTCGAGAGCCAGGGACCGATCAAGCACGACTTCATCAAACGACTGCATAAGCGGTACAACGACGAAGGCATCGACATCCCGTTCCCAATTCGGACTGTCATGATGGGCGGGGGCGAAGAGAACTAACCAGCGGAGCGGGGCCTGGAGCACTCCGTTCATAGGCTCTACCCGCACTTTCACTCTCGTCGACATCGTCTCACCACCCGCACGTACCACGACCCGATAGGTCCCTGCCGGTACGAGCTGTTGGTACGCCCATTCGCTCGGAGTGCCCATGCCGCGGGCATACGCTGCGGTGGCGGTAGCGTCTGATCTCAGCTCCCACCAATAGGAAGGAATATCTGCTTCACCATCGGGCGTGCGATGCCTTGTTGATCCACGTCGTGAAGTTGGAAAGCGCGCCGAACGTCACGCCGAATACCACACCCCAAGACAAGCATGGCGACATGATCCATGAAGGCTTCCGCAATCCCCGACATCGCATGCGTGAGGCCCGTGCCGGGCACGAGATTATGGATTGATTTCGATGGAGTTTCGGAAAAGAGACGAGTCGGCCACGCGAAGCCATGGGTGCCCGTGAACGCTCCCGCTCGCATCGGTCGCGAAGTCCGCACCCCGACGCTCTGGCCGGTTCGGCGAACGCGTCCGATATTGGGTGTTCGACCCTACCGCACACACTGGAGACAGACACCATGCGCAAAGCGATTGCGTTCGGTCTGCTCGCGGGAGTGATCGCGTTGGGCGCGCCGGCCGATGCTAGCGCTCAGGATGGTTCAGACCTTCTCGCCGTAGGCGAGATGGCTCCGGACTTCGCACTACCAGGAGCAACCCGACATGGGACGCTCGTGGATGACGTGCGCCTGAGTGACTATCGCGGCGAAACGGTCGTCCTCGCGTTCTTCTTCCGCGTCAGAACGCGTGGGTGAACAGTTCAAATGACAGCGTACCGTGATCAGTACGCAAGCCTTTTCAATGCAGGACAGAACGTTGTCCTAATCGGGGTATCGAACGACTCGCAAGAGGAGCTCGGATCCTGGCTCAAGGACGAGGACTTCCCGTTCTTGTTCGCGAGCGACGCCGACAACGACGGTGCTACGTATGCAGCGTTCGGTGGCGGACTCCGTAATAACAACATGGTAGACAGCCGCGCGGTGATCGTGGTCGGGCCAGACGGCCGGATCGCACACACCATCAAGTCGTTTAACCAGAATGATCCGATGGCCTATGAAGAGCTGGCCGAAGTGATCGACCGTGTGACGCCGGAGCCCGAAGCCAACTAGGCGAGGGGTCCTAAACACACGAGGGCCCGGTGCGATTCACTCGCACCGGGCCCTTCGTTGTTCAGGAGATCAATCAGCTCCCGAGTAGACGCTCCACCGCACCGACGAGGTCCTGCGCGGTGCCGACTCCGGTGTAGGCCACATTCCCGTCCGCATCCAGCATGACCACGATGGACGTCGTCGTCGCGTTGTAAGCACGCACGGCGGCGCCTCGTCCATCCCACAGGTAGGTATATCCCGGATCATGAGCCTCTAGGTGACGCTTCACGCGTCGCACGCTCTGAGAGACCCCGACCGCCACCGCGACGACGTTGATCTCGTCACCGTATCGCTCTTGGATCTCGTCCATCTGCGGCTGAAGGGCTTCGCACTGCTCACACCAGGTCGCCCAAAACTCGAGAAGCGCAGGCTTTCCTTTCACGTAGTCGATCAGGTCGACCTTGTTGCCGTCGAGGTCCTCGACTTCCGCACCTGGACCCATGGTCCCGTAGGCCAGGGACACCGAGCCTTCACCTGCCGCCTGGGCTGAGCCCGATGTCGGAAGGGCAAGGAAAAGCGCGAGCACGAACGCCGTCCGGGTCGTGAGGGTCGAGATTTTTTCGATACGTGGCACTTGTTTACCTCAAAGGTTGTAGCCGGCGATTACGAAGTAGTACTCCGCCATTCCGAGCATGAGCACGGCCGCCGCCCGTTTCACCCACACCATCCATGCTCCCGAACGCGGAAGCAGCGCGAGAGTTCCCGAAAAGAGCCCCACGGCGATCAGTAGCGTCGTCATCCCGAGCGAGAACACGAAGAGGTAGACGAAGCCCATCAGCCCGGCCTCCGTCGCGGCGACCCAGGTGAGCACGACGGCAAAAGCTGGCGCTCCGCACGGAGCTGCAACAACACCGGACATGGCACCCATGCCGAACACCGCGCCGTAGGAGCCGCCTTCGCTCTTGCTCGCGAAGTCCATGAGTCGACGCGGGACAGGTACGGGCAACACATCGAGCATGGCCAGCGCAAAGACGACCAGAAGATTCCCGATCGCGAGTCTCGTCCAAGGGCTCGCACTTACGGTGCCGAAGAGTTGTCCAGAGACCCCGGCGATCGCGCCGAGCGTCGCATACAGTGTGGCGAGGCCGACAGCATACGTGAGCGTCAGGGCAAGCGTGCGTCGCTTCGATTGATTCTCCCGAGCCGTCCCCGCGATCACTGCACTCGTGATCGGAATTATGGGGTACACACACGGAGTGAGGCTCGTCAGCACACCGGCGCCGAACAGCACGACCAAAGCCATGAGGGGGCTTTGGGAGAGCGCCTCGGTGAGGCCGCCGGGCGGCTCAATCTGGAGTAGGGCGAAAACGGTCACATCAACAGGGTAGAGGGGGAGCGTCGGCGGTCCAACCCCCGGCGTGGAAACTAGGTCCCTGAGAAGCTGTTTTGGGTGGCCGGGCTTGGACGACACTGAACACGTTCGGAAGGCGGTCCAGAACGGTCCTAAGACCTGGCATGTGTTGGCACCCGCGACGCGCGGGGCCAATTTCTCTACATGCACACTGCCGCACTTCGCCGCTCGACCTTTCTGCTCGTCGCCGCCACAATGGCGTGCGGTGACCCCGCCCCGCCCGCGATCACCGTGGGTCCGGTAGGCTACACACAGGACCAACTCCTCGGTCTGTCTAACGCGCGCCGGAACGACCTCATTCGCCTGACGGCGTTCGCATTGGCGGTGTCGGACTCGACCACCGATGCACTCGGCGAACCACTCGTGGACGAGTGGGCAGCCGACCGGCTGGTCGGGATCCTGGCGGCTGACCTCACGTTAGAAAAGAACAACGTGGGAGACGACGTCCTGGAAGCGCGTTACCTCACCGATCCAGAGTGGGAACTCACGGTCCGACATATCCTGTTCTTCAGTGAGCGGTGGAGATCAGTCGAACATCGCACGGCAGCGTCCGAGAAGGCGGCCCGAGCCATGGTGTTGCTGCAATCAGGAGCAGACTTCGCCGAAACAGCTACGGCGTTTTCCGAAGAGCCAGGGGCAGAAGGCCGCCAGGGCTTGCTGGTGCCCGGGCGAGAGGGCGCATGGGTGCCGGAGTTTTGGGCTGCCGCGCTCGTGCTCCAGCCAGGAGACATCAGTCCGGTCACGGAGACGCAGTACGGGTACCACATTCTGCGCCTCGACGCCCGGACGGTCGTACCGTTTTCGGAAGGGCGTTCCACGATGTCTCGAGAGATCGCCGACCGGATCGAAGATCCGTCCGCGGTCTTGTCCACCTGGCTCGAGGCCCAAGGCGTTGGCGACGAACTGGCCCGACGCACCGCGGCCATCGCAGAGGCGACGCGCCGGGGGCTATCGGTTCCTGCCGGAGAACGGGCAGAACTCGCCCGCGCTTGGGACGACCAGACGTACCAGTGGGGGAACCAACTCGGGTTCAGCTACGGTGCTACTTCTGCCGCGGTTGCAGCGGCCGCTCTCGCGGCGTTGGCTGATCCGGCCCAGAACGCGGGTCTCGCGCGCACGGCTCTTGCTACCCACGACGCATTACTGCGGCGACCGTACGAAATCACGATCGCGGCGAGCGGGGGCTGAAGCCGGATCTGGAACAAACACCCCGTCTGCAACCGTAGTGCACCGAGAGCCGTCTCAAGTCTGAGTCCTTCAACCAAGTGGATACATGGCGACTGCATCGAAAGGAAAGCTCAAGTTCATCCTGGGCTTCGTGGCGTTTTTTGCCGCGCTCTGGTTCCTTTGGGACACATCACTCGCGTACCCGTTGAAGATCTTCGTGGTGCTGCTGCACGAGATCAGCCATGCCATCGCTTCCGTAGCGACCGGTGGTGGCATCGAGAAGATCACGCTCGATCCGCGGCAGGGCGGCGCGTGTTACTGCTTCGGCGGCAGCGCGTTCATCACGCTCACAGCGGGTTATCTGGGGAGTCTGTTCTGGGGCGCCGCGATGTTCACGGCCGCACGGTCTGATAAGGTCCGAACCGACTGGGTAAACGGGTTCATTGGTGTGATGGTGGTCATCCTCACCTTGTTCTTCGTGCGTGGCAGCTTCGGAATGATGTTCGGAATCGCGTTCGGCCTCACCATGTTCATGGCCGCGAAGAAGATGGGACCGAATATGAACCGCGGGCTTCTGTTCACGCTCGGCCTCGTCAGCGTCCTCTACGCGATCCTAGACATCAAGAGCGATGTGCTGGACCGGCCAGGCATCCAATCCGATGCCGCGATGCTCTCGGACCTAATCCACATCCCGACAACGATTATTGGTCTCATTTGGATCAGCGTCGCCGTCGGTGTCGCCGGCTTCTTGCTCAAGCAGGCCTACGACGACGCCTGATTCTGTGAAATAGATCACGAGGTCACCGGGGGTGTGGGCCGGAGTCGCGAAAATCCGGACTTCCTCTCCGTTCACGACAATGATCGTGTCCGACGCGATTTCGACATCGGGCCCTGCACTATGAGCCCACACGGTCGCGGCCGTGCCCAGCTCGGCTGCGGCACCCATGTGGTCGTCGTGCGGATGTCTAATCAACAGACGGGAGACCTCCCCGGACTCCAACGACGAAACCGCCCTCTGCAGGGAGGCGAACACAGGGAAGGATCCGGTAGCGATGAGGAAGACCCCGTCGTCACCCACCTGCGCGACCACGTTGGAGCCCGCACCGGAAAGGAGGCACACGGACCCGCCGAGCCGCTCCACACCCAACTCCATCTCGCTCGCCAAACCTATGGCCTCTTCAAATGCGGGCGACGTCTTCATTTCGTCGAAGGACAGGTCGTACGCAGCGAACGACATCATCAGGGATTCGATCCCCTCGTCCCATGCAACCTGCAGCCATGAGGCCGCCGCATCCGCGTCCTCCACGAACGCCGCCCCACGAGCGGGGTGATACTTGCTCGAAGGGTCGATTCAGGTGACCCGCGGGCAGGTTCTCCGCAGCCAACGCCATCTGCTCGGCATACTGGGAAGAGTCCTCGGCTCCGAGCGCCTCCTGCCGGCGGCGAAAAAGCCCCGCCAGGCATCGGCATCCTGTGCGGCTACCGGCGCCGCTGTTCCAAGCCAAAGCGCTACTACCACGTGTCATGTCGTCATTCCCCTCCCCCCCCCACCCCTGGTATAGCACAATACTTGCACCCGCGAATTCCGTTTCGTATAGTGGCGTCGACCGGAAACAAACGGTTTTCAGTCTAGGCCAGGATCCAAAACCCAGAAGTCGAGGGTCCTGGACTGCGGGCCTCGAGCCCGCCGGCGTTCTGCCTGATTGTCGTCTTGAAAAAGGAGGTGACCCCTTGTCTAGTCCCTGTACACTGTCCAGCCTGGCAAAGGCACGCGATCGCTGGGACGGCATCTAGCCGAACCACTGCAGTAGTCGCTGTTCGCGCTGTACCCGGCCATCGCGCCGGGCTCGGGCAGTTGGACGCCACCGGTACGTACGTCCGGTGGCGTCCTTTTTTACGCCTATACGTCGCGTCGGCTATTACGAACCCGCTCTCGTAGCGATCCCCATCACTTCGAACCGCGCGCCAAAGAGCAAAGTCCCGGCTCCAATGAACGCTCGTGCCGGATACGTTTGGGTGAAGTACGTCCGATACACGGCATTGAAGGCGTCGTAGTCGGAGACGTCCGACGAGAAGATCTGCACGCTCACAAGATCGTCCATGGTCAGTCCGGCTTCTTCGAGCACCGCTTTCATATTACCAAGGACGTTGTGCGCTTCCTCAGTTGCCGTCGCCGGCACCGAACGATCCGGTCCGAGTCCTAGCGTTCCGGATAGATAAAGAGTCGGGCCGACCCAGACGGCGCCGCTGAAGGGGGGCACATCCGCGTCGGACGCGGAACGCCCGTTGACGTAGTCGCGGTCCTGAGCGGACGCGGCAGAAGCCAATACAACGGCGAGAAACGCGAGAATTGCGAGAACACGACAACGCATGAAGAACTCCAGCTGCTGGGACGTGCCCGCCACGCCGGTGACGGGTTTCATCCGAGAGTAGAGGTGTGAGCTGCCGGCAACAAGGTGCCCGCACCACTGGCAGCCCTCAATTCTACTCGTGCTTGGGGGTGTGAATCGGGTCGACCTTAGAAGCCCGCCTCGCGGGCAAATGCGCAGCCACAAAAGCTGCCGCAAGCGTGCTGAAGAGGCGGTCCTCGAAGATGTCCTCATTCATCTGGGCTGCGAGCGCCTTGGTATTCTCCACCGGCAGGTTCGGGTCGAGTCCTAGCTGGCGCTCCCCAAAGTCGTACAGGCTCATCGTCGGGCGGACCAAACAGGCGCCCCATGGACGACTGAATACCCAGCAGGGGAAGTAGGACGCTGAGACGTACAGTCCTTCCCCTCTCGTTGTGCTCTCGGTCGATGAGATGTTGGCCCCCAAAAGCGCAGGTGAGCCGCAATCCCGCCGAGATCGGTCTCGGCTGAACCGCACGACGTCGAGCCATACTTGGGCCCTGGCACCGCCAGGTTGACCAACCGCTCCGGCTCGTGAACCTGCAACAACTTCAGTAACATCTGATCGAAGACCGGGACAATCGCGGCGTTGGCTCCGATCCCCAGAGCCAGTGAGAAGACAGCCACCCCGGTTTAGGAACGGGGTCTTCGCGAGTGCTCGGGAGGCGTGCTTTACGACGTTCATTCCAGAGGTCCGAGTCGGGTCGTTTGAGGGGCCGGAACCGACGGACGCTTATTGGCCGGATTCGCTACCTGTTCTAGACGCATGCACGGTGATCTGGGTTGCAGATCGGAAACCGCACGATTCTCGGCGCTTTAGCCGAACCGAGCAGGGGCGTTCCCGGCCTTCCACTTGATGTTGCACCCAACACTGGGAATCTGCGGATTCAGGGGGCCGTCCCCAGCGAGCACGGCGTCAATCGCGGCGCCCAGGTCGCCGCCGGTCACCGGGGTAGGTAGCGACGGCCTACTCCCGTCATACTGCCCGCGGTACACAAGTCTTCGGGTGGCGTCGAACAGGAAGAAGTCAGGCGTACAAGCGGCTTGGTATGCCCTCGCGATGTCCTGCGATTCGTCGAAGAGGTACGGGAACGTGTAACCCCGGCATGCGACCTCCTCCGTCATTCTGTCCGGTGCGTCGGCGGTGTATTTCTCGACGTCATTGGACATGATGCCCACCACTGCGACTCCCTTCGCCTCGTATTCCAATGCGAACGCTGAGAAGTGGTCCGCCAGGTGTTTCACGAACGGGCAGTGGTTCGACAAAAAGACGACCACGAGCGCCCCGGCTTCAGCAAAGTCGGCCAGTGAACGATTTAGGTGCGTGGCCGGTTCCGGTAGCGTGAAGTCGGGCGCCACAGTGCCGAGCGCCAACATCGCAGATGAGGTTTTTGACATACCCCAAAGTATTCACACGCCACTTCGTCCCGCTACGAGGCACCGCGCGCGAATTGGCGAACCGTGGGAGGCAACGCGGGTAACGGTCTCTCATGCGAATCGTCTCTCTTGCCTGCTCCAACACGGAAATCGTCTGCGCGCTCGGCTGTGCGGACATGCTCGTGGGAGTAGACGACCACTCTGACTTCCCCGTGGACGTCGTGGCCTCGTTGCCAAAGGTCGGACCCGACCTCGACATCGATATCGAAAGAGTCGCCGCGCTCGAACCGGACCTGGTCCTCGCTACACTCACGGTCCCCGGGCACGAACACGTCGTCGAGCGACTCGAGGCGTTGGGTCTGCCCTTCATAGCCCCCGAACCGATATCGATCGACGACGTGTACCGCGACGTCCGTGATATTGGTGCGCGACTCGGTGTCCCGGAGCGAGCGGAAGCACTCGTGGCCGACATGCAGGCTGTTCTTACGGTGGCTTCGGGATCTCCCCTCCCGGAAGACGCGCCTTCCATTCTGGTCCAATGGTGGCCGAAGCCGGTCATCACGCCCGGCAAGCAGTCCTGGGTCGTGGGCGTGCTGGCGGCTGCGGGAGCTAGGGCTGTCCTCGGACACGAGGACCACAAGAGCCGACCCATGACCGACCAGGAAGTGGTGGATCTCGCGCCGGACGCTGTGGTGCTCTCCTGGTGTGGTGTGCACCCTGACAAATACCGGCCGGACGTCGTCCTGAGGAATGCGGCCTGGTCCGAGCTTTCGTTCGTCACGGAGGGCCGCGTGTTCTGCGTGGGCGAACCTTATCTCGGTCGGCCAGGCCCCCGGCTCGTGGACGGAGTTCTGAAACTGCGAAAGGTCGTCGAAGCGCTACGCTCCGGCCGGTAGCTCAATGGCCATCAATTCCGGCAGCTAAGTATTGGGCCGCGAACTCTCAGGCCCGCACCCCTACGACGCGGCCTCTCTCTCTCTCCCGAGACCAGGACGCATTGCATGGCATCGATGAACGCCGGACGTAGACCAATCAAATTCGCAGCCACACTGGTGGTCTCGGCGGCCCTCACAGGATGTTCCGCCCCGCCCCCACCCGCCGAAGTGCTCGCGGAGAAGATTCCGGGGGTCACGGTGACGGGTGTCGATTGCGCCTTCGCTGCGCCCGCCACACCCCTTTGACACGTCATTATCAACTTTGAGAATAGGGGCGTAATGGACGCATTCCAGAACAGTGAGTCACGCCAGGGCACGTTCGAAGCCATTGGGTGGTGTGCTTTTCGCGAGCCCAGGGGAAACGAGTTGGGGCATCCTCACGGTCGATATCGAGGCGGGACAGACGTATGTGCTGTGGTGCAACTTCCGGGACACCCCTGACGCGGAGCCGCATTTCAACATGGGGATGGTGACATCCTTTGATGCCGAGGCTCAGTAACCGGAACGCCTGAGACACCGAAAGACCCGGATGTACTTTTGATTAATTGACAACTCTTAAGTATCAAATACTGTCTCGTAGTGCAGTTTTGTACAAAACGAGGTCAAGATGCCGAACACGCTTACCACGCGCGGCTTTCACCACATCACGATGGTCTCACGGGACGCGCCTACAACGCTTGCGTTCTACGGTGAACTCTTAGGTCTCGGGCTCGTGAAAAAGACCGTCAACTTCGACGACCCAAGCGCGTACCACCTCTACTTCGGTAACGATGGAGGGCGCCCGGGAACGATCCTCACCTTCTTCGAGTGGCCGCACGCCCGCAAAGGACAATGGGGCGCGGGCGGGGTGCACCACCTCGCTCTCGGCGTCGCCACGCCAGAAGCCCTCCTCAAGTGGAAGCGTCGCCTGGCGGACGCGGGGGTGCCTTCGGACGGTCCGATCGACCGTGGGTACTTCAAGTCACTGTACTTCGCGGATCCCGACGGACAGATCCTGGAGATCGCCACGGCGGGTCCCGGCTATGCGATCGACGAACCACCACACGCATTGGGGCGAGAGCTGCTCATCCCCCCCGAGGAACGGCTCCCCAGCGGGCGTGACAATGCCGCCATCGTGTCCGCCGTTCACCCTGAGCCGGTCCCGGTCATCACACCTGACATGCGCCTGCAGGGCATTCACCACATCTCCGCAATCACGGACCGTCTGGAGCAAGTGGGTGCCTTCTATGAAGAGGCCCTCGGCCTAAAGCTGGTGAAGAAGACGTACAACCAAGACGACGGGCAGACGAAGCACTACTTCTGGGCGGACTACGACGGCCAATCAGTGAGTCCACATTCGTCACTGACTCTGTTCGATTGGAGTGGCTCGACGCTACGGGAACGACCCGGAATCGGGCAGACTCACCACATAGCGTTCAGGGCTGAGAGCGCCGAGCAACAGCTAGAATGGCGTGAACACCTTGTTGGGTTGGGCGTGGACGTCAGCCCGGTCATGGAGCGCACCTACTTCGAGAGCATCTACTTCCGCGCTCCCGACGGGCTGCTGCTCGAGATCGCCACAGACGGCCCAGGCTTCTCAGTGGACGAGGACGAAACCGAGTTGGGGACACACCTGAAGCTCCCGGAATGGCTGGAAACCCAACGCTCTTCCATCGCAGCGTCGCTCGCACCGCTTCCGTGAACGACCAAAGTGGGGCTAGAATGGACTCGCTCTCCCCGGCTCAACACGCTTCGACACAGACTGACACCGTGCTCCAATACGACATTAATCGGTCCCCTTCGGACCACGATGGGGGAACCGTTGCCGTGCTCCTGCACGGCCGTGGCAGTCACAGGGGAGACTTGCAGGCCCTTCACCCCGCGCTGCCCGACGACTGGGCGCTCGTTACTCCGCAGGCTCCCTACCCTGGCCATCCATGGGGCTACGGCCCCGGCTGGGCGTGGTACCGTTACGTGGAAGAAGATCGCGTGATGGAAGACACGCTTGCCCAGAGCTTAGCCTCGCTCGATGCGTTCCTCTTTGAGATCCCCAAGATCGTCGGCTTTCAGCCGGGTCGGGTCGTCCTGGGCGGTTTTTCCCAAGGCGGCACCATGAGCATGTCGTACGCGCTCACACGGCCGGGGAAGATCGCGGCCGCTATAAACTTCTCGGGATTCGTTCCGGCGTCGCTCGAGGTGCCCTTCTCGGCGCTCTCACCGGGCACCGCCCCCATCTTCTGGGGTCACGGCCTGCGAGATCCAAGCATCCCTCACGAGCTCGCAATACGCGGACGAGAGCGACTCCAGGCCGCAGGCGTGCAGTTTGCCGCGGAAGACTATCCCATCGGGCACTGGATCGTGCCGGAGGAAGTCCAAGCTGCGATCGACTACGTAGAGTCGCTCGACTAAGAACGACCCGACGGTCCGTTCCTACCCGTCCGAGTCCATCTGCTGAGGGAGCGTCGTCAGTTCGAGCACCTTGTACTGCCGATCACCCTTGGGCAGCGAGATCGTGACTTCCTCGCCTTCGCTCGCGCCTAGCAGGCCCTGACCGATTGGCGAAGCCAGGGACACCTGTCCCCCGTCCAGGTCGATGAAGTCGCCTGCGGTGACGGAGAACTCGAAGTCCTCACCCATCTCGAGGTCCCGAATCTTCACCTTTGAGCCGAAGCCCACCTTGTCCGCCGACATCTCGGTGATATCGATCTTGGACAACTCCGTCATCCTGGACGTCAGGTGGTTCAAGCGCGCCTGGACGAACACCTGACGCTCCTTCGCGGCCTTAAACTCCGAGTTCTCGCGAAGATCCCCGTGCTCCAGCGCAATCTTGATGCGTTCCGGCAGCTCGACATTCAACTCGTGCATGAGTTTGACGATCTCGCCTTCGATTTTGCTTTTGATTTCTTCGAGCATTGGGAATACCTCGAACCGCTTCAACATGGCTCACCCAGCCGATCAGGCCGGGGGGAAAGGAAGCGCCGCCCCTGCGTCCCAGCCGGGGCGGCGATCACGCCCATACGATACGTACCAGAGACGTGTGATGGAAGCTTGCTGGATCAAAGGACC
>Ga0302132_10001893_pt1 | contig 12073 bp, 9 predicted proteins | sample CB9_321_MG_FD_203113 | JGI IMG/M metagenome (GOLD analysis project Ga0302132, IMG submission 203113) | Marine microbial communities from Western Arctic Ocean, Canada - CB9_32.1 | ecosystem: Environmental > Aquatic > Marine > Oceanic | place: Canada: Western Arctic Ocean | collected 2017-09-19
GTTAAGCAAATTGTTGTTAAAGCTCGTAATGAAATGCATGGAGAAATTCTTCAAAGAGTTGGTGCAGATAGAATTATCTATCCAGAAAGAGATACTGGATTACGTTTAGCGCATAGTTGGTTTTCAGCTGATATTACTGCTTCCTTAGATATCGTAGATGGATATGAAATTATTAGAGTACGATTACCACAAAATTTTGTTGGATTACAGGTTAATGAAGTTGTCAATAAGTTAAATAAAGTACAGTTAATTATGATTGCAAGAGGGTCTATTGTTATTGAATTTCCTGATTCAGCAGAAGTACTTCAGAAAGATGATATTTTAGTGCTATCTGGAAAAGTTAAACAAATTGAAAAGTTCTTCTTAGATTAAAAATATGCTTATTGCCATGGATAATTATCAACATGAATAATTGCTGATGATGAAATGCTTCCAAGTTGAGGGTGTATAGATTCAATTTTTATTCGATAAATACCATCTGCAACTTGTTTTGTATTCCATTTTATTTCTATTAAATTATTTCTTTCAATAATTTCGGCGGATAAGTTTTTCCAATCAACTGGAGCTACGCCTTCTCCAAGAAAAATTTGATAAGAAAGTTCTGTAGATTTAATTGCTGTAACTTGCATTTCATTTTTTACAATAATACCTTCGTTAGCTATATTAAAGTCTAGCCGAGGCATATCTATGCTTACTTGAGTCTGTAACGAATTTATTGATATTGGCGTAATGAATTCAACAAAATTAAGTTTTTTATCGTTAACAAGTAGTTTAATAATATAATCCCCATTTGGTAAATTAGTTGTATTCCAAACTCCAAGTAGGCCATTGCTTACTTTCATATTACTTCTATTAATTCTAAACCAAGTTGAAGGATTATTTTTTGTAGCCCAAAGCAATTCATATTCTTGAAAATCAAGAGACGTTGCTCTTCCTTGTATAGGTATGGTGCCAGATGAAATTTCATTAAAATTAGGCGAAGTAATTTTTGCTAATGCTTCTCCCCAATAACTGTCTTTTATTGGTGCTGCTAAATTTGTTAATTTATTTTTTGCTGCCCAATTTCTATATCCATCCCATTCTTCAATTTGTTGTATAGGCAAGACAAGTCGTAATTGTTTGACAACTGCTAGTGGAGGGGTATTGAATGTTGGAAGAAGGTTAGTTCTGCTATCAATATCAATTTCTTGCCACCATGTATCCTCTAGTGCTTTTTTTTCATCTATGTTTCTTGGCAAATTATCAGCTGGGAATATTCCAATAAAACGTCTGTCATCGGGACACTTTTTAGATGGAATTTTACCTGATGGCCAACATAATTCTTTTTCTTGAAGTCCAGTTGGTCTATTAAATCTTTCTATTTTTAAGTCTAAAAATTCATGAGATCTAATCATAAAATCTTTCCAAATTTTATGCGAAACAGTTGTTGAAAATATATTTTGCATAGGTTCGTTATTAGAATTTCCAAACCAATTTCCAGCGATAATTTGTGGAGTATATCCTATTGTCCAAGTTTCACCTATGCATTTATTTTTGCATCCATCTTTTTCTTTTTCCTCGAATGGCTCGCTAGTTCCAGTTTTTTGTGCTGAAGGCCTAGAAGGAAGTATTAAAGAATTGCATCCAAAAATTTCACAAGTATTTTCACCATTTGAAAGTATGCTAGTGATTAAATATGTGTAGTTACTTTCTATGACTCTACGTTGCTTAGGTATATTATCTAAGATTATTTCTCCAGAATCATTTGAAATACTCAATATAGATATTGGATCTAGAATTCTTTCCTCAGTTCCTCTTTCGTAGAGGGTTGATTGCCCTACCATAATTCCTTGATTTGCTAATACAGAGTATGCATAAGTAATGTCTTCTAATGTGATATCAACTCCACCTAAAGTTAAAGCAGGGCCATAGCCATTCTTAGAATCTAAAGTAGTAAAGCCTATTTGTTTTAAAAATTTTACAGTATCTTTGACTCCTGCATATAAAATTGCTTTTAATGCAGGTACATTTAAAGAATTACCAAGAGCTTTTGCAGTTGTTGCTACGCCTAGATATTTATCACCGGGATTTTTTGGTTCAAAATATTCCCCAGTTGCAGGATCGTATACTTTTGCAGGTGCATCAACAATGCCAGTTCCACTGGTCCATCCTTTTCTAAATGCTTGTAAATATGTAAAAGGCTTTAATGTTGAGCCAGGTGAATTTTTAGAAATGATATTGTCATTTCTTCCTTCAATATCATTTCTAAAATAGTCTCTACTTCCAATATAAACTAAAATTTCACTACTTTTTGCATCTAAGGCTATCAATGCACCATTGTGGCCTAAAGATTGTTCTTCAAATTGAGTAATCCATTCTTCAAGTACTTCTTCTCCAATTTGTTGTAAATTGTAATCAATGGTTGTTGTTATTTTTAATCCATCAGAAAAAATTGCTCTGTTGCCATATCGTCGGCTCACCTCTTCCGCAACTTTTCCAAGTACAAAATGAGGAGCTTTAATTTCAAATTGGTAGGGACGAAGATTAATTTTTTCCATTAGTGCTGTTTCTAACTCATTGGTAGTTATTGATTTATTTGCAAGCATTAATTCTAATACATTTTTTTGTCTTGCCTTTGCATTATTAAAATTTGAATATGGATTATATTTTACTGGAGATTGGGGTATTCCTGCTAAGAATGCTGCTTCAGCTAATGAAAGTTCTGAAGCATTTTTTTTAAAATACCCTTCAGAAGCTGCTTCAATTCCTACATAAATTCCTCCGTAAGAAATTGAATTTAAATACCATTCTAATATTTGACGCTTAGTATATTTACTTGTGAGCTCCACGGCAATAACTGTTTCTTTTAATTTTCGTTCGATTGTTCTTAAATATCTTTCTTCTCTCGGAATATATAAATTTTTTGCTAATTGTTGCGTTATTGATGATCCGCCAGAACCTTCAAAAAATCCTACATTACTGAATGGAATAAAATTTTCATATGTTGCTCTTAATAATCCTTGTATGTTTAAACCATTATTTATAAAGAATGTTTTGTCTTCAGTTGCAATAGTTGCTTGCGTTAGAAATGGAGAAATCTTTTCAAGTTTTACTGGACTACGTAAACCTTCGAATTCATCAACAAATTGATAAAGAAGAATGCCATTCCTATCATATATTTTTGCTCCTCCTCTGGGCATTTTTGCAAATAATTCTTCTGCTGGAATGACATTGTTTTTTATTAATAAGATTTCAGATTGTAGCCAGAAACTGATAATGACAGAAAAAGCTATTCCAATTATAAAGATTATTGCAGATATTCCACCAACAATTAGCATGGGCTTTTTAAATTTTTTTTTGTTTTTCGAACCTTTATTTTTCTTTAATAAAAGTTTTAAGCTTTTATTCATTTTTCCCTTGTTTTTTTCTTACTACCATAAAGTGAGAGATACCAAATTGTGCAAAAAAATTATGTTCTAATTTATAAGTTGACCACCTTAAAAATTTTGCAAGAACTTTAGACCTTCTTTCTAGATTGTTAAATCCAGGGAAGACATAACTGTGATATTGCAATTTCAAATTATCAGTAGTAAATTGACCAGTAATATTTTTTTTACTATAAATACGTGCGTGTGGAACAAGTTTATTTCGAATAATTTTAGGTAGCCAATTAATAAAAGGAATATTACGGAATATAAATTTTTTACCTATGTAGCAACCATGTGTTTCGAATGGGAAAAGAATATTTGGTGCAAAAATAATTGCAATTCCTCCAGGTCTTAAAATTCGATCTATTTCATCAATAACCATTTTTTCATTATCCACATGTTCAATAACTTCGTTCAGTATAATCGCATCAATTGAATTATTTGCGAATGGCATTAATTCACCTACTGAAATAAAAAAATCAATAAATTCTCCATTATTCATAGCCTTAGTTTTTAATTTTGCTTCATTGATTCTCTCTTTATCTATATCTAGCCCAATAACGCTGTATTTTTTTTTGTGTATCGCATGTGCATAAGCTCCTACTCCACATCCAAGGTCAACAACTATATTAGATTGATTTTCTACTAAATATTTTTCAATTAACTTTAATCTTCTTTCTTGACCAGATTGCCAAACATAAGTGGGATTTCCAAGTTTATTTTTTACTATTGATTTATTTTTATCTTCATTATTCATTTTTATCTCCAAGATTTTTATAACACATTGATAGGTTTTATACTTAATCTGTGATAGCTTAATCCTTTCAAGGAAAGTAACAAAAATATGACCCTATCTAATGAAGATATTAAATATGTTGCAAAATTAGCAAGAATTCATTTAGACGATAATGAGCTGGACGATTTATCTAATGATCTTTCTGTATGTTTAGAATATTTTGAAAAAATTAATGCAATTAATACTGATGGAGTAGCGCCTACTTTCCAGCCAAATCATTTATCTAATGTTATGAGAGAAGATGTAGTGTCTGAAACAATGGACATAGAGATTGTATTAAAAAATGCTCCCGAACACATCGATGGATTTTTTAGAATTCCAAAAGTAATTGAATAAGTTAAGAAAACCTATATATAATGACGAATTCCATTAATTTATTAAAACCAGCTTACCAACACATTGCTAATATTTTGGATGGTAAATATGACTCAGAAGCACTAACAAGTCAAACTATTAAAAATTTGCATTTGCAAGAAAGTAAATTAAATGCGTATATTACTATTCTTGATGATTATGCTCATCAACGTGCTGAAATTGTCCAAAAACAATTTCAGCAGAAGACTAAACTTCTTTTAGGAGGTATTCCAATAGCAGTAAAAGATATGCTTGCCTTAAAAAATTTTCCAACTACTGCAGGTTCAAAGATTTTAGAAAATTTTATCCCAACATTTAATAGTACGGTTGTTGAAAAATTAGAAAATGCAGGAGCAATTATCATTGGCAAAACTAGTTGTGATGAATTTGCCATGGGATCTTCAAATGAATTTTCTTTTAAAGGACCTGTTCATAATCCATGGGATCTTGATAGTGTGCCAGGTGGTTCATCAGGCGGCTCTGCGGCAACAGTTGCTGCTAGAGGCGTATCTCTTTCAATTGGAACTGATACTGGCGGCTCTATTAGACAACCCGCTGCCTTTAATGGAATATTTGGCTTGAAACCAACTTATGGCCGTGTTTCTCGATTTGGCGTAGTGGCTTTTGCCTCTTCATTAGAACAAGTCGGTCCTATGGCGCATAACGTGCATGATTTGGCTTTGCTGCTTAGAGTGATCGCTGGTCATGATGAACAGGATTCTACAACTTTAAATATTGAAGTGCCTGAATATGACAAATTTCTTGATCAAGGCATTGAAGGACTTAAAATTGCTATTCCAAAAAATATATATAAAGGAATGAATGCAGATATGAAAAAAAATATGCAAACATCTTTAGAAATTTTTAAAAGAAATGGAGCAATTGTTGATGAAGATATAGATTTTCCTTCTTGGGAATCTGCATTACCAGCATATTATTTAATTGCTACCTCAGAAGCTTCAACTAACTTAGCTCGCTATGATGGATTTAGATATGGATATAATGCTAGTGAGTATAAAGAATTATGGAAGCAATTAGAAAATACTAGAGGAATTGGTTTTGGACAGGAAGTAAAAAGAAGAATTTTACTTGGAACTTACGCTTTATCTGCTGGCTATCATGATCAGTATTATAAAAAAGCATTAAGGCTTAGAACGTTAATAAAATCTGACTTTGATAATGCTTTTAAAAAATATGATGTAATTGTTACTCCAACAACACCATCTTCTGCCTTTAAAATAGGAGAGAGAGTATCTAAGCCATTAGAGATGTATATGAGTGATTATTATACATTGCCAGCAAATATCGCTGGTAATCCAGCAATATCAGTTCCATGTGGATTTATTAACAATTTGCCTGTTGGCTTGCAAATTATTGGTAGAAATTTAGAGGAACAAAGATTATTACAAATAGCTGCTCTTCATGAATCTGAATCAAGCTGGAGCCGAGAAGTCCCTAATTTATAATTATTTTTTAGAAATGGTAAACTAAATGAAAAATAAACATAATGTAATGAGCGATATGATTTCTCAGGCAGTTAATAGAATGCCTCTTTCTGGAATACGTGCTTATTTTGAATTCCTTGGTGATGATAAAAATGTTATTTCTCTTGCAGTTGGACAACCTGACTTTGAAACACCAATCAATATTGTCAAAGCTGCTTCAGAGTCAATGCTCAATGGTCACACTGGTTACACATCTAACTATGGACTTATTGAACTCAGAGAACATCTGTCTAATCATATTGAGTCACTTTATGATATTAAATATGATCCTAATAAAGAAATGTTATTAACATCAGGAGTATCCGAAGCTCTTGATATTGCAGTGCGTGCAATTATTGATCCTGGAGATGAAGTAATTGTTCCTGAACCTGCTTATGTAGCGTATAAGCCGGTTATTTTGCTGGCTGGAGGAAAATATATTCCAATTCCTACTTATATTGAAAATGATTTTATGGTTGATCCTGAGGCAATAGAAGAACAGATTACTGAAAAAACAAAAGCAATACTATTAGGGTACCCATGCAATCCTACAGGCGGAGTAATGTCTAAAGAAAAATTATTGAAAATTGCTGAAATTGCTGAAAAACATGATCTGATTATTATTGCTGATGAGTTATATGATAGGTTGGTTTATGACATTGAGCATGTTTGCTTTGCAGCACTTCCAAATATGAAAAAAAGAACTATCTTGTTGGGTGGATTTTCTAAATCATACGCAATGACTGGCTGGAGGCTAGGATATATAGGTGCACAAGCTGAAATCCTAGAAGCCATTATGAAAATTCATCAATATGTCATGATGTCTGCTCCAACTGCTGCTCAATATGCCGGGATCGAAGCAATTAGCAATGGAGAAAATGAAATTGAGATGATGAAGTCTGAGTATAATAAAAGACGTCAATTTGTTGTATCAGAATTACAAAAGATAGGTTTTAAAGTTTCAGATCCTCAAGGAGCTTTTTATGTTTTTCCAGAAGTTAAATCATTAACAAATAAGGATGGTAATGAATTTGCCCAGGCTTTATTAAAAGATCAAAAGGTTGCTGTTGTTCCGGGAGATGCTTTTGGCGAATCTGGTAAGAACCATGTAAGGATATGCTATGCAGCTTCAATGCCACAATTAATTGAAGCAATGGCAAGAATTGAGAAATTCGTATCGTAAAATCTTTTTCCATTTAGTTTTCTAATGTATACTAATTATCGGTTTCAATTCTATATTTATAGCGGGGTGTAATAATTATGAGCTCTAATTCTGAAATAGTTCCAGGGCTTGAAGGCATTCCAATTGCTGAATCTTCCATTTCTCTTGTAGAAGGTGAAATTGGCAAATTATCTTATCAAGGATATTCAATAGAAGATCTTACAGAAAACTGTTCATTTGAAGAAATTGTTGCTCTTCTTTATGATGGAGAGCTTCCAAACCAATCAAGATTAGATGAAATTATTATAAAGATGCAATCTGGAAGACATCTTTCAGATGAACATATTGAATTAGCAAGAATTGCTGGTACTCAATCTCATCCAATGTTCGCTTTGCAAGCTGCTGTTGCTTCTATAGGTCGTATGAAAAATGATTTTGAATCAGACCTTGATAATGTTATAGACAGAGGGATAGCATTGATTGCAAAAACTGGCCACTTGGTTGGTGTTATTGCGCAGGCTGTTGACGGTCGAGAATATCATGGACCAAGTGATGCAGATAGCCATGCTGCAATGATTTTAAAAATGATTACTGGACCGGATTGCCCAGACTCTCATATTGCTGTAATGAATGAATTATTAATTTTGCAAGCAGATCATTCTGCTGGTAATGCTTCAACATTTACGTCCAGAGTAGTTACTTCTACAAGGTCAGAAGCAGAAGCAGTTGCATCTGCAGCTATTGGCGCTTTATCAGGCCCTGCACATGGCGGTGCGAATGAAAGAGCAATACGGCTCTTTCAAGATATTGGCTCTGTAGATAATGCCGATGAGTATTTAGTAAAAATGTTTGATGCTAAAGAACGAATTCCTGGATTTGGTCACAGAGTTTATCATGCTAAAGATCCTCGCTCTTCTGTCATACAGAGAATTGCTAGAGATATTTTAGTTGAGGGAACTGATTCTCATCAATTATATTCTATAGCATTAAAAGTTGAAGAAATTGCTACTGAGAAATTATCAGCTCGAGGTTTATGGCCAAATGTTGATTTATTTTCAGGCACTGTATTTCATGGAATTAATGTGCCAATTGATTTTTATACTCCACTTTTTGCTGCATCAAGAATGTTGGGTTGGATGGTCCACATGAAAGAGCAATGGGATTCAGGAAATAGGTTGTTTCGTCCACGACAAATTTATATTGGCAATAAAAATAAACAATTTCGAGATATTCATAATCGTTAATTTCGTCTAATAGTAACCTCCTGGCACGATAATGTAATGAATTGACAATACTATTGCCACTGAGACTAGTGCCCCAAATAACATTTTACCAAAGTCTCTGGATATTATTGGGAATACATATTTAAATTTATAATTTTCCATTACCGTTGATATTGCGAGTTCTCTACCACAAAGCAAACCAACAAATACCCATGTTGTGCTCATCGGTATGTCATTGTATTCTTTAAAGATTAGAAGTATTACAGCATAAACAAAATCAATAATTGTTGCTGAGCGGACATATCTTGTTCCAGTTTTATTTACAACTATTTGTTGAATCTTTCCTCCTTTTTCCCATAACATATATCCGAGTAAACTTACTAACAGAACTGTAGAAAATACCAACCATGATGCTGATAAATCTCTGGGTAAAAATACTGCGATGTTAGCCATGTCATGTGATAGCCATGTATGCCATAAAAATCCAGTTGTAATCCATTGTCCGATACGCCATAATTTTTTATTTTTTTCATTAACTACATCTTTTTTCTCATCAATAATTCTACCTAATATAATCCAAACTGCGTACGCACATATTGCTGCAATTCCATAACCAATTACTGATTTGATAATCATCTTTTCAAGTATAAAAGTGCTTGCAAATGCAGAGAGCACTAAAAAGGAAGTAGAGACAGGTATGCCTATGCGTGTAAGCAGCAGTAAAATAGCTGGCGCTGCAGCATGATACCATTGTATCTCTACATACGGTATCTTATTCAATCTACCATATGATATATCGCCTTCTAAGGTGAACCATCCAATCCATAATGTTGCAATTAGCACAGCACTCGCAGCAATCCACATCCATTGCCATCGAACCTTATCTCTATTTGATGCAATCCAAGTTCCAAGTGTTTGTACGCTATCATTAGCAACTACAGAATATGCTGCAAATGTGAATCCAATATAAACCCATAATTGCTCCATTGTTTATTCCTTAAGTATGAAAAATCATTTTTTACATAAAAAAAAACTTTAATCAATGATTAAAGTTTTTATACAATTAACGATATTTATCAATAAATTCTGAGCAACCTATACTTGCTTGAAGTAAATAATAAAATTTAATTTTACTATTTCGCTTAGCTACATTGTAGGCTGAACGATGTTGCCTAGATGGAACTGAAGGAATGCTCATAAAAAATCTCACAAAGTTTTTTTTATAACGCAGATATTGTGTATTTTTTCGCACTGTTGCGCAATCTTATTTATTAATATTTTATTTTATTTTATTTAAACAATGTAAACAAAAAAAAATAACTGATTTAATTATTTAATTAATACCCAAGTTTCAGTGTAGATTTGAGTTCTTTCATTGTTTGTTTTGCAACCTTCGAAGCATGAGTGGATCCTTCTTGCAAAGCATCTTTAACAAGTTTTTTGTTTTGATCATAGTAATTTCTTTTTTCTCTAATTGGTAATAAGAATGTGTTAATTGCATTAAATAATTTCATCTTGACTTCTACATCTCCTACTTTTCCATTTTGATATCTTTCTTTTAAATCTTTAATTTCATCGGTATTTTTATTGAATGCATCGTGATAAATAAAGACCGGATTACCTTCAACCTTGCCAGGATCAGTTACATGAATACGTGTTGGATCAGTATACATTTGCATAATTTTCTTTTTTACTGTTTGTTCGTCATCTTTAAGATAAATAGCATTATTTGCTGATTTACTCATTTTGATATCTGGTCCATTAATGCCTACGAGTCTTGGGACTCTTCCTACTAAAGCTTTTGGAACTGGAAATAGATCGTACCCTGCTAATTTATTTATCTTTCTTGCTATTTCTCTTGCCATTTCAATGTGAGGCAATTGATCTTCACCAACTGGTACAAGATGAGCTTTAGGCATTAAAATATTTGCTACTTGTAAAACAGGATAATTAAAAAATGCTAAGGAAGGAGGCTTGTTCCCTAGAGCATCTATTTCATTTTTTAACGTAGGATTTCTTTGCAACCTGCCTAACTGCACGAACCAACTCAGCCACATTGCTAATTCTGCATGTTCTGGCACTAAACTTTCAACAGTAAAATGACTTGTTTTGGGGTCAAGCCCTATTGATAACCAATCAGTTGCAATTTCTAATATTGATTCATTGATAATATCAAGTCGATCAACATAATCTGCTACTTGATAATTTGCTATTAGAAAAAAGCACTCATATTCGTTTTGTAACTTGATCCAATTTTCTAAAGCTCCAACATAGTGACCTAGATGCAAAGAACCGGTAGGCCTGATGCCAGTTAATATTCGTTTTTTTTCTTGTTTTACCATTATATTTTCCTTGTTACATTTTTTCGGGAGCTTCAACTCCTATAAGATCAAGTGTACTAGCTAAAACAATTTTACATGCTTCAAGCAGTGCAAGCCTAGCTTCTGATAATTTTTTATTCTTTATATCAATAACTTTACAATTTGTATAGAAGTGATGAAATGCATGCGCTAGCTCAATAGAATAATGCGGTAAATGATGCGGTGCTAGTTCTTCAGCAACTTTTGTAATTAGTTGAGGAAAATAAATTAATTTTTTAATGAGTGCAAGTTCAGATTCTTCTTGGATGGTACTAAGATTTTCGTGGGAGCTTGTAATTTTTTCTTCAGTTGCTTTTTTTAAGACAGCACAAATCCGAGCATGAGCATATTGTACATAATATACTGGGTTATCTTTGGTTTGTTTTTTTGCTAGTTCTAGATCAAATTCCATTGCTTGATTTGCCGATTGAGAGAGGAAAAAAAACCTCATTGCATCCTTGCCAGTTTCTGTAAAAATTTCTTTTAATGAAATTATTTCTCCTGCTCGTTTAGACAATGGAACAATTTTCTCTCCTCTTTTAAGTGTAATAAGCTGATAAAGCAGAATTTCTATTCTATTTTGATCAATTCCAATTGCCTCAATTGCTTTTTTCAATCTTGAAACATGGCCTTGATGATCTGCTCCCCAAATATTTATTATTTTATCAAATTTTCTTTCAACTAGCTTGTTGTAGTGATACGCAATATCAGCTGAAAAATATGTTGGAGTCCCATCTGTTCTCAGCAGCACATTGTCTTTGCTATCACCTAATTTTGATGATTGAAACCATAAAGCATTTTCTTTCTTTTCAATAAAATTATTAGTACTAAGTTTTTTAATGATGGCAGCAATTGTTTTTCTTTTATGTAAGTCGCTTTCATAAAACCAATTTGTGAATTCAACTCCTATTCCTTTTAATTCATTTTTCATATCATCTATCATTATTGATAGACCAAGTGCAGTTAGTTCTTGATTTTGGTTGTTGTTTTCTTCTATAAAAATAGATGAATCCTTATATTTATGTTTGATTAATTTAGCCAGATCAATCATGTACGCACCTCGGTATCCATTTTCAGGAATTTTTATTTCTTTGCCATTTAATTGAGAATATCGAGCATAGAGTGTTTGTCCAAACAGTGAAATTTGATTTCCTGTATCATTGATATAAAATTCTTCTTCGATCATAAAATTACATTTTCTTAATACTTTTGCGAGAGAAGAACCAATTGATGCACCTCTACCATTTCCTATATGCACTGGTCCAGTTGGATTCGCTGATACATATT
>Ga0302132_10001897_pt1 | contig 12061 bp, 14 predicted proteins | sample CB9_321_MG_FD_203113 | JGI IMG/M metagenome (GOLD analysis project Ga0302132, IMG submission 203113) | Marine microbial communities from Western Arctic Ocean, Canada - CB9_32.1 | ecosystem: Environmental > Aquatic > Marine > Oceanic | place: Canada: Western Arctic Ocean | collected 2017-09-19
GTTTCGCGATGAAAAGTATGTTAGAATTAAGTTACACAATGTTAGCATCGCATTAGTTGATAAAAAACACTATTCATATCCACATTTTGCGATTTTAGTTGAAAATAAAGATGATTTACCCATAAACGACGGTATTGTTACGCATCATCGCGATGGAACCATAGGAGTATACGTCAAAGACCCATTTGGCAACTATTTAGAATATATTTGGTACGCAGACGATCAAAAAGAGGTGTTTCTTAAATGATTGATATTATAAAACCTTTAATTAAGCAATTTATGCCATTCGCACAAGAGAGAATGGGGTTTAAAGATCCTCCAAGACTTTTTGTACGCAGAGACGAACAAAATGCCGGAAACCCTCTTGGAAAGACAGCATATTACGATCCAAGTGCCAAATCGGTAACGATATATATCTCAGGGAGGCACCCTAAAGATGTTATGCGTTCGTTATCACACGAATTGGTCCATCATACGCAAAATTGTAATGGAGAGTTTGAAAACGTTGGCGAAATGGGAGAAGGGTATGCCCAAAATGACTCTCATTTGCGTGAAATGGAAAGACAAGCGTATGAAATTGGAAATTTATGCTTCCGAGATTGGGAAGACAGTGTAAAGCAAACTATTTATTTCGAACATCTACAAAAAGGAGTAGAAAAAGTTATGTCAATAAAAAAATGGAAGAACAACGAGATCAAAAGCCTGCTTTCCGAAGCGTGGGGTTTTAAGATGGATCTTAACAAGTTAAATGAAGATATTGGTCTGGCCCCTGAGCAAGATGAAGAAGACGTAGTAGGAGGCTGTGGAGATCACAGTCTTGAAGATGATGAAGTTGTTGTGATGCAGAACGCCGATGATGGTGCTCCGGATGATCCCAATGCTTTAGTTGATGAACTTGGAGATATTGTAGGTCGCTTACAGGCTGCACTTGGTGGACTCGAAGGTGGTGTTGATGATGAAATTGTTGTCGATATGGCCGAGAGTAAGAAGCGTAGAAGTAAGAAAGCTCAAAAAGATTTTAAAGAAAGCCTTCGGCGAGCGCTAAAGAAGGCGCTTATGGAAGCAGGCGGGAAGACGACTGCGATGAAGGCCCGCTCGACTGGAAAGACAATGGCTGATTTAGATGCCGATGCTAAAAGAAGGGAAACAGACCCGAGGGCACCAGCAAAGAAAAAGCCGGAAGCGGGTGCGCCCCCCGGAAATCGTCACCATAAAATCAAAGAAGATAGTGGAGATGAAGAAGGTGAGCATTATGATGACGACAGAATGAGCGATGATGATCATATTAAGGCTATTGAACACCACTTGGATGCGCTTCGTGGTGATCGCGATTATGATGACGATCATATTGATGAACGTCGGGGTCGTGGACGAAAAGGTCCAAGCACAAGAGGGGTTGCTGACGCTCGTTTGAGAGAAGCCATCGAAAAAGCCCTTAAGGCGTCGATTAAAAGAAAAAAAGCATAATTTGTTATGAATAAAAGACGTGCCAAAAGCAGGGATGATCTGATCATCGAACTAGAACTGATCGACAGAGAGGTCGTTGATGTTACCCCTGCTGCGGCACCGAATAAGACAATTGCAATAGTGCCTGGTGCTTTTAAGCCTCCGCATAGAGGTCATTTGGCGATGGTTGAACAATATGCAGCAAATAATGATGAAGTCAAGGTCTTAATCTCTAATCCATTAAAAAAGCACCGGGCGTTGGCCGATGGCACTGTGATTACGGCAAAAAATGCACTCGATATGTGGAGATCTTTAGCAGGACATTTGGAAAATGTAGAAATTGAAGTTTCTACTGCTGCTTCACCTATCACTGCTGCATATGAATTTATTGGTAAAGACGGACCTTTAAGCCCTGGAGATGTGGTCACTCTGGGCGCTAGTTCCAAGGGTAACGATTGGCAACGTTGGAAGGGTGCGCCCAAGTATATGAAAGATGGAGTTGAATTACAAAACCCGCAGCATACGGCAGCGGAACCTTCGTCCCATTCACCCGAATATATGGCCGCTCTTGACTCATTTCCATTAAAAGCAGAACTACCGAGTGTCAAAGACTCAAAAAAAGATCCTTACCACTTTCATGCCTCAGACATGCGATATCTTTTAGGTAAAGTTAAAGACCACTCAGAGGCCGAGGAACTGCTTGAAGATTTTGTGGGCACCTCTGCTACGGTAAACGATTTTCTTTCCATTCTAGGCATCACAGCGGCTGGGCAACCGCCACTTGCGGAGGTATCTTCAGCAGGCGGTATGGGTGCAGGTCCAGGTGACGTTCAAGGAAGCCCAGGAAAGCGCAGGCGTCAAAAACGCAAAAAAAAGAGAAATGAAAGTATCGATATGAGTTTAATGGAAGAAGTTTACAATTTAATTATCAAAAAAGGCATTGTATTATGAAAAATGAAGAAAATGAACTTAGAGGCGTAATAAGAAGCTTAATTGAACATGTCAAAACAAAAAGATTAAATGAAGAATCTCAATTACGGGAAATTATTGGTAGTTTGTTCGAACAAGAAATGAAAGCTTTAAATGAACGGCAAACTTCCGATGTTGATCCGACACCCAATAAATCTACTGGTATTAATATATTAGAAGATTTATTAAAGAAGATAATCCCCGTTTTAGAAACTGATTTTAAATCTATGACTACGGATGCCGAACAGAGAGTATCTTTTCGGGCTCATATCGTGCAAGCAATTATTAACACCTTGACACCGGTGGAAGCCAACAATGACGCTATTGACTCGTTAGAAGAACGAATTGATATTGATATTACAGACGATGAGGCTGATGACGAGATCGTTGATGATAAATTTATTGATATTCGAACGCCCGCCGAAAGGTCTGCCGCTGAGGAGCCTGAAGATCCCCGCGAGGAATTCGGAATTCAAGGTGCTGACGAAACCGGTCGCAATATAGCATATTCTTCTTTTAAGAAAATTGAAACCAACATAATTGATTCTTATGAGTTGTTAAGTAACAATGAAGACCAGGAATTGTTTTATGATTATCTTATTGCAAATGTGAAACTGTATTTTGATAAGTTTGAAGGTGAACTTTCTAGTACTGTGGAAGAACCTACTAATAATGCGTATGATATGGCAGTAGATCAGCAAACAGATCAGGATCTAAGCCAACCTACCGCAGATGAAGTCGAATTAGGTCTATAAAAGGAATAAAAAGAACAAAAAGGAACAAAATGAAACTCTTAATAGAGAATTGGCGCAAGTTTGTCGTAGATCTCTGTTTCACTGCACTGATCGTGATTGTCGTAAGTGGTTGTCAAGGACAGCTTTTTGGAAGTTTCGTTGGTGAAGACAGTTTGATTGACGATATCGTTGATACAAACCCGTCCACCAGCACCGCAGGTGCGGTCACGCTGGATACAGAGGAAGATCCTGAGCCGAGGATCACAGCGATTGTCAGTGGGACGGTCACAGTCGACCTTTATACCTATGACGAAAACGGCGCACGGATCGTTGTACAAGAAGATCAATTTTGTGACACTGAATTCCCTTTCGGGTCGATATTTGTTGCCTCTTACACTAATAATGGTGGTGCTATTAATATTCGTGGATCCGACACGATCCCACAGCCGAGTCTCGACGGCGACCCCTACGAAATGGTGATCACCCTGAGCGAAGCGGGCACCATACAGGTCTACGGTTCCCTGGACTACCACCAAGACACGATCATCCACTCCTACGATCCCATCGGCGTCTACCCCGATAGCATCGACATCGAGGATGGCGACGAGATCGAGGACATCGATTTCTCCATTGTCGTCGAGTACGACACCAACTGCGGTGGTGGCGGTGGTGGTGGAGGCATCCACGACCCCATCAATATCAATGGTCCGATCAAAATTACCCAAGCCTACAACGGTGGAGAGGCAATTGTCATGATCAGCGATCTCGATGGTCGTGGTCCGCTCTATTGGGCTTTTACTCAGCCCGAAGAAACTGAAGATGGAGGAGAAGGTGAGTATAGCTTCGATGTACCGTCAAATTACGGTGAAATGAATCTCCTTGGTGCCTACGATTCCAATCTTAACAATCTGATCGACGCTGGTGACACCTGGGGAGCCTATGTAAGCGAACTCGATACCGAGGGAAATCCAATTGATATCGGTGAGGAGGATCTAAATAATTACCTCATACAGTTACCCATCGGTGATGGCACCAGCGGATTGGCTATCGTTCCATTTTCGTGGATCAGTGGCGCAGTCTCTACAGTTGGTGGCAGCTTCGATGATCTGACCGAGGGCTCCACCCTCTACGTGGCAGCGCTCAAGTATCGTCCCAACACCGATCTCTCGGTGGAGACGCTGGCATCGACGGCCTACGACTACGACGTCTTCTACTGGCCAGAGCTGACCGGCAACTCCAGTGTGGAATACAACCTCGGCACCCCCGCCAACACGACCCTGTACCTCTGGGCGTATGTCGATGAGGACGGCGACGGAATCGTCAATGAGTCAGGCGAAGCCATCGCCTCGGGCGGTGGTGACAGCTCAGGCACGATCATCACTGATGGGAACGATATCGAACAGGATATCTACGTCGCCCACCCCGAATAAGGCAATATTCAGGGAAACTTATAAAATAATTTAAAAAACACTTGACAAGAATACCCGCCGTCGCTATAATGAGTTATAATGGTTTTTGAAAGATAAAAGAAAGTAAATATTAGATCAATTGAAAGTATTGAAAGTATTGAAAGTATTGTTAGTGTTGGTTTTCTGGTATTAATAATATTTCTTGTAAAACTTTCTTGACAAAAATGAGTTTCGGGTTATATTGTTAGTGTTGGTTTTGAAGGTTAAATGAAAGTAGATAATAGATCAACTACTACTAATAAAAGTATTATTAATAAATTAATATATGAAGGTATTGTTAGTAATGATCTTCTAGTATTAATTAATAATCTTACATTAGAAGATTTGATAGCTCTCAAACTAGAACTATCATGTGCTTATTTGAAAAACAGATTATATGGATTTGATATTTGGCATAATATGTCTAACATTGTGCGAGAGTCAATTTTAAAATTTGCTGTGTCTATAACTTATTCAAAGAAGGATGCTGCAAGGTTTTTAGGTTTAAACTATATGGAATTCAAATACCAGTATGATAAATTTAACATTGATGATTTCTTTAAAGAAACAAAGGATAATACATGACCTCGATTGGTAATTCAGTATATTGTGTCAGCGGCGTAGATTTACTATCATTTGGAATTGTGACTAATGAAAAAACAGTAAATGACTGGAAATGGTATCAAGTCAAATGGAATAAAAACATTCCAGATAATAGTTATATGAAGAAGAACATGAACATAGAAACAGGTTGGTTTCGTTGTGACACTATTCGGTGTTTTGAACCCAATCAAATGATTGAAGAAATTAATATGGGGATGTAATGGTTTCGACAGAGTAAGAAAGAGAAAAAGTGCAAGCAGGTTAGATACGACCTTAACAGTTCAAAAAAACATAGTTGCCAATAACAACACACACTTCGAAGCTGTCGCTTTAGCGGCTTAATCGGGAGGTTGCTTAGAACCTTCTTTCCAATCTAAGCAAAATAACAGATAAGTTATAAAAATCAAACCATCTAATGCGGCAGGACGGTAGGCATTAGATTATAACCGTCTACCTTTGTTGATTTGGATGGTATAAATCAACTAAGCTTGTGAATGACTTATATTGGACTTATTTTGGACGTGGGTTCGACTCCCACCGTCTCCACCATTAAGAAGGATATACTTGGAAACTCCAGTCATAATAGCTGGCACTATTTTCACAGTATGCATTATTGTAATTTTTGTATATTTTATTGACTTTATTAAATTTGTTCGTAAGAATAATGATAGCGAAAAAGAATACATTCAAAATTTAAATGAAACGATACAAAAGATGTTGTCACATAGAAAAAAAGATATTTCTGCTACTGTTATGAATATAGATGATTATCAAGAAGTCAAGAAGAAACCACCGATTAACTACAAAAAAACCAAGAAAAAACGATCCAATGATTATTCAGATTTAAAGCCCAATAATCCAAACACCACTAGTGATGTATACATCGAAGAAATGTTATCTAGACATTTACTCTATATGGAACATCTAAAAATGTGGATTAATACAAAAAAAGATTAAAATTGAGTTTTGAAAAACAAATCAGCAAGATAATACTATACATTTGCGTTACAAGTGTTATACTATTTATATCAAAATCGTGTATGGTAACACCTGAGATTATTAAAGCGTGTCGCTCAGCCTGTGGCGGGTATAGCAATAAACTAGAAGAAGTTAATGCTCGCAATTGTGTCTGTTCGGGAGGTTACGAAGAAAGTGATAATGTCCGTTTCGATAATATATGGGTAAAACCTTAAATTATGAATAAAATGTTTGAATCATTACAGAAGCTATTTTTTAAAAAACAGGAGAAAAACATGGCTGAATCTAGAACCACGGCGACACTTAAAAAGACCGTCGCATCTCATCAAGAGAGTGTCCGATTTGCTTTAAAACGCATTAGTGAAATGTCTGATGAGATTTCGCTTTTGAAGTCTGAACTCAAGCACTTTAAGGAGAATGTAGCAGGTGATGTAAAATATCTTACTGACCGTGTTGATGGATAAATTAGTTTTTCACATATATAATGTATGAGTCAATTTGTTAAAGATGCGATATTATATTTCATAGTTGGCTTGTTGATAGGAACATATGTGCTTAAATTACTTTTAATACCATCGGATCAAAATCTTTTTCTATTACAGGATGTAGAGTCCTCTAATGTGCCATTTTAGCTCAGTTGGTAGAGCAACGGTTTTGTAAACCGTAGGTCGTCAGTTCAACTCTGACAAATGGCCTAAGTGTTATTGATATAAAAAACTATTTTAAATGTAGAGTATAATGAGTCTTAAGAAAAATTATTTATTAGATACTAGCGTCTGTTTAACAGACGCAGATGCAATTTACAAATTTGATAATCATGATTTGTATTTGCCTCTTAAAGTACTTGAAGAAATTGATAATCATAAAAAACGACAAGATTCCGTTGGAGTGAATGCAAGAAAAATCATTCGTTCATTAGATGGATTAAGAACAAAAGGTAGCCTTAAAAAAGGCATCCGTATTGGCAAAGGCAAAGGGATCCTAAAAGTAGTTTCGTATGAAGATATAAAAGGAATAGAGTTCCCCCCAGACTTGGACCTTAGTTTACCTGATCATATAATTATTGCAACAGGTAAATTAGTTCAAACGCTTCTGCCAAAACGAAAGACTATAATTGTTAGTCGTGATATCAATATGAGAGTGATATGCGATTCGATTGGCATAGCCGCCGAAGATTATACTTCTGAGGAAGCAGTGAGGTCTTCGGAAGAACTTTATAACGGCTTTATTATAATTTCAATTGATGATGAAGTCATTGAGAGACACTATAAAGGCGAAGAAATATATCTAGACGAATTTGATTATAAAGAGAAGCTTTTTCCAAATCAATATGTGATGTTAGTGTCCAATGCTAATGAAAAGAAATCCGCTTTGGCTCGTTTTGAAGATCACCATTCACCATTAAAAAAGATTTCTTTTAAATCTTGTATCGATTATAACATCGAAGCGAGAAATAAAGAACAAGCCTTTGCTATTGATATGTTGATGGATCCAAAGATTAAAATTGTTTCTCTCGTTGGTCGAGCAGGTTCGGGGAAGACTTTATTAGCCATCGCAGCAGGCTTACAACAGACGATTGGACTGAGACAAGAAAACAACCACTATTCCCGTTTAATTGTGTCCAGACCGGTGCAGCCTTTGGGCAAAGACATAGGCTTCCTGCCCGGTACAATGGAAGAAAAAATGTTACCGTGGCTGATGCCTATCCAAGATAATTTAAAGTTCCTAATGGGCGACAAGATATCACTAGGGATGTATATTGACAAGGGTAAGATTGAGATTGAGGCTCTTACCTATATCCGTGGCCGTTCGATTACGAAAGCATTTATCGTGATTGACGAAGCCCAGAATTTAACAAAGCACGAGATTAAAACCATAATCACAAGAATCGGCGAAGATACTAAGATTGTATTAACCGGCGATGTCGAGCAGATTGATAATGTGTATGTTAATGAAACCTCGAATGGGCTCGTTCACGCAGTTGAAAAATTTAAAGAATATCGTATTACTGGTCACATGACCTTTAAAAAGGGCGAACGTTCAGAATTGGCAACGTTGGCTTCAAAAGTTCTGTAACAAAAGGAAAATATTAAAATGAGCAACGAAAAGAAGGTCACCGTTGAAGAAGACATCGGCATTCATTCACTATTGGCAATTGTAGGTCATGATGATTCTGAACTGAAAAAGTATTTAATCGAGTACACAGGGGCCAAGTTGGACAATGAAAATGTGACCGTACACATGATCGCCGACATTATGGCAGCAGATTTCCCAGAATTTACGTTTGCCTTCGCAGAAAAAAACTATTTATGTGGTTACGAACAAGGATTATCTGATGCTGAGTTATTTGAAAGAACGCCACCAAAAGATGCAGAATAGCATACAGAATTTCTACACATCTTCTGGAATTCAGGTTTATGTTAAAGAGAGACTTCCGGAAACAGTTGATTTAGAAAAGGTTGTTGCTCAGGTAGAAAAGATGATTCCTGATCACTTGCTTTCTGAAGTTGAAATGATTATGATTGGCTCGTTTAAAGAGTTTGAAGAAAGAAACATAAATGCGTTTTATAGTGATGGTTGTTTATATGTTTCTAATGAACAAAGTTCTGAAGTTGATATCTTAGATGATTTAATTCATGAAATTTCACACTCCATAGAAGAAGCATATGGGTATGACATATATGGCGATAAGAAAATTGAAAACGAATTTATTAAGAAGCGCGCTCAACTGAGACAAATTCTCTGGGCTCATGGATACAAAGCACCTTTATCCTTCTTCACAGATACTGAATATGATTTAGAATTTGACAATTTCTTATTAAACAAAGTTGGATATGACAAATTGGCTTTACTCATGCAAGGCATGTTTATAAGCCCATATGCTGCCACATCACTAAGAGAATATTTTGCTACTGGATTTACAGAATTCTATATTAACTCGGACCATAAAATACTGAAATCAATCTCACCAGTATTATATAAGAAAATTTATGGTCTTCAATATGAAAAAAACACTTGACAAGTTTGTCATAATGAGGTATATTGTATGCGTAGGAGAAACAATTGCCACACATATCATATTCGGAACTTAAAGATTGGGTTTTTTGTGCTTTTTACCACAAACTGACACGAGTTGATCAAGTCAAAGTATACACAGGTAATGTGTATACTGCATTTGGGACAACAATTCATAATGTATGTGAGAAGAAGTTATTACAAGAAGATGTAGACGAAAAATATTTCATTCAAGAATTTGAAAAACACATTGATGAATTAAAGGGTGATGTCGACCAGAAGATGGTGATGGATATGCGCCAACAAGGAAAAGAGATCCTTTCAGAAGTTGATGATGGTCTTAAAAACTATTTTAATTCATATGAAGTTGTGGCAGCCGAATTGCCTTTATACGAACCTATTGATGGTCATGACGATTATACGTTTAAAGGATACATTGATGCCATTGTAAAGACCCCCGATGGGAAGACACATATTTTTGATTGGAAAACCTGCTCTTGGGGCTGGGATCCTCGTCGAAAATCAGATAAAATGACCACTTACCAACTGACTCTTTATAAGCATTTTTATGCTCAAAAGATGAACATAGATCCAAAACTGATAGAAACTCATTTTGCTTTACTTAAGCGTACTGCGAAAAAAGATAGAGTTGAATTTTTTAGAGTTTCGAGCGGTCCCGTTAAAATAAAAAACGCTCTAAAAACTCTCAATATGGCACTTTATAACATCAAGAAAAAGCGCTATATTAAAAACAGACTGTCCTGTACTTCAGGATATGGCTGTAAACTTTATAAAACAAAACATTGTCCATAGGAAGATTATGAAATTAGCGGAATATATTTGGATTGACGGTACAAAGCCGACACCACAAATACGTAGCAAAACTAAGGTTTTGCGAGATGATGAATCCCCCGGTCTTTGGGGCTTTGATGGTTCAAGTACTAATCAAGCCATCGGCAGTTCTTCTGATTGTGTTCTGAGACCTGTCTTTGAATGTTCAGATCCATTTCGAAATATGGGCGATATCTTAGTGATGTGTGAGGTTCTTTGCACTGATTTTTCTCCTCATCATACTAATACACGCCAAGAGTGTGCAAAGATTGCAAAGAAATACGCCGCTCAAGAAGGTTGGTTTGGAATCGAACAAGAATATACTCTAATGTCGGGCTCCCACCCACTAGGATTTCCAGAACAAGGTTATCCAGAGCCCCAGGGACAATATTATTGTTCTGTTGGAACAAATAATGCTCACGGCAGAACCATCGCTGAAGAACACTTACAAGTTTGCTTATCTGTAGGCTTAAATATGACAGGAATGAATGCCGAAGTTTGTCCTGGACAGTGGGAATTTCAGATTGGCGGACCAGGTGTCGGCTCCCTTGAAGTTTCTGATCAACTTTGGGTTGCTCGCTGGATACTTTATCGTATTGCTGAAGAAACCGGTGTTGTTGTTTCTTTGGACCCTAAGCCGGTTATGGGCGACTGGAACGGTGCTGGCTGTCATACAAATTTTTCAACGAAAAAGATGAGAACTTCATATAAGGCAATTATAGAGGCTTGCGGGTTTCTTAAAGAGAAAGCGCTTTTACATATTCAGAATTATGGACACGGTGTAGAAGACCGCCTTACAGGTGCCCACGAGACCTGCTCGCATGAAGAATTCAAGTGGGGTGTTTCAGATCGTGGCGCCAGTGTGCGCATTCCATGGCAGTGTGCCCAAAATATACAATATATCGAAGGTTCGTCCGGCTATTTAGAAGACCGCAGACCCAATTCTAATTGCGATCCATATATTGTTACGAGATTAATTTTAAATACTATCTGTGAGGGATAAATGAAAAAGATTAAAGTTCTGATTTTGTCAGATCATCCACTGTCTCCGTCTGGAGTCGGTACACAAACTAAATATATGATCGAAGCACTATTGAAAACTGATCGTTATCAAGTTGTATGTTTAGGTGGTGCGATGAAGCATCATAATTATACGCCTGTGAAGGTTGATCCATGGGGAGAAGATTGGAGAATCTTCCCGGTAGATGGATATGGAAATCACGACATTATTCGATCCGTTCTTCAAAAGGAACGACCTGATGTTTTGTGGTTTATGACCGACCCCCGCTTTTACGGTTGGCTTTGGGAAATTGAGAACGAAGTCCGCGCTCAAATGCCGATGGTATACTATCACGTTTGGGATAACTTCCCCGCACCACATTATAATGGAAGATATTATCGTTCCACAGATGAAGTGGTTTGTATTTCCAAGGTTACTCATAAGATTTTAAAAGAAGTATCACCAGAAGTAAGTTCTCATTACTTGCCGCATGCCGTACATTCAAATATTTTTTATCCATACAAATCGGATGAAGAAAAGGCTGTAATTGAGACCTTGAGACATCGAATCTTGGTAGAGAGCACAACTAAATATCAAAATCCGAATAAGAAACTCTTTTTCTGGAACAACCGCAATGCCCGCCGAAAGCAGTCTGGCACTTTGATTTGGTGGTTTAAAGAATTTTTAGATGAGGTTGGTCACGATGCAGCCACTTTGTTGATGCACACCGATGCCCGCGATCAGCACGGCCAAGATCTGCCAGTGTTAATTGAGCATCTGGGTGTCGCTGACGGACAGGTTTTACTTTCAACTAATAAAGTCGCTCCAGAAGAACTAGCCAGATTATATAACGCAGCCGATTATACGCTTAATATTTCTGATGCCGAAGGATTCGGCTTGTCTACATTAGAGTCTCTGTCCTGCGGCACACCAATTATTGTTAATATGACTGGTGGACTCCAGGAACAGATAACGAACGGGAAAGACTGGTTTGGATTCCCAATCCACCCCTCGTCTAAGGCAGTTATTGGTTCTTT